>VFQM010002330.1_pt1 | contig 14294 bp, 9 predicted proteins | sample 3512391 | NCBI WGS metagenome assembly VFQM01 (sample SAMN10412369, study PRJNA504923) | tailings metagenome | isolation source: Replicate 1 from Balatoc abandoned mine | place: Philippines
CCGAGTCCCTAAAAAGGCATCGAACCAACACCTTATTGAGTCCCTCCGGGCCTTTTTCGGTCCTTTCGAAAATCTTCCGCTACGTAAGTAGCTGATTTAAAACCTTTCAATATGGATACTTCGAGTCCTCTTCTGGCACCATTTCCCCCCGATCCGCTCCCGTTTCTCCGCCTTCAGCGGAAGTTGCGGGGCTTGATGTCGTATTTGGCGAGCTTGTCGTAGAGCGTCTTGCGCGGCGTGTGGAGCATTCCCTGAAGCCGCGCGACATCGCCCCCGCAGCGGCGTAGCGCATCCTCGAGAACGGTGCGCTCGAAGTCGGCGACGATCTGCTGGAGCGGACGCGCGCCGGTCACGGGAGCGGTCATCGCTTCGTCCTGCGACAGCCCCAGAACGAAGGCGCGGGCATAGCCGTTCAGCTCGTGTAGATTGCCGGGCCACTCGTGGGTCTGGACGTGGCGCCACACAGCCTCGCCGACCGGGGGAGCGGGGCTGCCGAGCTCGCGGGCGTGCCGGACGACGAACAGGCGGAAGATCTCGGCAAGATCCTCGCGGCGCTGGCTGAGCGGCAGAAAGGCGATCTGCACCGCCCCCAGCCGGTGCCACAGCGGATCGCGTGCCTCTCCGGCATCCCCGCCTGGCCGGGCGATGATGATCCTGAGGTTCAGGCGCCGCGGATGGGCCGCACCGAGCGGGAAGACCTGGCGCGTTTCGATCAGGGCCAGCAGCCTCGCCGTGAGCGCGGGAGAGGCCGCGGCGATCTCGTCGAGGAACAGCGTGCCCCCGTTGGCACGCTCCACCAGCCCGGTGCGCGACAAACCGGCTCCGCCCGCGCCCGGATCGCGGCCGAACAGCAACAGCTCGGCATCCTCGTGCGCCAACACACCGGCATCGACCTTCACGAAAGGCCGGGCGCGGCGGGGCCCCAGATCGTGGATCGCACGCGCGGCGTGGCTCTTGCCGGTGCCGTGCGGGCCGGTCAGCACGACATCGATCTCGGAGCGGGCAACCCCCTCGATGACCGAACGCAGCCTTTCGGCAACGGCCGAGGTGCCCGGGATCGCGCCCCTGGTTCCGCGCCCGGTCTCCTCGCGCAGCCGCCGGTTCTCGAGCGCCAGCGCGCGGCGGACGCTCGCCGCCCGCACCGCGCGGATCATGTCGGCAGAGGCATAAGGTTTGGTGAGGAAGTCCGCCGCGCCGTTCTTCATCGCCTCCACCGCCATCGCGATGTCGCCGTGGCCGGTGGTGAGGATCACGGGAAGGTCCGGATCGATCTCGCGCAGCCTCGCGAAGAAGGCGATGCCGTCCATCCCCGGCATCCGCACATCGCTGACGACGACCCCGGGATAATCCGGCGCAAGCCACTCCAGCGCGGCGCGGGCATCGGGGAAGGCGGTGACCTCCGCGCCCTCCAGCACCAGCGCCTGCACGGTCGCATCGCTCAGGGCCGGATCATCCTCGACCAGCGCAACCTGGAGTGCGGGAGCGGGGGCGGGCGCGGCGCTCATGCGGAAGGCATGACCATGACAAAGCGCGCGCCGGCAGGCGTGTCCTCATGCAGCAGATCGCCGCCGAGCTGGCGCATGATGTCCTGCGATATGGCAAGACCAAGGCCGATACCGTCCGGCCGGGACGTGACGAAGGGCTGGAACAGCGTGTCCCGCAAACCGGGCGGCACGCCGGATCCGTTGTCGCTGACGGCGAGCCGGACCTCGCCTGCGCGGGCGGAGACCTCGAGCGCGATCTGCCCGCTCTCGCCCCCGGCCTGCGCCGCGTTCTGGAGCAGATTGACGAGCACCTGCTCGAGCTGGACATGGCGCGCGCGGACCATTGCCTCCGACGCCTCTGCGGGCGGAAGGGTCAGCGCGATGCCCTTCTGCCGCAACTGGTCGCGCAGCAGCAGCAGCGAGCCGTCGATCACATCCGCAAGGCGGATATCCCGGGCTGGCTCGGCGGAACGGCGGCTGAAATGGAGTTGCTCCTCGGTGATTTCCCCGATGCGCCCCGCGAGGGTCGCAATTTTGGCGAAGTTGTCCGCCGCCTCGGCCGTCCGCCCGGCGGCGAGAAGGCGCTCGCCGGTCTCGGCATAGACCCGCATGGCGGCGAGCGGCTGGCGGATCTCGTGGCCCAGCCCTGCCGTGATCTGGCCAAGCGTGGCCAGGCGGTTCGCCTGCTGGAGCTGTTCGCGCAAGGTCGCGGTCTGCATCGCGATCTCGGCTGCGGCGCGGGCCTGCCGCTGCCGCCTCCACATCCATCCCGCCACCCCGGCCAGCCCGAGCAGCACCAGCGCGCTCACGCCCGCAAGCCGCGCATTGGCGCGGGCGACCGAGAGCCGCGCGCTCGGGTCGGCGAGCAGGTGGAGTTCCCAGCCTGCCGGCGCGATCGGCCGGATCTTCTCGATCATCCGCACCGCCGATCCGGTCCGCGCAGCGCCGGGCAGTTCGAGCGTCTGCGGTTCCGCCACGCCGAAGCGCAGTGCGTCGCGCTGCGGGTCGCGCTTTGCCCCGGCCGCCGCGACCGCCCTGAACCGCCATTCCGGATTGCTCGCCAGCAGGACAGTCCCCTGCCGGTCGGTCACGAACACCATGTCCTCGGCGTCGCGCCACTTGGCCTCGAGGCTGTCGAACTCGACCTTGACCGCCACCACCCCGAGCGGCGCCGCGGCAGGGCCGACGCGCTCGGCAAGGTAGAGGCCGGGGCGGCGGCTGACGGTGCCGAGCGCGAACTCCGTGCCGGTTCCGCCGCGCAGGGCTCCGGCAAAATACTCGCGGAAACCGTAGCGCGAGCCGATAAAGCTGTCGGGCCGGTCCCAGTTGCTCGCCGCCAGCGTCATCCCGCGCGCGTCCATCAGATAGATCGCGGCCGCATCGGTCTGCCTCGCGAGGGCCGCCAGCCGCCGGTTGAGCACGCCGCGCTGCGCGCTGTCACCCTTGAGCAGAGCCGCGACCTCGGGGTCGCCGGCCAGCACCCGCGGCACAAGGGTGAACTTGTTGAGCTCGCTCTCCAGACCGGCAGCGAGGATCGCCGCCTGCCCGTCGGCGGCGAGGCGCGTCTCGGCGAGTGCCTGGACCCGGGTGGCGCGGTCGAGCCCCACCATCGCCAGACCCGCGACCAGCAGCGCGGCGACCAGCGCAATGCTCGCCAGATACCAGCGGCCGAGCCTCATCTGAACGCCTCCCCCAACTTGACTGTCGCGCAAAAATGCGTGTGCGGATTTCCGCAAAAGGAGCAAGAGATTTGTGCGGAATTCCGCAAAAATCTGGCGGCCATGAAGGGGAAACAACTGATTGATTTAAATTCTTTCGAAAATATGCCAAATCTTGTAAGTTGCCGCAATTCGCCTGATCCTGTCACGCGGAGACAAGCATCGGGGGAGCGCTGCGGCCCGTGGGTACGCGAAACATCATGGCAACCGCCACTGGCGCGACAGACGCCGGTATACCTGCGGCAAGGAAGCCGTTCTACCGCCTGCTCTATGTGCAGGTGCTGGCCGCGATCGCGCTGGGCGCGCTGGTCGGGCATCTGGCACCCGAATTCGGCGCCTCGCTCAAGCCCGTCGGCGATGCCTTCATCAAGCTGGTGAAGATGATCATCGCCCCGGTGATCTTCGTGACTGTCGCCACCGGGATTGCCGGAATGAGCGACCTGAAGGCGGTCGGCAGCGTGGCGGGGAAGGCCTTTGCCTACTTCCTCACCTTCTCCACCCTGGCGCTGGTCATCGGCCTTGTGGTGGCCAATGTGGTGCGCCCGGGCGAGGGGCTGAACATCGATCCCGCCACCCTCGATACCGCCGCCGTCGCCGACTATGCCGACAAGGCCGAGGCGACCACCATCACCGGCTTCCTGCTCGGCATCATCCCGGACACGCTGTTCAGCGCGGTGACCGACGGGCAGATCCTGCAAGTTCTGCTGGTCGCGATTCTCGCCGGGGTCGCGATTGCCGCCACGCGCCCGGCGAGCGACCTCGTGACCGACGTGCTCGCCTCCTTCGGGCAAGTGGTGTTCAAGCTCGTCCATATGCTCATGAAACTCGCCCCGATCGGGGCCTTCGGGGCGATGGCTTTCACCATCGGCGAGTTCGGCATCGGCAGTCTCGCCAATCTCGCGGCGCTGGTCGGGACCTTCTATCTGACCTCGCTGTTGTTCGTGCTGGTGGTGTTGGGGCTGGTCGGCTGGGCGGGCGGATTCTCGATCTTCGCGCTGATCCGCTACCTGCGCGAGGAGCTGCTGCTGGTGCTCGGCACCTCCTCCTCCGAAGCCGCGCTGCCGAGTCTGATGGAGAAGATGGAACAGGCCGGATGCCGCAAGGCGGTGGTCGGCCTTGTCGTGCCGACGGGCTATTCCTTCAACCTCGACGGCACCAATATCTATATGACGCTGGCGGCGCTGTTCATCGCGCAGGCGGTGGGCGTGGAACTGAGCCTCGCCGAGCAGGTGACCTTGGTGCTGGTCGCGATGATCAGTTCCAAGGGCGCCGCCGGCGTGACCGGATCGGGCTTCGTGATCCTCGCCGCGACCCTTTCGGTGGTGCCGGGCGTGCCGGTGGCGGGCATGGCGCTGATCCTCGGCATCGACCGCTTCATGTCGGAGTGCCGCGCGCTCACCAACTTCATCGGCAATGCCGTGGCGACGATCATCGTCGCGCGCTGGGAAGGCGCGCTCGATCGCGAGCGTCTGGCCGCCGCGCTGGCGGGCGAGCCGCTGCCGCTGCCGCCGGAGGACATCGAGCGTCACGAACGTAGCGGGCCGGCGAGCGAGGCAATCGCCAAGGCGCTGGAGGCGGCACCGTGATCCACCGCCTCTCCCTCGCGCTCGCGGCGGCGCTGGCGATGACCACCCCCGCTGCGCTCTCGGCCGAAGACGCACCGGCCCGCGAGGAGATCCGCTTGTGGCCAGGCAGCATGCCGGGCAATGGCAAGGTGACGGGCGAGGAGAAGACCGGCACCGAGGGCAGCGGGCTCGGCGCGGTCTCCAACGTGTCGATACCCCGTATGCGGGTCTACCGGCCTGCCACGCCCAACGGCGCCGCCGTGCTGGTCGCAGGCGGGGGCGGCTATTTCCGCATCCAGCTCAAGAAGGAGAGCACGCCTGCCGCCGAGTGGCTCGCAGCGCAGGGCTTCACCGTCTTCGAGCTGGTCTACCGCCTGCCCGATGACGGCTGGGATTCCGCCGCGCCCTTCATGGACGCGCAGCGGGCGATGAAGATCATCCGCACCCGCGCGGCCGAGTTCGGGGTGGACCCGAAGCGGATCGGGATCATGGGCTTTTCGGCCGGCGGCCATCTGGCGGGCTTCACCGCCTACCAGCCGGACCGCGCCCTCTACACCGGCGCGGATGCCTTCGAGCGGGTCTCGGCCCGGCCCGATTTTGCAGTGCTGCTGTTCCCGGTCGTTACCCTCAGGGCGCCCTATGACACCACCCGCACACGGCGCGAAATCGTCGGCGATACGCCCACGCCCGAGGCCGAGGCGGCCTGGTCGCTCGATACCCACGCGGGCAAGGACGCCCCGCCGACCATCATCTTCGCCAGCGCCGACGATCCGACCACGCCGCCGGGCCACGGCATTCTCCTGTTCCAGACGCTCGTCGCCGCCGGGGCGAGCGCGGAGCTGCACCTGTTCCGTGACGGCGGCCACGGCTGGGGTCTGGGCAGGCCCGAGCAAGTCATCAGCCAATGGCCCGGGCTTTTCGCCCATTGGGCGCAATCACTTCAAATCATCGAAAAACGGGGAGAATGACAATGTCCACCAAGGTTCTGAGCAGGCTTGTACTGATGTGCGGCGGCAGTCTGATCGCAGCCACTGCCGCTCACGCGCAGCAGGCCGACACGCCGCCGGCTGCCGATGACGAGGAGATGCGCGAGATCGTCGTCACCGGCACCCAGATCCAGGGCGCCAAGATCAACGATGTCCTGCCCGTCACCGTGGTCGACGAGATCGACATCGCCAACGTTGCGGCCACCTCGGGCGACGAGCTGTTCCGCTCGATCCCGCAGGCGGGCGGGGTTGCCTTCAACGAACAGAACGACACCACCGTCAACAACGCGCGCGGCGATGCCGCCTCGATCAACCTGCGCGATCTGGGCACGGGCAACACGCTGCTGCTGATCAACGGCCGCCGCATGGTGCTGAACCCGGGCTTCCAGACCGAGCTGCTGGTCCCCGTGGTCAGCCCCGACACCAACGAGATCGCGCCGGGCTCGGTGCGCCGGATCGAAGTGCTGCGCGACGGCGCCTCGGCGATCTACGGCGCGGACGCGGTCGCGGGCGTGGTCAACACCCAGCTGCGCGGCAACCGCAAGGGCGGCTTCATCGAGGGCGAATTCCGCCAGTCGGAAGGCACCAGCCTCGAAAACTACGCGCTCGCGGGCGGCTACGGCTTCGACTTTGCGGGCGGCAAGGCCAACCTGACGGTCTATGGCGGCTACTTCCACGAAACCGCCCTGCCCTCGTCCGAGCGCGCCTATTCGGCCGATGACGACCGCCGTCCGCTGGTGGTCGGCACCCCGTTCGAGGGCGACACCCAGTTCAACAACCGCAACACCTTCGGCCCCTTCGGCCAGTTCGACATCCAGGCCCCGACCAACCGCACGCCGCTGGCCGATGACGACTTCTACCTCCAGCCCTCCACCCAGACCGGTTGCCGCATCAATCTGCCCAACGGGCTGTGCATGCGCCCTGGTATCACGCCCGACGTGCCGGTGCGCTACAACACCAATTTCGGCACCACGCTGATCAGCGAGAAGACCCGCTATAATGCGATGGCGCTGCTGAACTACGAGTTCAGCAACAGCCTCGAGGCCTATTTCGAGGGCAGCTACTACCGCTCAGAAAGTGAACGCTTCATCACCCCGGCCGCGATACTGAGCGCCGTGCCGGTGGGGATCAGCCGTAATGCCTATTGGAACCCCTTCGGACCCGTGACCTTCCCGGGCGGCGCGGCAAACCCCAACCGTATTCCGGGCACCACCATCCCCACCACCGGCGCGGACGTGATCATGGAGCGCTACCGCTTCGTCGATGCCGGCAACCGCTCGGTCAATGTGACCAAGGACTCGTACCGCCTCGTCGCCGGCCTGCGCGGCAATTTCGGCGCCTGGGATTTCGACACGGGCTTTGTCTATTCGGAAGCCCGCACCACCGACCTCGAAGGCAACCGCGTCTCGCTCACCCTGCTCCAGCAGGCGATCAACCGGTCGACGCCCGATGCCTACAATCCCTTCAACGGCGGCTGCGTGACGGGTGATCCCGGTCAGGGCGATTGCACTCCCAATCCCGTCTCCTCGATCGACCCCTTCCGCATCAGCGTGTTCCGCAAGGGCGGCACCAGCCTCGCGCTTGCCGATTTCAAGGTCAGCAATCCGACCCTCTTTACCCTGCCGGGCGGCGATGTCGGGATCGCGGCGGGGATCGAGTGGCGGCGCGAGACCTTCTTCGACGACCGCGACCCGCGCCTCGACGGCACCATCACCTGGACCGACAGCGTGATCCCCGGCGTGACCTTCGGCAGCGATGTGGTCGGCACCAGCCCCTCGCCCGACACCAGCGGTGCGCGCGAGGTGTGGTCGGCCTTCGCCGAGACCTTCGTGCCGCTGGTCAGCGAGGACATGGACATTCCGCTGGTGAGCGCGCTCAACCTCCAGCTCGCCGGGCGGATGGAGCATTTCCGCGACATCGACCAGACCGCCATCGTCCCGCGCGCCGCGCTGTCTTGGACCACCATCCCCGGCATCACCTTGCGCGGGGCATGGTCGCAGGGCTTCCGCGCCCCGAACCTCGTCCAGGTGAATGACGAGGGCACCACGCGCTCCAATACCCGGGACGACTTCGTGATCTGCCAGGCGCAGGTCGCCAAGGGCCAGCTTTCCAGCCTCGGCGTCTGCCCCGGCGAGGGCGTGATCAGCTTCCGCTCCGGCACCGACCAGCTCGAGCCCGAGGACAGCGAGAGCATCAACCTCGGCATCGTGCTCGAACCCTCGTTCATCCCCGGCCTGACGCTGACCGCGGATTACTGGCGCGTGAAGCAGACCGGCCTTGTCGGCACCTTCGGCGATGACAACGCGATCGCCCTCGATCTGCTGCGGCGTCTCGACGGCAGCAGCAACCCGGCGGTCGTCCGCGATGCCCCCTCGCCCGAGCAGATCGCGCTGTTCACCGGCACCGGCCTTGCCCCGGCGGGCGAGATCCTGTTCGTCAACGACCCCTATCTGAACCTCGACAGCCGCGTGTCGAAGGGCTGGGACTTCGGCCTGTTCTATGACGTGCCCGATTTCGGTGCCGGCGATTTCCGCCTGCGCTTCAACGCGGCGCGCCTGCAAAGCTTCGTCCAGTCGGCCGGAACCGACGGGCAGGAACTGCTCGACGGGATCGCGGCAGGGGTGCTGCCCGCGGAGGTCACCGTGGGCGGGCTCGGCCAGCTGCTCGAGATCGAGGGGCGGCCGAAGTGGCGCTTCAGCGGCTCGGTCAACTGGGGCATGGGTCCGGTCGATGTCGGCCTGTTCGCGCAATATGTCGGGCAGGTGTGGGATACCAGCGTGAGCCGCGACCTGCCGTTCGATTCGGCGGATCCGAACATCAACTTCTTCCGGGTCGACGACTTCCTGACCTTCAACCTCAATGTCGCCTACACCTTCGACAAGGGCGGCCCGCTCGACGGGACCCGCATCCGGCTGGGGGTTAACAACCTGTTCGACAAGGACCCGCCGCTGGCGGACGAGGAGCTGGGCTTCTTCAGCGCGCTGCATAACGCCCGCGGGCGAGTGTGGCGGGTCGAGTTGCGCCGCAACTTCTGATAGGCCGTAGCCCATGGGCATCTCCAGACGATACGCATGGGCCGGTCTCGCCCTGCTGGCAGGGGCTTGCGCGCAAACGCCGCCCCCGCCAGCAGGGTCCCCGCCTGTGGTGGCGGGCGGGGCCTGCCGCACCCCTTCCGCTGCCATCGCCTTCGATTTTCCGGGCGCCGCGCCGCACGCCTGCGCCATCACCGGCGAGCGCGCTTTCGAGCTGCTGGTGAGCCCCGAGCACGCACCGCCGATCAATCCCAGTCCCTGGTATGCCTTCCGCTACGAGGCGACAGGCGACGGGCCGGTCAGCGTGACGCTCCGCTATCTCGAGAGCGGCCACCGCTATGCTCCCAAGCTGGCCGGCGATGGCGGAACCTGGCGCGAACTTCCGGTGGAGGCCGCGCCCGACGGAACACGTGCCGTGATCAGCCTGCCCGCGGGGAAGGGACGGGTTGCCGCGCAGGAACTGGTCACGCCGGGCGACAGCGCGGAAGCCCTGGCGCGATGGAGCCGGGCCAGCGGTTCGCCGGTCTTCACGCTCGGCGCCTCCCATGACGGGGAGGCGATCGGCGCCATCCGCCTCGGCCGCAAGGATGCGCCCCGCCTTGTCATCCTCCTCGGTCGCCAGCACCCGCCCGAGGTGACCGGCGCAATCGCGATGGAAGCCTTCGTCGATGCTATCGCCGCGCGTACGGGTGATCTGGGCGATGTGCAGGTGCTGGTGGTGCCGATGCTCAACCCCGACGGCGTGACGCGCGGGCACTGGCGGGCAAACCGCGGCGCGGTCGATCTCAATCGCGACTGGGGCAGGTTCTCCCAGCCTGAAACACGCGCCGTGAAGGCGTGGCTCGATGCCCTGCCCGCCGGTATCACGCCGGTTCTGATGGTCGACTTCCACTCGACAGGGCGCAACCTGTTCTATGTCCAGGGCCCGGACGAGGCGAGCCCGGCGCAGACGCGCTTCCTCGAGGCATGGCTGGGCGGGCGCGAGAATGCCTTTCCCGGCTATCCCTTCACGCTCGAGCCGCGCAACGCCAACCCGGGGAGCGGCACGGCCAAGAACTGGTTCCACGCGCGCTACGCCATTCCCTCTTATACCTACGAGGTCGCCGACAACACTGACCGCGCCGCCGCCCGCAACGCGGCCCGCGAACTGGCTGCGGGGCTGCTGGCGACGCTATTGCCAGAGGGCGACTGACCCGGCAGCCCGCCCGCTTGACAGCGGCAAGCTCTCCGGTGTGTTCTCCTCGCCGACACGAAAAGGGGCACGAGGGGGCGTTGGCAATGCGGCACTGGCTGGGATTCATCGGGTTGTTCCTGCTCTGGACCGGTACCGCACAGGCCGAGGCCGGGCGCGCCGAGGGCTATGACCGCCTCCTCGCACTGCACGAGGAACTGCGCGACTATATGCTGCCCGGCTTCACCGCCGGGGTCGTGCTCGATTCTGGCGCGCGGATTGGCGAGGTCTATGCCGACGGGCTGATGCGGGAAAAGCAGGCCGGCCTTGCCCGTTTCGACAAGGCGATGGCCGGGCTTCCCGTCGAGGAGTGGCCGCGTGCCGAGCAGGTCGATTATCTCGCGGTGAAGTCGATCCTCAACGGCTACCGCTTCAACCTCGAGGTGCTGCGCCCATGGAAGCGCGATCCCGGCTTCTATCTCGACCCGCTGATGGCGGTCGCCTTCGCCGAGGTGTCGGGCAACGATGCCGACATGGCGCGCCTGCGCGAACGCCTGCGCGCCGTGCCGCCGCTGCTTGCCTCGGCGCGGGGGAACCTGACCGAGGTCGCAGGGGACTTCGCCGATCTGGCGCTCCATAATCTCGACAACAGCGACGGGGTGAACCACTACCACCCCTATCGCTCCGTGCCCCCGGCAGGGATCATCGGCTGGTATGACGACCTGCTCGCCCGCAGCCGCAAGAGCCGCCCCGATCTGGTTGCCGACGTAGCTGCCGCGCGCGATGCGCTGGTCGCCTTCCGCGACTGGCTGCGAACCGAGCGGCCGCGCATGACCGCATCCGGCGGTGTCGGAGCGGAACGCTACGACTGGTATATCCGCCACGTCCGGATGATCCCGCTCACCGCGGCCGAGATGCTCACCCTCGCCGAGCGCGAGCATGAACGCATGACGTCCGCCCTCGCCCTGCTGCGCCACCGCAACCGCAATCTGCCGCAGCTCGCCCTGTCGCAGAGCGCGGCAGAGCAGGCCGGCAAGATCGCGACGACCGACCGGATCGTGCGCGAATTTCTCGCGTCGGAGGACATCGTCACCGTCCCCGGCGACATCGGCGATCTGGGCAGCAACACGCCCTATATCGAGCGGCCGGGCGGTCCCAATTTCTGGGAGCAGATCCAGTTCCGCGACCCGATCCCCGACCACCTACACGCGGTGATCCCCGGCCACCGCTTCGACGCGGTGCTGGGCAGCCGCGACACGCGCCCGATCCGCGGTAGCTACAGCGATGGGGGCCGGGCGGAAGGCTGGGCCACCTATCTGGAGGAGGCGTTGATGCTGGCCGGCGGCACCCGCCACTCGCCCCGCGCCGACGAGTTCATCGAGCTCTTCGGCATCTTCCGCGCCGCGCGCGTGCCCGCCGACATCGCCATGCAGCAGAACCGCTGGAGCGTTGCCGAAGCGGTCGCCTATATGCGCCGCCGCACCCCGTGGCTCGACGAGGACGTCGCCCGGGTCGATGCCGAGATCTACCTTCGCCGCCCGCCGGGCTACGGGGTCGCCTATACCATCGGCAAGCTCCAGATGGACGCGCTGCTCGCCGACCGCGCCAGCCAGCTTGGCGAGGCTTTCAGCTTGCGGGAGTTCCACGATCAGTTCCTCGCCGCCGGACGGCTGCCGATCGCGCTGGTGCGCTACGAGATGACCGGTGCGGGCGACGAGGTGGCGCTGTTCTGGCAGACCCCGCCGATCCCGCCAGCTTCGCGCTAGCCGGCGGCGCGGGACAGGCGCGCGCGTGCCTCGGCCTCGCCGATCAGCGGGAGCAGCTCGCCCATGTCGGGTCCGTGGTCCATGCCGGTGAGCGCCTGACGCAGCGGCAGGAACAGCGCCCGCCCCTTGCGGCCGGTCGCCTCCTTGAGCGCGTTGGTGAGCGCGCCCCAGGGATTGTCGTCCCAGACAAGCGCGCCCGCTGCCTGCTGGAGGAAGGCCTTGTCCTCCGCGCTGAATTCCGGCTGCATGACCGGGCCGGTGACGAGCCGCCACCATTCCGCCGCCTCGCCTAGGTGCGCAAGGTTGGGGCGCACGGCGCGCCAGCCGGCTGCGTCCATGCCCTCGGGCAGGCGTGCCGCGACCGCCTCGAACGGCAGTTGGTGGACGATCCCGGCGTTGAGCCGCTCGAGGTCTTCCTCGTCGAACTTGGCAGGGGCGCGGCCGAAGGTCGAAAGATCGAAGCTGGCCGTCAGCACCGCCCGGTCAGCGACAGGCTCGACCGGCTGCGAGGTGCCGAGCCGTGCCAGCAGGGCGATGATCGCCTCAGGCTCGATATCGCGCTCGCGGAAGGCGTCGCACCCGAGCGAGCCGAGCCGCTTCGACAACTTGCCCTCACGCCCCACCAGCAGCGCCTCGTGGGCGAAGGCCGGGAGGGTTTGCGCCGCCCCCTCGCCGGCCGCGAAGCCCGCCCCGAACAGCGCGGTGAAGATCTGGATCTGGACGGCGGTGTTGGACACATGATCCTCGCCGCGCAGGACCTGCGTCACGCCCATGTCGATGTCATCGACCGCGCTCGGCATCATGTAGAGCCATGACCCGTCGGCCCGGCGGATCACCGGATCGGAGAGCTGGGCGGCATCGAACTTCTGGGTGCCGCGAATGCCATCCTGCCAGACGATCGGCTCGGCGTGGTCGAGCAGGAAACGCCAGTGCGGCGCGATACCTTCGGCCTCTCTGGCGGCACGCTCGGCTTCGGTCAGCTTGAGTGACGCGCGGTCGTAGATGGGAGGCAACCCGCGCCCGAGAGCAATCTTGCGCTTGACGTCGAGCTCCTGCGCGGTTTCGTAGCAGGGGTAGATCCGCCCCGCCGCCCGCAGCGCCGTGAACGCCGCCTCGTAGCGGTCGAGCCGCGCCGACTGGCGCTCCTCGCGATCCCAGCCGAGGCCGAGCCATGTCAGGTCGGCACGGATCGCCTCGACATAATCCTCGCGGCTGCGCTCGGCGTCGGTGTCGTCGATCCGCAGGATGAAGGTCCCGCCCGCCTGCCGCGCGAGCATCCAGTTGTGAAGCGCGGTGCGGATGTTGCCGACGTGCAGCCGGCCGGTGGGCGAAGGGGCAAAGCGGGTGGTGGTCATGGCGCGATGCGGTAGAGCGCACCGCCCCCGCCGGCAAGCACTCACCCGCAGGCGCTCACCCCTAGGCGCTCACAGTGCGCGGACCTCGGCCGCGGCGAGGGCGAGTGCGCCGGCCCACAGGCGATGCGCCCGCTCCGGCCGGACGAGGCCGTCGAGCGCTGCCTCGAATGCGGCGCGGTCCCCTTGCGCGGCCGCATCGACGAAGGCGCCAATGGTTGCCTCGTCATGGCTCAGAAGGCGGCAGCAGAAGCGCGAGACGGCGATATTCTCGGGCCAGTGAGCCGCAATCGCCTGCGCGAGGATCAGCGCCTTGGCTGCCACCTCGACGCTGCCGAGGCGGCTGGCGAGCTCCGGCACCGGATCGCGCCCTGCCCGGTCATGCACGGCAATCAGCCGCAAAGCATGAATGAACCGCGCCCCGATCGGCCCGAGCCGCTCGACCTTGGGCGGTATCGCGAGGGCAGCAATGATCGACCGGGCGGCGGTGGAAGGGGTGTGATGATCGGGCATGGGTTCTCGCATGGACAGAAGGAGGATGCCCTCAACCTACCTTATTGCGAGTGCGTTGCAATAGCTTATAATCGGCGGGAGCAAAGAAAAGCCCCGCCGGAGCTTGCGCTCGGGCGGGGCCATCTTGCCGTGAAGGCGGGACGGGATTTACGCCTCGCCGTCGTCCTCGACTTCGGCGGCGGGGGCGGAGGCCGCCATGGCAGCCATCGCGGCCTTCATCTTCTCTTCCGAGCCGATGGCATCAGCCGCCGGTTCGACTTCGCGCTGGCCCGAAGCGGACAGGGCTTCCTGCTGCTTCTTCCACGCCGCCTTCAGCGCCGCATCGCGGCTGTTGGCGGTGGCGCGCAGACGGTTCATGCCCGCGCCGGTGCCGGCAGGGATGAGACGACCGACGATCACGTTCTCCTTCAGACCGATCAGGGTGTCCTTCTTCCCTTCGACCGCCGCCTGCGTCAGCACGCGGGTGGTTTCCTGGAAGGAGGCCGCCGAGATGAACGAGCGGGTCTGGAGCGATGCCTTGGTGATGCCGAGCAGCACCGGCTTGCCTTCGGCAGGCTGCTTGCCCTTGCCGCTCTGGGCCAGCTTGGCGTTGATCTCGAGCATCTCGGCCAGGTCGACCTGCTCGCCGGGCAGCAGGGTGGTGTCCCCGCCGTCGGTGATCTCGACCTTCTGCAGCATCTGGCGAACGATCACCTCGATGTGCTTGT
>VFQM010002336.1_pt1 | contig 14278 bp, 7 predicted proteins | sample 3512391 | NCBI WGS metagenome assembly VFQM01 (sample SAMN10412369, study PRJNA504923) | tailings metagenome | isolation source: Replicate 1 from Balatoc abandoned mine | place: Philippines
CGGGCCGCCTCGGCTTCCTCGCCGCCGCGCCCGAAGATGAAGGGATCGCCGCCCTTGAGGCGCACGACATCATGCCCGGCCAGCGCTTCGCGCACGAGGAGGGCGTTGATCTCCTCCTGCGGCATGGTGTGACGGGCGCGTTGCTTTGCCACGGAAATCAGGCGCGCATCGGGGCGGGCAAGGCCGAGGATGTTGGGCCCGATCAGCCCGTCATGGACGATCACTTCCGCGCCCTCGATCAGGCGGGCGGCGCGCAGGGTGAGAAGGTCCACTGGACCCGGCCCCGCGCCGACAAGAAATATGGTGCCACTTGTTCGCATGGCAGCCCAGATGGGCGAGGCTGTGCAAGCGTGCCAGCGAGAATGGGTTGCCGATGGTGAAGTTCAGCTATTGGCGCTCGCCATCATGGCTTTCGCCGGGGCGGGCTTCGATTGCGGCGATGACCCTGTCCAGCGCCTCGCTCTGCCTGAGGTTGAGGTCGCGCTGGGGGAAAGGCAGGCTGATGCCGTGCTCGTGGAACAGGCTCCACAAGCGCCTGAGCACATCGCTGCGGACATTGCCGACGCCCTGTTCGGGATCGTTGATCCAGCAGTGGATCGTGAAATCGACCGAGTTGGCGCCAAAGGCATTCCACCACACCGTCGGCGGCGGGGTCGCCAGCACGCGGGGTGCCGCAGCCGCCGCCTCAAGCATCAGCCGCTCGGCCAGCGCCATGTCGGCATCATAGCTGACCCCGACCGGCACCTGCACGCGCACATTGCGCGAGGAATAGGACCAGTTCTCGACCTGATTGACCATCAGGTTCTCGTTGGAGATGAGGTATTCGCGCTCGTCGCGGGTGGTGACGGAAACCGCGCGGACGCCGATGCGGCGGATCTGGCCGAAGGTGTGCTGCCCGGCCTGATCGGCCACCGCGATGACGTCGCCCGGCTTGATCGACTTGTCCATCAGCAGGATGATCCCGGCGATCAGGTTGCCGAAGGTCTTCTGCAAGCCGAACCCGATGGCAAGGCCGAAGGCGCCCGAGAACACCGTCAGCGCGGTCAGATCGATGCCGAGGAGGTCCACCCCCACAAGGAAGGTCGCGGTCCAGATCAGGATCGTCGCGATCTTCTCGGCGAGCACGGCCTGCGTCCCGTCGAGCGCCTTGACCCGCCGCAAGGCGCTGCGGGTGAGGCGGGTGGCGATCATCGCGAAGGCCAGCGCGGCACAGATCGCGGCGAGGGCGAACAGCACGTCGAACACCGAGACCCGCCATTGGCCGAGCTCCACCGCAAACCCGTCGAGCCGGTCGAGGATGCCGCCGATTGTCTGCGAGCGCTCGGCCAGACCCTCGCGCATCACGTCGGCGCCGCTTGCTGTTTCGGCGGGCGGGCGCGCCACTAGACCTGCTCCAGCGCCCGGGCGAGGTCGGCGATCAGATCCGCCGGGTCCTCCAGCCCGATCGAGAGACGCAGCGCCGGGGCGCCGCCGGTCGGGCAGGGCATCACCGAGCGATAGCTGCCGGGCGAGATCGGCAGGGCGAGGCTCTCGTAGCCGCCCCACGAATAGCCGATCCCGAACAGCGCCAGCGCGTCGGCCACCCGCGCCGAGGCGGCCGGATCATCGCTCGCCAGCGCAAAGGAGAACAGGCCGCACCCGCCGGTGAAATCGCGCTGCCACAGCGCGTGCCCGGCATCGGAGGGGAGCAGCGGGCAGAACACCGCGGCCACCTGCGGCCGGGTTTCCAGCCACTGCGCCACCTGCAAGGCCGCACGGGTTTGCGCCTCCAGCCTCACGCCCATCGTCCTCAGGCCCCGTGCCGCCAGCGCGGCATCGTCGGGCGAGACCACCTGCCCCAGTTCCTGACTGACGCGCCTCAGCGCCGCATACCACCGCTTGCCCGCACTCGCGCTGCCCATCATCAGATCGGAATGGCCGCCGACATGCTTCGACAGGCTCATGGTGACAATATCGCAGCCATGCTCGAGCGCGGCAAAGCCGAGCGGGCTGGCCCAGGTGTTGTCGACCAGCGTGACGGCCCCGTGCTCGCGGGCGAGGGCGGCAAGCAGCGGCACATCGGTCATCTCGAAGGTGAGGCTGCCCGGCGCCTCCAGCCACACCGCTTTCGCCCCGGCACTGAGCAATGCGCGATAGGTGTCCACATCGCGAGGATCGAAGAAGGTCGTCTCCACCCCCAGCCGCGTCAGCAGGCCGGTCGCCATGCTGCGGGTCGGGTCATAGGCATTGTCGGTCATCAGCAGTCGGTCGCCGGGCTTGAGCACCGCGAGCATCGCGCCCGCAATCGCCGCCACGCCGCTCGGGAACAGCACAGTGCCCGCCGCGCCCGGTTCGAGCTGGGTCAGCGCCTCTGCCAGCGCCCACTGGGTCGGCGCGCCGCGCCTGCCATAGAAGAACTGGCCGTCGGCATTATTGCCGCCCGCCGCCTGCCGCTCGGCGTCGGTCTGGTAGAGATGGGTCGAGGCGCGCCACACCGGGGGATTGACCACCGGCCCGGTCCATTCCGGCCGCCGCCCGCCGCGCACCACGCGGGTGGCGGGCTTCAGATGCTTCTCGTCACCGCCGCCGCCGCTCATGCCTCCGGCCCCTGCTGCTTGGGCGTCGCGGGATCGGCGCTCCATTCGCTCCAGCTCCCGTCATAGAGCGCGGCGCTGTCCACTCCGATCAGGTGCAGCGCGAAGAGCAGCACGCTCGCCGTCACGCCGCTGCCGCAGGTGGTGGTGAGCGGCTGCGCCAGATCGACGCCCGCGCTCTCGAAGGCAGAGCGCAGTTCAGCGGGCGCCTTGTAGGTGCCGTCGGGGTTGAAGACGGCGGTGAAGGGCAGGTTGAGCGCGCCCGGGATGCGCCCGTTCTGGCCGCCATGAACCGGATCGATGCCGCTGCCATAGACGCGGTCGGCGCTGCGGGCGTCGAGCACCTGCGCGGCGCGGCTGTCGAGGTTGGCGAGCATCTCGGCCTTGGTCCGCACCCGCGTCGGCGCGGCGAGAGGGGCGAGGGCCGCGGGCGCTGCGTCCGGCGTGCCGCTCTCGAGTGGCAGCCCTGCCTCGCGCCATTTGCTCAGCCCCCCGTCGAGGATCGCGAGATTGCCGCGCCAGCCGCTTGCGCTCAGCACGAACCATGCGCGTGCCGCGGTGCGGATCGCGCTGTCGTCATAGATCACGATCGCGTCATCAGGCGCGACGCCCAGAGCGGCGAGCCGCCCGGCGGTCTGCTCCGGGGTCGGGAAGGCATAGGGCACCGGCGATCCCGCGTCGAACAGGCTCGCCAGCCCGAGAAAGCGCGCCCCAGGGATATGCGCCGCTGCAAACTCGGCTGCCGCATCGCGGGCGGCGGCGGGCAGGTGATAGGAGGCGTCGAGCACCACCAGCCCCGGCGCATCGAGGTTGGCGGCAAGCCATTGGGCAGAGACGAGCGGGGCGGGAAGCGTGGTCATGCCTGCAACCCTAGCGCGCGCGAGCCCTTCGCGCAAAGGCCCGCAGTCGTCAGGCGGCGGTGGATGCAGCGGGCGCCGCGACCGGCTGCGCCACCAGCCCTGCAATGCTGCCCGGCGGCTGGTCGAGCAGGATCGGATGGACGCGCCCGCTGGCGCTGCGGGTGCCGACCACGAAGGTCCTCGTCTCGGCAGGCAGGCTCTCGGCTCCGAGCGTCACATGGACCAGCGGGACGAACAGCGGGGTCTGGCCCTGCCGCAGCGGGGTGATCGCGGCGAGCGGCAATTGCAGCGTGCCGGTGAGGCTGCGCGCCTGCTGCGGGCCGATGCGGGCAATCTGCCCGGGTGCCTGCGCTGCGCCCGTCGCTGCGCCAGCCCCTCCACCGCCGCGCGCACAGACAAGCGTGGCGGCGGCTTCGAGATCGTTGACCGCCCGGTCCGAGCGGTTGGCGATGGTCAGCCGGTATTGCAGCGTGACCATCATCAGGCTGCGGGTCGCGGCGGTGATTTCGAGCGCGAGGTCGAGGCGCGGCGGCTCGTGGTCTGCCGGGTCTGCGGCGGGCGCGGGCGCGGGCGCGGCGAGGTGCAGCCCTTCGGGCTTGCGCCGCCGCCATGCCAGCACGCCGCCGCCCAGCAGCGCCAGCGCGGCCAGCGCCCCTGCGGCATAGGGCCACCATGCGGGCAGGACCGGGGCACCCGTCGCAGGCGTCGCGGCATCGCCCGGCGGAAGGGCGGGCGGGGCGGCGGGTGGCGGGGCCGCGGCCGGGGCAGGCGCGGCCCCGGGCGCGGCCGCTGCGCCTGGCGCAGCCGTGCCGGGCGCGGCCTGCGGCAGCGGCGCGGCAGCCGGGCGGGTGGCGGAAGGTGCGGGCGTGCTGCGCGGGGCGGGGAGCGTCAGCGGCGTCCCGCTCGGGCTCGGCGCGGGGAGTGGCTGGATCACCGGCGTTGGCGCCGGCTCGGGCGCGGCGCGCGGGGGGATGGCGACACCGGCGCGCTCGTCCACAGGACCGGCGGGGGCAGGCGTGGGAGCGGGGCTGGCAGGCGGCAGTTCGAAGGTCTGCTGCGCGGCGAGCGGTGCGGGGACGAGCGGTGCGGCGAGCGCCAGCGCGGCGGCGGCGGGAGCGGCAGCCAGAGCGGTGGCGGGGGCGGCGGCAGGGCGGGCGAACGGGCGGAAGCGCGGGCGGGTCATGGTCGCAGGGGGCAGTTCATGGGGGTGACGGGGTGCGGGGCTCTTGCAGCCGTCCGGCTGAACCCTGCCTGTCCCCCTTAGGCAAGGCCGGCGCCCCGCGTCCAGTTCGCCGCTTGCGCCGCGCGGCGGATCGGGGCAACAGCGCGGCATGGAAACAACACCCCCTGCAAAGCCTGCCCCGCAGTTCCTCGGCAAGGACACCCCGCTGCCCGCCTCGCCCGAGGAGGCGGTGCTCGACTATGTCCCCAATCCGCGCCCCGGCCTCACCTATATGGTGCGCTTCGTCTCGCCCGAGTTCACCTCGCTGTGTCCGGTGACGAGCCAGCCCGATTTTGCGCATCTGGTGATCGACTATGTGCCGGCCGAGACCATCGTCGAGAGCAAGAGCCTCAAGCTGTTCCTCGGGAGCTTCCGCAATCACAACGGCTTCCACGAGGATGTGACGGTCGGGATCGGGGTGCGGTTGTTCGAGGAGATGCGCCCGCAATGGCTGCGGATCGGCGGCTACTGGTATCCGCGCGGCGGCATCCCGATCGATGTGTTCTGGCAATCGGGCAGTCCGCCTGATGGCCTGTGGCTGCCCGATCAGGGCGTGCCGGGCTATCGCGGGCGCGGCTGAGGCTGCGGGCAGGGCGGCGCCGGTGGGTGCCTGACCCGCTCCGGGCCGGTCCAGACCCCGTCCTGGCCCCCTCCAGACCCCCTCCAGACCCCGCCCTCTGCAATGTTTCGCGTGAAACATTGCGCCCGCGGCGGGTCAGGTGGGGGGCATGGCCAGTTCGAGCTGCACGAATTTCGGGATGGTCTTGTTGGCCTCGCGCCACTTGGCCAGCGGGAAGGCCCCGGCTCCCAGCGCCGCAAGCGGAATGCCCGCCTCGGCGAGCGAATAGGGCGAGATGCGGTGGCGGGTCATGAACCCCCCGGTCCCGTCGCTGATCAGCGGGGTCTCGAATTGCAGGCCCTGGCTGTTCTCCGAGGCATTGACCACCCGGCTCACCACCAGTTGCCCGTGTCCCAGATCGAGCACCACCTCGGTCCCGACCGGCACCCGCGCCAGCCCCGTGATCCGCGCGCCCGTCTTCGAGAGGTTGCGCAGGATCACGTCGTAGTAGTGATCCTCGTGGATCAGTCCGACCTTGCGGAAGATGGTGATGCGCTCGGCGCGGTGACGCGGCGGGCCGTTGGGGCGGAAGAAGGCGGCGCCCTCGGCGAATTTCCTGACCACCTCGTCCTGCGCCATCGGGCGCGAGAAGATGTAGCCCTGCACCAGATCGGCGCCGCGTTCCTTGACGAGGGCAAGCTCGTCCATCGCCTCGACCCCCTCGGCGACAGTCTCCATCCCCAGCGCCTTGGCGAGGGCGACGATCGCGGCGATGATCGCCGGGTTGATGTCGCCGTTCTCGGTGCAGCCGCGCACGAAGCTCTGGTCGATCTTGATCTTGTCGAAATGGCCGTGCTTGAGATAGCCGAGCGAGGAATAGCCGGTCCCGAAATCGTCGAGCGCAAGGCGCACGCCGAGCTTCTTCAGATCGCGGAAGATCGCATCGACCGTCTCCAGATCGCCCACGAACACGCTCTCGGTAATCTCGAGTTCGAGCCGTCCGGGCGCGAGGCCCGAGGAGGCCAGCGCGGCGGCGACCGCCTTGCGGTAACCCGGGCGGATGAACTGCTTGGCCGAGACATTGACCGCGACCTTGATCGTCTCGGGCCAGGCCAGCGCGTCCATGCAGGCCTGCCGCAGCGCCGCCTCGCCGATGCGGATGATCAGGTCGTCGTTCTCGGCGATCGGGATGAAATGGGCCGGCGAGATGTCGCCCTGCTCCTCGTCGTGCCACCGCAGCAGCGCCTCGAAGCACTTGACCTCGTTGGTCTCGGGATCGACCAGCGGCTGGTAGGCGAGTTTCAACTCGCCCTTGTCGACCGCATCGCGCAGCCGGTCGCCGAGCATCGCGGTCTTGGACGCGGCATCGCGCAGCTCGCTGGTGAAAAAGCAGAAGGTGCCGCCGCGGGTCTCCTTGGCGGAATAGAGCGCCATGTCGGCCGAGCGGGTGAGCTCGTCGGCCTCGAGGCCGTCATAGGGCGCGATCGCGATGCCCACCGAGGTGCCGATGATCGCCCGCCGTCCGTTGATATGGTAGGGTTGCGAGACCGACTGGACGATGCGGTTCGCCAGCTCGCCCAGCGTGCCGCGATCGTCCATGTCGGGCAGCAGCACCTGGAACTCGTCGCCGCCCAGCCGGCCGACCTCGCCGTGGTGGCCGACGATCGAGGTCAGGCGCTGGGCGACCTGCTTGAGCAATTCGTCGCCCGCCGGGTGGCCCATCGTGTCGTTGACCTGCTTGAAGCGGTCGAGATCGAGCATCATCAGCGCGCAACTGCGCTGGCTGGCACGGAAGGCGGCCAGCATCGCCGTCAGCCGCTCGCCCAGCTTGCGGCGGTTGGCGAGCCCGGTCAGCTCGTCGACCTGCGACGCCCGTGCGACCTGGGTCTCGTAGGCATATTGCGCCGAGATATCGACCGCACTGCCGCGATAGCCCTGGAACTGGCCCTCGGCATCCAGCAGCGGGCGGCCGTTGAGCCGCCACCAGCGCGTGCTGCCGCGCGCGTCGGAGACAGCGACGATCTGCTCCTCCAGCTTCGAGCGGGTCTTGAGCTTGAAGGCAAGGCTGCGCTGGGTCGGCGCGCCGATCTCCTCGTCGATGTCGCGGAAGACGCGGATGAGGGGCCGCCCGACCAGTTCCCCGCCGTCCGAACCGATATCGGCCAGCGCACGCTGCGACAGGAAGCTGAGATTGCCGTCCGGGTCGGTCGCCCAGAACATGCCGACGCCGAGTTCCTCGATCTCGCCCAGCACCGAGCTCCGGTCGGGCAGGGCGCTCTCGGCGGCCTCGACAGGATCGGGCGCGGGCTGTTTCGTCTCGCGCGGGGCTCTGCGAAAACCTAGCGGCATACCTCGTCCTTGCTCCGGCCCGCAGGATGCAGCGCGCCTGAAATGCCGCCTGTAGCCCTGGCTCCTTGACAAAGCGTTACGCGCCGGTTGCGGCCCGGCTCGCGACAGCCGGAGCCGCGGGCGCGGCAGACGGCGTGGAACTCTTTGCGGGACATCGCGTTGTCGCCATGAAACCCTGCGCGGCATTTTCTTACTCGCGCAGGGAGTCCTGTGTAATTTTACTGCATCACCGCCGGCGTTCGGGATCACGCCCCAGCGAGCTTTGCAATCGCGTTTCTGCGACAAAGGGGGGATGAGGCCATTTCTGTCGACACTCTGCTGGCAAGCCCGCCCGAGGCGCTGACCAACCCGGTGCTGACCCGCGCCGACTGGGAGGCGATGCGCGCCGCCGCGCTCGCCGATCCGGGCGCTTTCCACGGCGATATTGCCGCGCGCAACATGCACTGGTTCGTCGCCGAAGCCGGCCCCTCGGGCGCCTGGCTTGCCCGGGGCGAGGATGGCCGCTGGCACGGCTGGGACGCAGCGAGCGGCGCGGCGATCTCGCCCGCGCTGCCCTCCGGTTTCACCCCGTGGCACACCGGCTTTGACGGCAGCAATGCCCCGCACTGGCGCTGGTTCGTCGGCGGGCGCACCAATGCGGCCTTCTCCGAACTCGACCGCCACGTGCTCGCCGGCCACGGCGACGAAGCGGCACTGATCTTCGAGGGCGACCGCTGGGACATGTCCGCCAACGGCGGCAAGGGCGCGCCGATCGACTGCTTCAACGTCTCGCGCAAGCAATTGCTGCTGGAGGTGGCGAAATGCTCTGTGGCTCTCGAGGCGCTGGGCCTGAAGCCGGGCGACCGTATGGCGCTGAACATGCCCAGCATCGTGCCCCAGATCTACTGGACCGAGGCCGCCAAGCGCATGGGCGTCGTTTATACGGCGGTGTTCGGCGGCTTCTCCGACAAGACGCTGTCAGACCGTATCGCCGACACCGGGGCGCGGGTGATCGTCACCTCGGACGGCAGCTACAGGAACGCGCAGGTCGCGGCCTTCAAGAACGCCTATACCGATCCCGCGCTCGACAATTTCGTGCCGGTGACGACGGCGCTCGAGATCCTCGGCAAGCTCGATCTCGACCTGCCCGAGGGCGGCCACGAGACGATCCTCGACACCGTGCGCGAGGCACTCTCGGGCGAGATCACGGTCGACCGCTCCGATGTGATGCGCGGCGTGGGGCGGGCGCTGATCAATCTCGGCAGCGAAGGCCGCATCACCAGCGCCGATGCCGCGCGCGTGCGGATCGCGATCGCCTCTAGCCTCGTTACCCTGCCACCGCGGGTCGAGGCGGTGATCGTCTGCCGCCACACCCACCAGCCCGATATGATCTGGCGCGAGGAGCGCGACCGCTGGAGCCACGAGCTGACCGATGCTGCGCTGGCGACTGTGCTGGAAAAGGCGCGCGCGGCAGGCTTCGCGGTCGCATCGGCAGCCGAGCTTCTGGCGCTCCCCGATGCCGACTTCGTTCGCGCCATCTGGGCCTCCTCGAAGCCGATGCCGGTCGATGCCGACTATCCGATGTTCTTCATCTACACCTCCGGCTCGACGGGGAAGCCCAAGGGGATCGTCCATAGCCACGGCTATGCCGCCGGCATCGCCGAGACGATGCGGGTGAGCTTCGATGCCCGGCCCGGCGACACGCTGTTCGTGGTTGCCGATCCGGGCTGGATCACCGGCCAGAGCTACCTGATCTGCGCGCCGCTGATGACGCGGGTGACCTCGCTGGTGTCCGAAGGCTCGCCGGTGTTCCCCCACGCGGGCCGCTTCGCCTCGATGATCGAGCGGCACAATGTGACGATCTTCAAGGCGGGCGTGACCTTCCTCAAGTCGATCATGTCCGATCCGGCGAACCTTGCCGAGGTCGAACGCTACGACATGAGCGGCTTGCGCGTGGCGACCTTCTGCGCCGAGCCGGTCTCGCCATCGGTGCAGGCCTTCGGGATGGCGCATGTCACCCCGCGCTACATCAATTCCTACTGGGCGACCGAACACGGCGGCATCGCGTGGACGCATATGTTCGCGAATGACGATTTCCCCCTGCGCCCCGATGCCCACGCCTATCCGCTGCCGTGGATCGTGGGCGATGTCTGGGTCGAGGACGAGGCAGGGGCGGGCGGCGATGCTCCCTTCACCCGGACGGGCGAGGGCGGTGTCGCATGGCGCAAGGCCGAAATCGGCGAGAAGGGCGAGATCGTGATCGCCGCGCCATACCCCTATCTTGCACGCACCATCTGGGGCGACATTGCCGGCTTCAAGGTTGCGGACGGCCGCGTCGATCCCGCATGGCGCGGCGATGCGGCGCGCTGGGAGGACGGCTACTGGCGGCGCTGGAAGGGCGCATGGGCCTATACCCAGGGCGACTTTGCGATCCGCCACGCCGACGGCTCCTTCTCGCTGCATGGCCGCTCGGACGACGTCATCAACGTCTCGGGCCACCGCATGGGGACCGAGGAAATCGAGGGCGCGGTGCTCCGCGACAAGGCATTGGCGCCGGACTCGCCGGTCGGGAATGTGCTGGTGGTCGGCGCGCCGCACCGCGAGAAGGGGCTGACCCCGCTTGCCTTCGTCGTGCCGGTGGCAGGCCGCAAGCTGACCCATGAGGACAAGCGCCGGCTGTTCGATCTCGTCCGCACCGAAAAGGGCGCGGTTGCGGTCCCTGCGGACTTCATCGAGGTCTCGCAATTCCCCGAGACGCGCTCGGGCAAATATATGCGCCGCATGGTCCGCGCCTTGGTGGTGGGCGAGGATGTCGGCGACGTCACCACGCTCAGGAACCCCGAGGCGCTCGACGAGCTCTCCAAGGTCATCGCAGACTGGCAGCGCAAGCAGCGCATGAGCGACGAGCAGGCGCTGTTCGACCGTCACCGCTACTTCCTCGTGCAATACAACAGCGTCGCGCCGGGCAAGCAGGTGGCGACTGTCACTGTCACCAACGCGCCCGTGAATGCGCTCAACGAACGGGCTATCGACGAGCTGGTGCTGGTCACCTCGACCCTTGCACGCGACGAGAGCGTGGTCGCGGTGGTGTTCACCGGCGAGGGCACATCGTCCTTCGTGGCGGGCGCGGATATCCGGCAGATGCTCGAGGAAATCCACACTGTCGATGAAGCGATGGTGCTGCCCAACAACGCGCATCTCGCCTTCCGCACCATCGAGAGCATGGGCAAGCCTTGCGTGGCGGCGGTGCAGGGCGTGGCGCTGGGCGGCGGCATGGAGTTCGCGCTCGCCTGCCACTACCGCGTGGCCGAGCCCGTGGCCCGCTTCGGCCAGCCCGAGATCCGCCTCCGCCTGCTCCCCGGCTATGGTGGCACCCAGCGCCTGCCGCGTCTCCTCGCCGACCGGCGCGGGGCCGACGGCGTGCGCGACGCGCTCGACCTGATCCTTGGCGGGCGGAGCATCACCGCCGGGCAGGCGCACGCGATCGGTGTGGTCGATCATCTGGTTGACGGCGCCGAGGATGCGCTTTCGGCGGCGCATGCCGCGGTGCGCGATTTCGTGAAGCACGGCCCCGGCAGCGCGCTCGGCTTTGCCTTTGCCGAAAGGCAGGCGGCCACGGCGCGCTGGGAAGGCGGCGCTGACATTGATCTCGACGCGGTGCTGGCAGACGATTTCCTCCAGCGCATCCTGCGCCAGCTGGCATGGGCGGGCCGCGATGTGGCGGGGGCACGTGCGCTCGATGCGGTGCGGACCGGGCTCGAGCATGGCATCACCCAGGGCCTCGCCCGCGAGGCGCGGCTGTTCGCCGAGGCGATTGTCGATCCCGAGGGCGGCAAGACCGGCATCCGGCAGTTCATGGACAAGGTTGCGCCGCCGCTTCCGGTGCGGCGCGACGGCGTGTGGATCGATGCCGAGCACGAAATGCGGGTTCAGGCGTTGGAAGCAGCAGGCGATCTGCTCCCTGTGGGAGCGCCGTTCTATCCCGGCGTGACCCCGATCCCGCGTCATCAATACGCCTTCGGCATCGCCCGCGACCCTGACACCGGCCAGCCCCGTTTCGGCCCGCCTGCGAGCCACGAGAAGGAGCTGATCGTCAAGGTCCCCGAGCCCGCCCCCAACGAGGCGCTGCTCTACATGCTGACCAGCGAGGTCAACTTCAACGACATCTGGGCGCTGACCGGCATTCCCGTCTCGCCCTTCGATGCTCATGAGGAGGATGTGCAGATCACCGGCTCGGGCGGGATCGCGCTGGTCGCCGCGCTCGGCTCGGAGACGCGGGCGCAAGGACGGATCAAGGTCGGCGATCTGGTGACGGTCTATTCGGGGACCAATGATCTCCTTTCGCCGCTGGTCGGCAATGACCCGATGTATGCCGATTTCAGCATTCAGGGCTACGAGACCGAAACCGGCAGCCACGCGCAGTTCCTGACCGTGCAGGCGCCGCAGATGCACAAGGTCCCGCCGGATCTCACGCTGGAGCAGGCCGGCAGCTATGTGCTCAACCTCGGCACCATCGCGCGCTGCCTGTTCACCACCTTGCAGATCGCGCCGGGACGGACCTTGTTCGTCGAGGGCGCGGCCACGGGGACGGGGCTGGATGCGCTGCGCTCCTCCGTTCGCACCGGCTTGCAGGTGACGGGGCTCGTTTCCTCGCCGGAGCGGGCGGCTTTCATCACCGGGGTGCAGGGCGCGGTCGGCGCGATCAATCGCAAGGATGGCCGCTTTGCCGGGCTTTACTCGGTCGTCCCCGAGGACAAGGCCGAGGCACTGGCGTGGGAAGCCGCGGGCGCTCCGCTCGTCGAGGAATACAAGGCGCTCAATGGCGGCAAGCTCGCCGATTACGTGGTCAGCCATGCCGGCGAGACCGCCTTCCCGCGCTCGTTCCAGTTGCTCGCCGAGGGCGGCACGCTCGCCTTCTATGGCGCCTCGTCGGGCTATCATTTCAGCTTCATGGGTAAACCCGGCACGGCCTCGCCTGAGGAAATGCTCCGCCGTGCAGCCCTGAGGGGCGGGGAAGCGGTGCTGATCTTCTACGGGCCGTGTTCCTCCGAACTGCTCGACGAGACGGGCCTTGAAATGATCGAGGCCGCCAGACGCTTCAACGCCCGCAGCGTGATCGCCACCACCACCGACGGCCAGCGCGAGTTCCTGCAATCGCTCGGGCTCGAGGACGCGATCGAGGGCGTCGTCAGCCTTGAGAGCATCCGCCGCCGCGAGGGGGCGAATTTCCACTGGCCCGACACCATGCCGCGCCTGCCCGACGCCAAGGCCGACATCGAGGTCTTCAAGGCGGCGGTGCGCGACTATCAGGACCGGGTGATGAAGCCCTTCGGCTCGGCGGTGGGCAAGATCCTGCGCTCGCCCGACAATCCGCGCGGCAGCCCCGATCTGGTGTTCGAGCGCGCGGGCCAAGACACGCTCGGCATCTCGACCTCGCTGGTGAAGCCCTTCACCGGCCGCGTGATCTTCGCCGAGGACCTCTCGGACTGCCGCTTCACTTTCTACGCGCCGCAGGTCTGGACCCGCCAGCGTGCAATCCTGATGCCGACCGCCAGCATCCTCGGCACGCACCTGTGCAACGCCTATGAAGTCGCGCGGATGAACGACATGATCGCCGCCGGCCTGCTCGAAGTGACCGAGCCGGAAGTCGTGCCGTGGGACGGCTTGCCGCAAGCGCATCAGGCCATGTGGGACAACCGGCACACCGGATCGACCTATGTGGTCAATCATGCGCTGCCCGAAATGGGTCTCAGAAGCCGCGATGCCTTGCTGGAGGCCTGGGCGGCCCTCGGCGCGGCGCAGTCCGGCAGGGAACCCGAGACGTAATCCATGCGTTGCAGTTTTTGAAACGTTCTTCCCTCTCCTCCCCAGAGAATGAACGATCCTTAAAGCGGAGCGTGGCTTCGCGGTAATTCTGTGAGGAGAGAGACTATGGCCCCGACCAAGCCTCAATTGAAAGCCGTTGCCGCTGCGCCTGCTCTGCAAGGCGATATCCCGGGCCGTCTCGCCGGCAAGATCGCTGTCGTGACAGGAGCCGCGGGCAATCTCGGCGGTCATATCGTCAGCCACTATCTTGCAGAGGGCGCAACCGTGGTGATGACGGGCCGCACGCCCGAGCGCACCAGGGCCGCCGCCGAGGCGCTGCTCAAGGCGACCGGGGCTGATCCTGCGCGGCTCGCCACCGTCGCGCTCGATGGCGGAGACATCGCCTCGGTGCGCGCCGCTATCGCCGAGGTGGTGAAGCAGTTCGGGCGGATCGACATTCTGGTCAACAACGCCGGAAGCGCCGGACCCAAGCAGCCGATCGAGAACCTGCCCCTCTCGGCGGACGAGCTGGCCGCGCTCCACAAGCAGGGCGCGACCGACAGCGAAACCGTGGGCGATGCGCTGCGCAACATCTTCGGCGTGGCGTGGAATGTCGCGCGCGTCGCAGCCGAGCACATTCCCGAGGGCGGCTCGATCATCAATGTCTCGACCATCTTCAGCCGCACGCCCTATTACGCCCGCGCCGCCTACGTCGTCCCCAAGGCGGCGATGAACGCCTGGAGCCGCGAACTAAGCCTCGAGCTTGGTCCCAGGGGCATCCGCGTCAATCTGGTCTATCCGGGCCCCATCGAGAGCGAGCGGATCCGCAATGTCTTTGCCGCGATGGACAGTGCCCGCGGCGATGCGGCGGGGACTACGGCGACGCAGTTCTTCGACATGATGAGCCTCGAGCGCGCCACCGGCGGCAACG
>VFQM010002337.1_pt1 | contig 14271 bp, 13 predicted proteins | sample 3512391 | NCBI WGS metagenome assembly VFQM01 (sample SAMN10412369, study PRJNA504923) | tailings metagenome | isolation source: Replicate 1 from Balatoc abandoned mine | place: Philippines
GTGTGCCGCAGCCTCAGCGGGTGATTCGGTCGGCTGAACATCATTGCTAATCAAGTAAAGGTTTAAACTTTCTCCCCCGCACCTTGCGGGGGAGGCGGTTTCTTCGCGCCCGAATCGCCTAGGTTGAGCTCCCATGCTCGTGCCCGTCGTCCGCCGTGATCGACCCCCGGCGCACAGCTCAGGCTGCTGCAAAAAAATGCAATCGGCTTAACGTGCTTTATTTTCCGTTTTCTGAGACGACCCCAGCTACGCAGCAACCTTTCCGGTGGCACCCCAGCACCGCAGCGACTTCTTCGCACTCCCGAGCCGGCCGAGCATCGCTCGCAGCGGTTCACAATCGGGATAATGCTGCTGGAGCAATTGCTCGACCCTCTCCAGACGCGACAGACCCTCGACCCTGAGTGCCCCAGTCGTCGTTCTCGAGTACGTCGACTCAGGAGCCCCGTGGAAGTAGACCGCGAAGAATCGATCGTTATCGAGCGTTCGCCCTTCATCCTCGCGCTGTAACCAGTCGTCGAGTTCGCCGCGCACCCGATCCAGACGCTGGTACACCCCGGGCCGGAGGAATGAGTGCGCCATCACCGACTTGATGTGTGTTCCGATCTCTTCGTGCACCTCGATCGGCATCGAACCGTTCGGGCGCCTCCGATAGCCGAAAGCCCTCGTCTTTTCCGTGTCACGAAAGAAAAGTGGATCCACTGGCGCCCGGGGAGTGCGCCCATCCTCGATCTCGCAGGGTGACCGATAGACCGGACGATATCCACCCGACTCGCCCCCCCAGTCAGAATGTTCAGCCGGAGCATCAAGACTTGAGAGCTTCACTCGAAGCGCCTCGAGGATATCCCTGCATGCTTCCGGTACGAGCAGGAACATGGTGCTTTGGCCTGGGACGTACATCCCAGGCCAAGGCGACTGGGCAATGCAGTAGCCATGGCGTACAGCCCATTCTTGCCGGCTCGCCAGGTGACGCACAATCGCGGCCTGATAAGGCTCGTCCACCACCACTTTGATGCCGGTTTCCGGGTCCAGCCAAACGCTCTGATGATCCTCACCTGGCAGCGTATCGCGAGGAGGGGTATCCGGACGCTTGTCAGCAGGGCATAGCCCTGTCGCCGCCATGAACTGGAGCTCGCGAGCAGCATGACAGATCAGTGAGCGGGCGGCGTCCTGCCCACGGATAAGCTGCCGGGAAACGAGATGGTCCTTGTGCTGCCCACGAAATCTAGAGAGGGCGCGAGGAACTCTGAGTTGATTACGTGTCACCAGGTCGGACCATGTCCGATCGAGTGGGAGGCGGAGCGTCTCCCTGCCGGCATCGCCCGTTCTCTGGTCCCGCCAGTAGGCGGTCAGGTATACATGCGACTTTACCCAATCAGGCTTCTTGGCGCAGATGCTTGGAAGCTGCCGCCGGGCATGAATGAAATTCTCGTAACCAGCCGATCTGGCAGCCTGGTCCAGGGCCTTGGCATGCTGTATGCCTTCGGACGCCTTGACGTGCTTGGCAAGGCGTTTGATACCTTCGATCGAGGTCGGACGGATGACGTCTGCAGTCATGGACATTCTCCGGCCCGCATCGCAACGTCACCCGCCAACCGTCCCTTCGAGCCAAAGTTTGCTCACGAACGAGATCATCAAAAGGCAGCGCTGATGACAGCTTTGGAACGACGGGTGCCAGGCTCCTGCCAGGAGCACACGTGCATCTTCCAGCAAATCCATTCCCGCCTCAAGTCACTGCTTTCTCTTGACCTGGTGACGAAGGTGCGGGAAGGGCTGGGAAGTGGATCACAGACTGTCACTGTGCCTCTGAAACAACGTCGTTGCATGGTTCCAGAGGCACTACCACCTACGCCACATACTCCTTCAGCGCCGGCAATGCCTTCACGATCCGCACGCTCTCCAGACTCACCCGTACGATCCGCTTCAGCAGATCGACGATGTACCGCGGATCCTCCGACCACTGGTTCGGGTCGTTCTTGATGCCCGAAGCCTTGTCGACCGTCACCTGGTAGCGCTCCATGATCCACTCGATCGCAGGCTTGCCGTTGACCACGTACTCGTAGGCCTCGAGCGGGATGTCACGCAGCACCAGGTGCGGGTTGTAGACGATGACGCTCTTGTCGGGCTTGCCGTCCTTCTTCCCGAAGGTCATCTTCGTAACCAGGTAGTCGTCCGGCTCCATGACCAAGCGCTTGGCTTCCTCGGTCAGCGGGAAGGGTTCGACCGTCTCATAGTTCAGATGCGACTCGCCCAGCTTGCGGCCGGCGTTCAAGAACGCGCGGAAATCCGCGGCGAAGGGAATGCGCGGAAGCATCTTCTTGAGGTCGGCCGCGAAGCGCTGCCGGTACTCGGGCGAGTGCAGGATCCCGTAGACGTACCAGAAGATGTCTTCCTTGCTGATCGCAGCGTCGCCGTAGTGGGCGCGGAAGGCGTCCAGCGCCCAATCGGTGATCGCATCACGGCGGACGTAGCCGTCAGCGTCAGGAGCCGACGAAGCAGAAAACATCTCGCCCTGGGGCGTGGCGTCAGCATCGGCCTTCTCATACCAGTAGAGGGGGAAGCACTGGCCTTTTTCGATGTTGTCCAGACATGGGACGTAGCTCATTGCCAGCGTAGAAAATGGCTTGTTGGCGCCGATCCCTGATGCGGAGATCACCAGATTCCGATGCCCTTGAGAGGGGAACAGCTTCGGCTGCTGGTAAACCATTTCATTAAAACGTCTGTTGAAGTACAGCCACTGCTTAGTGAATGGCCGGTACATGCTTGGCGTTAGAGAGTCCTTTTCGAAGACATGAGCCTTACCGCGCTTAGCGTCCGCTTTCAGCGCACGTGTCCAGCTAATGCGGCGTGGGTCGGTGTTTATAACTTGCTCTACCTCGGGCCAACTATCCTTCGGCTTGCCTTCACAAGCTCTCAGATAGTCGGAGCGATCCTCGTTGTACGCATCAATCATCCTTCGCATGTTCGACTCAAGTCCGCTGCAACTCATGTTGTATGCCCAAGCGTCCCGGTTGGTTGTCACGCCTAACGAATACATGCCAAAGATCGCTTTGGAGCCTTCAACGTCCTTGTTCCCCAACGGGATAAAGTGTTCGAATGCGGGGTCCCGCTGACTAACCCAGTCACCCTCAGTATTCGGCGCAAGCCCGATCCAAGGCATGGCGTCGATGGAGCCAAAACCCTCAATGATGTCGAGCTTCTCCTGCTGGCTCAGGTAGTCACCGATATCGTGATAGTGAAGTACGCCAAGGCCCGCATGAGCGGGATCCTTCACCATGATGGTGATGGCTACTGGTGTGCGGGAACCCGATCCAAAGATCTTGCCGCCTTCTCGACGTGACTCCTCACCTGACGTCCGCTGGTTTCCCCTCAGGTTGAAAACGTACAGGTGACTGAAGTCCTCGGTCAGGCACTTACGCAGACCATCCATGTTGTTCGCGTCGAGGAAGGAGCCATTGGTCACGAAGGCCACGACCCCACGCTCACCAATCCGGTTGGTGGCCCACCGAATCGCGCGAATGTAGGAGTCGTACAGGTTCTTGAGCAGCTTGGCCGAGGACTGTGCCGCGTAGGACCTGCGGATGGACTCGTCGAGCGTCGGATAGGCCAGATTCTTGTTGTTGTCGTTCTCGCTATCCTGCTGCGCCGAATACGGTGGATTCCCCACGATCACCCGGATCGGCTGCGCCAATTGGCGCTCGGCCCGGGCGTTGTTCTCCGGCAGCACGACCTTGTCGACGAGGTCGTTCTCCTCGGTCATCTGGAAGGTATCGACCAGGATCATGCCGTCGAAGGGGCGGTAGTCGCCCGTCACCCCGTGGTAGGCGGTTTCGATGTTGATCGTGGCGATGTAGTAGGCCAGCAGCACGATCTCGTTGGCGTGCAGCTCGTGGTCGAACTTGTGCGGCAGGTGCTCGGGATCGATCAGGCCGGACTGGATGAGCCGGACCAGGAAAGTCCCGGTCCCGGCGAAGGGGTCGAGGATCTGTACGCCGGGGCTCGCGAGCGACTCCCCGAAGTGCTTGCGTAGCGCCGCATCAGCGCTCCTGAGGATGAAGTCGACGACCTGGACGGGGGTATAGACGATGCCCAGCCGCTCGGCCATCCGCGGGAAGGCGTTGTGGAAGAAGGTGTCGTAGAGGTTGCGGATGATGTCTTGCTTCGACTTGTCGCTCTTGGCAAGACTGATGCGCTCGCGCACGTTCTCATAGAACTTGTCGAGGCCTTCGGTCTCGGACGCGATCGCCGACTCGCCCAAGCGGTCCACGATGCGCTGTAGCGCCTTGCCGACCGCGTTGTGCTCAGGGAAGTTGGTGGCTGCGAACAGCGCCTGGAACACCGGCAAGGTCAGGATGTGCTGGGCGAGCATTTCCACCGCCTCGCCCCGGGTCACCGCCGGATTGAGCGTGTCCTGCAGCCCTTTCAGAAAAACCTCGAACTCCGCCGCAAGCGCCGCATCGCGTGCGAGCAGATCCTCGATGCGGGCGATCAGGCGCTCAGCCACCTGACCGATGCTTTTGGCCCACTCGCTCCAGTATTCGCGATCGCCGAGCTTCTTCGGGATCGCCGCATAGACGGCCTCGTTGATCGCATCGATCGGCAGATCAGGGAAGTCGAGCGGGAGCATCTCGCTCTCGCCGCTGCGCTGCTCGCCCGACTTCTCGCCCCCGCCATCGATCACCGCGATCCGGCGCCGGAACTCAGCCTCGTCGACCAAGCTCTCATCGTGTGCCCGCAGCGCCTTGATAACCTTCCAGATGCCTTTGAACTGCGGGTCGCTGTCGATGTAGGCGTTGTAGTCCTTTACCTTCTCCGAGGGCATGCACACCGGCAAGATGATGTAGCCGTACTTCTTGCGGCCGGTGCGATCCTTTCGCATGACGCGCCCGACCGACTGGACGATGTCGACGATCGACTCCCGAGTGTCGAAGAAGACCACCGCATCGAGGGTCGGGACGTCGATCCCCTCTGAAAGGCAACGCGCGTTCGAGAGGATGCGGCAGTCGCCCGCCTCGAGGTCGGCCTTGAGCCAGTCGAGAGCCTTCTTGCGTGTGAGCGCGTTCATCGTGCCGTCGACGTGGTCGAGGTCGCAGCGCACCATGCCGGTCGGCTCGGCGCCGTCGTGGGCCTGCTGATAAACGGCGACCAGGTCCTTGAAGATGTCCGTCGTCTGCTTCGAGAGCTTGATCGACTTCGAGAAGGCCACCGCCCGGCGCATCGGCTCGACGTCTTCGGTGAGCGTCTCTTCCTGACCGTCCTCGCCGACCGCCACCAGGCCCTGCTTGGAGAGCCCCTTCCAGCTCCCGATGATCTTGGTCGCGAAGTTGATGTCGATTGCCTTCTTCTCGTCCAAGCGGTAGGCGTTGTTGAAGTTGTTGGCGAGCTTGGCCATCTCGTTTTCACGGACGGCGACGATCAGCACCTTGTACTCGGAGAGCAGATCGAGCTCGACGGCCTTGCCAAAGCCGAGCCGGTAGAACGCGGGACCGAAGGTCTCCTCGTCATCCATCGAGAAGAGCACCGCATCGGAGTTGTTCGCCTTGGCCTTCGAGGCCTCGGCGTAGATCCGCGGCGTGGCCGTCATGTACAGCCGCTTGGCGCCGACGATGTTCTCGTTGTGATGGACCTTCACGAACTCCGACGGGCTCTCGCCTGGCAGCGTCAGGCCGGTCGTGCGGTGGGCCTCATCACAGATGATCAGGTCAAACGCTCCCAGCCCCTGCCGCTGGGCGTCGGCCACCACCTGGATGGACTGGTAGGTGGAGAACACCACCGTGCGCCGATCGGGCGAAAGCACGCTCGCCGCCTGGGCGACTTTGCGGGCATCGGTAGTCGCGGGATACGCCAGATCGTGCGTGCTGATGTCCTCCTCGTCCTTGCCGACTTTCGTGTCCGAGCACACGACAAAGGCGTGGAACGGCTCGATCGCCTCCGACGACCACTCCCGAAGCGTCTGGCCGACCAGCGAGATCGATGGCGCAAGAAACAGCACCCGGCCCGTGGCCGGCGTCGCCTGCTCCATCAGCCGCAGCGAGGTGAAGGTTTTTCCGGTGCCGCAGGCCATGATGAGCTTGCCGCGATCGACTTCCTTGAAGCCCTCGAGGATGTTGCCTACCGCTTCTTCCTGGTGGGGCATGAGCGTCTTCTTCTCGCGCAGCCGAATGTCCTGGATGCGCTCGAGGCTGAACTGACTCCAGTCGATCGGGCTCTCGGCCAGATCTTTGAACCATAGGCGCGAGACCGGAATGGTCTGGTTCTCGAGCGCCTTCTCGGCGTTGCTGCTCCACTTGTCGGTCGTGGAGACGATCACCCGGTGCGCAAACGAGCGCTCGCCCTGGCTGGTCGCGAAACGCTTGCCTGAGGCGGTGAAGAAGGAGTCGATGTCGGCCTTCTGCAGGGCGTAGTCCGGATCGTAGAACTTGCACTGGATCGCCCAGTAATCGCCCGTCCCACGCTCGCGGGCGACCAGGTCGATGCCTACATCCATGCCGCTACGGTCCGGCCACTCCGACCACAGCCAGACCTCGGCGAGCCGGTCGGCGTACTGCGGATCCGTGAGCAGGTAGTTGGCGATGAGGCGCTCGAACTTGTCGCCCATCTCACGATTGGACCGGGCCGCTTCGCGGAACTCGGCGAGGATCTCAAGCAACGTCGTCATACACTTCCCTGGGTTCTCGATCTGCTCTGAATGTCGCTGCGGCGTCAGCACTCGCGCGTAATGGTTTTGCGTTCTCCGCCCTGATGGGCGCATATCCTATCTGTCATTGCCCAAGAGTTACGACTTCTTGGCAGCAATCGCCCCTCTGAGCTCAGCCGCCTCTTCGCCTGCTTTCTTGGCTTGGGTACGGCCTTATCCGTGAAACGATCCAGGCACTTCTTCCGATCACCAGCAATCCGCTTCTAGATGCCTTGTTTGACAGACTCGGGTCATGATAAAAAGTAGTGAAAAAAGTACTTAAGTGATATTATTTTAATATTAATTAAGTATTGAAAAAGGTTTTGTATGATACTTACCGTGGGCAACACCAAGGGCGGTGTCGGAAAGACCACGCTCGCCGTCAACATCGCCATCGCCCGCGCCCTCGCCGGCCGTGACGTGTGGCTGATCGACGGCGACCGCCAGGGCACCGCACAGACCGCCATCGCGATCCGCGCCGAGGCTGGCCACCAGCCAGGCATTGCCTGCGCAACCTACCCAGACGGGCCGTCGCTGCGCAGCCAGGTGCAGCAGCAGCGCACAAAGTTCGACGACATCATCATCGACGCTGGCGGGCGTGACTCGACCGCGCTCCGCGCTGCGCTGATCCTGTCCGACGTGCTCCTCGTGCCATTCCAGCCGCGCAGTTACGACGTGTGGGCGCTGGAGGATATCGCTGGGCTGATCGAAGAAGCGCGATCCGTGCGCGACGGACTGAGAGCCTATGCGGTACTCAACTGCGCTGATCCGGGCGAAGCCTCGGCCGACAACGCCGGGGCTGAAGAGGCCGTGGTTGGCGTGCCGCAGCTCGAACTCCTGCGGACGCCGATCCGGCGGCGTAAGTCCTTCGCGAATGCTGCTGGGCAAGGTTTGTCCGTGCTCGAGGCCAAGCCACTCGACCGAAAGGCGTGTGACGAGATCAACGCGCTAATGAGCGCGCTATTCTAAGTGCTTTACATATTAAAACAAATTTGTTTTAATATTAAAAAGATATGCAAAGGATGTTTATCTATGGCGATCACGAGCAAGCCTAAGGCCAAGGCGCTAGAACCCGTTTCTGACGCTGCCGCCGATGCTTTTATCAGCGGTGCGCCTGATGCACCCAAACCGCGTGGGGTTCGGAAAGGCAACAAGCAGCAGATTTCGCTGACGATCTCCCCGACGTTGCTCTCTCAGGTTGATGCGCTTGCTGCGCAGATCGGTCAGACCCGCGCCGCGGTGATTAACCTCGCAATCCATCGCGCCATTGAGCACGGCCTCGAGTTCGACGGACTGGGCAAGGCCTGAGCCAACCGTCGAGACGCATCCATGATCGCCAGGATAGATAACGATTACGTTCAGGCCCTGATCGCTGGCGGGGTTGATCCGCAGAAAGCGCGCGAGATTGCGCGCAAGACGGCCGCCGATCAGAGCGCAAGCACCGGGCAGACTCCAGACCTTTTCGCCCCGGCCGCTGAGCCCAAGCCGTCGATATCCACGCCGCGCGAATCCATCGCGCCGACGCTGCTCGATGCTGCCGCCACCATCGGGACCGAGCCGCCGAGCGGCAGCGACATCGCTTACCTGCACGCCATCCTGTGCCAGGTCGGGCTTCCCCGAGGTCCGAAGGCAGTTGCGGGCCGCCAGGTATTCGAGCGCATGTGCGGCGGTGCTGCGCTTCGTGTGACCGCGGGTGCCCTGTGGGACGGTCAACAGCTCGTCCAGCAGCCGATTCCCTATGGGGCGAACCCACGCCTTGTTCTCGCCTTTCTGAACACACAGGCAGTGAAGACCCGCTCGCCGATCATCCCGGTCGGCGACAGCGTGGCCGAGTTTCTGCGAATGCTCGGCAAGGAGAGCTCCGGTGGGAAGAACGGATCCCTAACGAGCTTCAAGAAGCAAATCCAGGCGCTGGCCGCCTGTCACATGACGCTCGGTTTCAACGCCGCCGGGCGGGCCTACACCTACAACGGCCAGCCGGTGAAGCAGTTCGAGGCATGGATCCAGCCGCGGGACGAAAACCAGCGCCCGCTATGGCCAGGAGTCGTGACGTTCTCCGACGACTACTACAAGTCGCTCATCGAGCACGCCGTACCGCAGGACGTGCGCGCCATGTATGCGCTCAAGGGCTCCGCGCTGGCCATGGACGTCTACGCGATGCTCGCCGAGCGCCTGCACCGGATCAGCGGGAGACCGATCACCTTGCATTGGAAGTCGCTGCGCGAGCAGTTCGGCCAGGAGTACACCGGGATCGAGGCCGATAAGGATTTCAAGAAGGAGTTTCTGTCGTCGCTCAAGAAAGTGCTAGTGGTCTATCCGACGGCTAAGGTCGTGCCGGTAAAAGGTGGGCTTCTGCTGCATGCCTCACCTCCGCCAATAGCATATAAATCAAACAATTAAGTGATATTGAATCCCGTTTGGGATGTCCTTTGGCTGACGCATAATCGCCCCCCCCTTTCTTATACGATGGTGTCGCACCAACATCTGTTTTGCTTTTTTTCGGCGTAATGATTTCAGACCTAACTAGCTGATTTATAAAGATGTTATTAACCCTGTGGAGGACTGAAGTTGTCCACGCATAATCGCCCCCCCATCTGCGCATAATCACCCCCCCCTCCTCTTGACGTAGGCGCATAATCGCCCCCCCCCATCTGCGCATAATCACCCCCCCCCTAAACCTGTAAGGTTTTGCCTTTAGCTTTTCCCTATATCTTTTACCTGTAATAGGTCGTCTTGGCTGTGAGTAAATCGGGAACATCCACCCAGGCAAGGGGCACCCCTACGGGGTTCCCCCGGCAAAGCCGGCCCCCCCTCCCCATCAAACAGGCCCCCCGAGGGGGGCCGTGAACCATCCCCCCCGACGTCAGTGCCCAACCGCCCACGGATAACGCAGCGCAGCCGCCGCAGAACCGCCGAAAAAAGCGGTCTGCAGAGAGGCAAAGCAGCGAGGCGGTTAGCGGCCCTTCGGCAGCGACGTTTGTCCGGCACCGCCGAAGGGCGGAAAATCGGGCGAATTCGCTATCTGCTAGAGGGCCATCATGTCATCGCCGACTTACCCACTGCCCGGGGAACCCACAGCGCTAATCCTGGATGGCGAACACGCCCCATACCAGCTCGAGCGCGAGGCGCCGAAGTGGTCGCAAGAGGAAGCCGTGAGCTACGAGGTGGCACGCGAGTTGATCACCGCGCTGATGGCGTTCCGTTCGGAGTGGATCGCACTCGAGCGCGCCAAGCCGGCGCCGGATCTGTCCGCGATCGAGCGCTGGAAAGCTGAGCGCGGCGCTTACGCCGCCGAGCTGCGTGGGCTCCATGTCGCCGATCGCGACAACATCGCTCGGATCAGGCGCGACTACGGGACCGAGGCCCGCCGCCTGGCGGCTCTTGAACGCTGATGGCGGCGTCTCAGGGGTCAGCTCACGAAACGGGAAAAATCGTACGCTAAGCCGCGCCCGCCTTGTCGATCGGCACGGCCCACCATTCCTGCGCGTGCTGGGCCGTTCCTGCCCCGTTCTTCGTGCTGACCTGGAACCCGCGCAGCAACAGCCCGCGCGGTGTGATGCGCAGCACCTGGACGTCGAACAGCGGCGGCAGCAAGCCGCGCTTGGCCGAGGTGCCCCACCGTTCCCAAAGTTGCGCGGCGTGCAGCGGCCGCTTCTCGGCGGTTCCGATCGGAATGTCGCCTATGCTCAGGGTGCCGACGGTGCCAGGATCCGCCAGGCACGCCTCGCGCGGGCGGCGCTCCCCGGCCACCATCAATTCGACGACTCTGACGTGCATGCTGTGACTGTAAAAAAATACAGTCTATTTTCACCCAATGCGGTCGGTTTGGGGCGGCGGCCGGCCGCCCGGTCTGGAGGCCAACGCCAATGTGCGGACGCTATGCGCTCTACGGTCCGGTCTCGCGCCTGCGCGAGGCCTTCGACGCGGTGCCCGAAGGCTTCGAGTTCGAGCCGCGCTGGAACGCGGCGCCGATGCAGTGGCTGCCGGTGGTGCGCCAGCGGCCGACCGGCGAGCGGGTGATCCACCGGCTGCGCTGGGGCCTGGTGCCCTCGTGGGCGAAGGACGAGACGATCGCCACCAGGTTGATCAACGCGCGCGGCGAGTCGGTCGCCGAGAAGCCTTCGTTCCGGGCGGCGTTCCGCCGCCGACGCTGCATCGTGCCGGCGAACGGCTTCTACGAGTGGCAGCCGCTCGGTGACCGGCAGGGCGGCGGCAAGCAGCCGTTCTACATCCACCCGGTCGGGGGCGAGTTCTTCGCGCTCGCCGGGCTGTGGGAGCGCTGGACGCGGCCGGCCGACGGCGAGGAGATCGACACCTTCACGATCGTCACCACCGAGGCCAACGCGGCGATGCGCCCGTGCCCGGAGGCGGCGCTTGCGGCGTATCCGGTTTCGAGCGCGGTGGGCAGCGTCCGCAACGACGCGCCGGCGCTGATACAGCCCGTTTGAGCGGCGTTCTCTGCGCGGCTGAGGGCGAACCCAGGATCGGGGCGCCTGAGCCGTCCTGAACGGGCGTGGCGGCGTCCGTGGAAAAGGCCCCCTCCCCGCGCGACGGGCAAATAATCGCTTGCATAATCATAATAATCATATTATTATGATTATTATCTAGTCCCGATTGGAGTGCCGCCATGAACCAGAACCTCTCCCTCGACGCCCGTGAGCGTGTTTTCGCCGCGGCGAGCCAGATTTTCGAGGAATCCGGCCGGCAGACGATGCCCACGGTCGATCAGGTGCGCCGCCTGGCGAAGGTCGACATGCACGCGGCGACCGCGGCGATGCGCGAATGGCGCCGCCAGCAGACCGCCCAGGCGGCGCCGATCGCGGTCGCCGTGCCCGAGGTGGTGGCCAAGGCCAACGAAGTTGCGATCGCCCAGCTCTGGACGCAGGCGCAGGAGCTGGCGAACCAGTCCTTGCGCGAGGCGCAGTCGGCCTGGGATGCGGAGCGGGCCGAGCTCGACCAGATGCGCGTCGAGCTCTCGGATGCGTTCGAGGCCCAGGCCGACGAGCTCGAGCAGGCCAGGTCACGCATCGAGGCGCTCGAGCGTGAGGCGCGCGAGACGGCCGAGATCGCTGCGGCCGAACTCCAGAAGCTGCGCGACGAGCTTGCCCAGGTGCGCGCCGAGCTGGGTGCGGCGACCACCCGCGCCGAGCGTGCTGAAGCGACAGCGGCCGAGCTCGAGCACCGGGTTGCCGATCTGCGCGGGGAGCTCGACCGCGCGCACGCCGATGTCGATCAGGTGCGGGCCGAGCTCAGCCGAGCGCATGCTGACGTCGACCAGGCGCGTGCCGAGACCCAGCGCACGGCGGCCGACGCCGAAGGCCTGCGCAACGAGCTCACCGCGGCGAAGACGAAGGCGGACGCCGCCGAGCAGGCGCACCAGGAGCAGCGCAAGGAGGCGGCCAAGGAAGCGCAGCGCTGCGCCGAAAAACTGCTTGCGGCGCAGAAGTCGCACGATGCGATCGCGAAGGAAGCGGCCGCCGCCCGCGAGACCGCCGCGCGTCTGTCGGGCCAGCTCGAGGCCGTGCAGGCGCAGAACAAAGCGCTGATGGAAACCTTGCGCGGCAAGGTCGCCGGTAATGGCTGACCCGGCCGTCCGCGAGGCGGTCCGCCGGCAGGCCCGTGCCTGGCTGGCCGCCAATGCGTTGATCCTGGATACCGAGACGACGGGCCTCGGCGACGATGCAGAGGTCGTCGAGCTCGCGGTCATCGACTGCGCCGGGGCCGTGCTGCTCGACACCCTCGTGCGCCCGAGCGGGCCGGTGCCGGCCGAGGCCGCCGCGATCCACGGCATCACCGACGCCATGCTCGCCGAGGCGCCGACCTGGTCGGAGATCCACGCTCGATTCTGCGGCCTGGTCGAGGGTCGCCAGGTCGTGATCTACAACCATGAGTTCGACGTCCGCGTGATCAATCAGACTGCGCGCCGCTACGGCCTGCAGGCGCCGCAGGGGTTCGACCTGGTGCTCGAGCCGGGCAGCATCCATTGCGCGATGCAGGCCTATGCCGGGTTCTATGGCGCGTGGAACGAAGAGAAGAAAAGCTACCGTTGGCAGAAGCTCTCGGCCGCCGCCGCCCAGCAGGGCGTGACCGTCACGAACGCCCACAGCGCGCTCGGGGACTGCCTGATGACGCTCGGTGTCGTGCGCGCCATGGCGTCCACGGAAAATGCTCAAAGGGTATGATGAGGGCGTTTAAAGATCATCACTGGTGAGCATGATGGCTGCCCCGAAACTCATCTTCTCCTCGGCTGAGGAAATAAAGGCGTTCCGCCGCAAGCACGGCATGAACCAGTCGGCGTTCTGGGGGCGGATCGGGGTCACCCAGTCGGGCGGCTCCCGCTACGAGAGCGAGCGCAACATCCCCGTCCCGGTTCAGCTGCTGCTGCACATCGCCTATGCGACCGATGACCGTTCGAACCGGCTCGTCGACCACCTTCGGAAGTGGAAAACAGAGCCGACGCCGGGCGCGTGAGCGTTCAGCGGGGGGTGTTTTTCCTCGCCTTCCTGAAGTCCCAGGGCGCCATCGGCGCCCGGTCGGCCCACAGGCCCTGGCGGGCATCACGCGCGCGGTCTTCTGCCTGCGCATAACGGCGCCGATCGGGCGCCCGCTGTTCTCGCGCGTACGCTTTGTAGTGCCAGGCCATCCCGGCTTCGAGCTGGGCGAGGTTGGCGTCGATGCCGTCGACCTCAATCCTGCACACCGCGCGCTTGTAGCGGTCGGTTTTCGGGCAGTCGGCCGTCACCCGCTTGCCGAACACCAGCGCGCCCAGGTGCAGCCGTGAGCGGTTGCCGAACGGCTGCCGGCGTTCGGGGGCATCGATTCCGGAGAGGCGGATCTTGTGCTGCTGGAGGTTGGCGTCGAGCAGCGTGACGGTGTCGCCATCTGCGATGGAGATGATGCGGCCGGTGAGTTCGTAAGCGCTACTGGTTTGCAGGCTTCCCAGGGTGAAAAGGGCCGCAGCAGCGGCCCATTTCGCCCTTTTCACCTACGGCGCTCCATTTCCTCGCATTTCAGCGTCCACATCCGATCCTTGACCCGCTTGCGTTCGTCCTGCAGGTAGGTGGTGCTGCGTTCCCGCTGCGCTTCTGTGATCTGCCGGAGTTCTGCACGTAAGGCGGCGCATTCGTTGGGGTCGAGTTCCTTCGCCTGGAGTGGAAAGGGGATCGCGAGGCCACAAATGAGGGTGGCCGCCAAAGCCGCGCCTCTCATTGTGAACCCAGATCGTGCGTGGATATTCATATGGCAAATGATAGGGGGTTGTTCTGGCGCGGCAGATTAGCACGGGACGTCGCGCTGGTTCAGGCGCTGTCAAGGTCGGCCAGCGGCCGCCCGAAGGGTTGCCTTGACAGCGCCTGAACCAGCATAGCCTCGAGCTCGGGGGCAGGTTTCGCATCGCGAGGCCTGCCCCCGAGCCCCCGCGGGCGGTGTAGCGCTCCCCTCGCCTGGGCGAGGGGCGGGGGGGAGTGGGGGGCTGCGATGTGTCAGGCGACACGATGTAGGGGGCGATTCAGAAAACGGAGAATAAAGCCCGCTAAGGAATTCCGGACCTGGCAACGGTGCGTGGTTGGGGTTCTAAGCCGGAACCGCCGAAAATTCCG
>VFQM010002339.1_pt1 | contig 14263 bp, 24 predicted proteins | sample 3512391 | NCBI WGS metagenome assembly VFQM01 (sample SAMN10412369, study PRJNA504923) | tailings metagenome | isolation source: Replicate 1 from Balatoc abandoned mine | place: Philippines
TTTCGGCCTGCTTGAGATCGACCTGCTTGAAGTAGTCCTCGACCTCCTCGACCACCTCGACCACGCGCCACAGCGTCAGATCGCCGGTCAGCGGATCGAGCTTGGCGCGGATGTCGTTTTCCGCGCCGTAGCGGTTGCGCGCGGATTTCTGGATCGCTTCTTCCATCGCCTCGATGACGATCGCCTTGTCGATCATCTTTTCCGAGGCGACTGCGTTGGCGATCGCAAGGAGTTCGGCCTTGTTGGCGGAAATGGCGCTGGCCATCAGTCGTCTGCCTTTTCTTCCTGGGTGTCTTCGATGAGTTCGTCGGCCCCGCTGATATCGAGCGGGCGGGTGGCGGCAATCAGCGCGTCGGTGAGGACGAGCTTGGCCGAGTGGATCTGGTCGAGCGGCAGGCGCACATCGCCAGCCTTGGCGTCGGTGAGGTGCACCATGCCATCCTCGAGGCCGTGGAGCAGCCCCTTGTTGGTGCGCTGGCCGTCATAGCCCTTGACCATGACAATCCGCGCCTCGTGCCCGGCCCAGTTGGCAAAATCCTTCTCGCGGGTCAGCGGACGGTCGATGCCCGGCGAGCTGACTTCAAGATGATAGGCCCCCTCGATCAGCACTTCGCCCGCTTCCTCGGCGGTGTCGATCACGTCGGACACCCGGCGCGAGAGCGCGGCGCACTGGTCGATCACCAGCTGGCCGGTGGCCGGATCCTCGGCCATGATCTGCAAGGCCATGCCGCCGTCACCCGCCTCGGACGGCAGGAACGCAACGCGCACGAGCTCGAAACCCAGGGCGGTTGCCTCGGGTTCGATCAGTGCAGTCAGGCGCGCGATATCGGCCATCAATTCTCCGGTCAGGCGGCATCATTGCAACGGGCTTCGGGCCGGCCCCGTAAGGCGCCAGCATCCAAACCTTGTCACGACAATGTCGGGATGGCTGCCCACTTAGGCGCAGGCGCGCGATTTGGCAAGTGCCAAGCGCGCGGGACAGCCGATAGCCTGCGCTCAGACCCGGCTTTCCCCGCTCACCCAGCGTCGCACTTGCTCGCGGAAGGAAGCGCGCTGGCGCTGTTCGAAGGTCTCGGCATGCTGCCGCACCGCAAGCACAGTCGCGTCAGGCAAAGGCTCGTCGAACACCACACCATTGATCCCGCCGTCGGCACCCAGATCGCGCCGGATCACTTCGGCAAACATCTCGAAGCGCGCAATCCGGAGGTAGAGGCACATCCCGGGCGCGAGCGGGTCGGCCAGACCGATCCGCGCACCGGTGCGCGACAGGTCAAGCAGGATGCAGGTTTCAGTGGCATGGGTCGAGACGATGCGCACCGGGATCGCCAGCCGCAGGCGCGCCGCACCGCGCCGCCCGGTGTGACGGGGCACGGCCGGCTCGGACACCGGCGTCGGATCGGTAAGGGCAAGCGGCTGCACCATGGCATGGCAGCCTGCGACATTGCGGTAGAGAAGCGCCGAAAGGCACCCTAGGTAATGCTACGCGGCGGCCCTGCTGCCACGGCCTTGGGCGGGATGGCTCAATCGGCCCAGCCGTCATTGGCGACCGGGGTATTGGCGGTCGTCTGGCTCCCATCGACAGGATGGCCCGCCGAGGCCGTCGCCGCGCCGTAGCCCCAGCCGTCCTTGGCCATGTCCTGGGCAATGCGTTCGCGCTGCGCGGCCACAATCGCCTTGTCACCGGCCCGCTCGGCCCGCTCGGCAATCGACTCGACTGCCTTGGGCGCAATGTAGGAGCCGCCCACGGTCACCATGAGACCGATCACCATGCCCAACAGCACAAGCATGCCGACGACGAAACGGACGATGTTGGTGAGGTTCTGGACGATGTCGACAAGCGCACGCATGGCTGACTTCCGGCTCCGGGCGGGTTTCTGCGATGGGAGCAGGGTTACGCTGCAAATCTTATCATCCGGTTAGCTGCCGGTGCTGTCCTGACCTTCCATGATCCCGTGCTTGCGGATCGCGTGGCGCAGCTGGTCGTAGGTCAGGCCCAGCGCACGTGCGGTCTGGCGCTGGTTCCAGCGGTGCTTGCCAAGCGCGTGTTCCAGGATCGCGCGTTCGTGTGCGTCGACCGCAGCGCGAAGATCATCCACCGCATCGAGCTCGACCGGTGCAGGAACGGCTGCGGGTGCGGGAGCGCCGGCGGCGGCAACAGGCGTCGCCAAGGCGCCGCGATGGGCCGGCGGGCGCGGTCTCCAGGGGCTGTCGAAGGGATCGAACTGGACGTGGGCGATGGGAATATCGGGCTCTCCCCAGCGGTAAACCGCGCGCTCGACGACATTGCGCAGCTCGCGCACATTGCCGGGCCAGTCGTAATTCTCCAGCTGGTCCATGACGTGCGGCGCAAAGCCCGGCCAGCGGTCCCAGTAGAGCTCGGCCGCCATGCGCCGTCCGAAATACTCCGCCAGCACGCCGATATCCCCTTCGCGGACCCTCAAGGGCGGCAGGGTGATGACCTCGAAGCTGAGGCGGTCGAGCAGGTCGGCACGGAATTCCCCGCTCGCCGCGAGCGCGGGCAGATCATCGTTGGTCGCCGCCACGATCCGCACGTCGACACGGATCGGGCGCGAGGCGCCGATGCGGGTGATCTCGCCATATTCTACCGCACGCAGCAGGCGTTCCTGCGCGCCCATGGAGAGCGTGCCGAGCTCGTCGAGGAACAGCGTACCGCGATCAGCCTCTTCAAAGCGGCCAGCGCGGGCCTTGGTGGCGCCGGTGAAGGCCCCCGCTTCGTGCCCGAACAGCTCGGCCTCGATCAGGGTTTCGGGCAAGGCCGCGCAGTTCATGGTGACCAGCGGCTCGTCCCAGCGGGTGGAAAGGCGGTGGAGACGCTCGGCGATCAGTTCCTTGCCCGTCCCGCGCTCCCCGATCACCAGCACCGGGCGGTTCATCGCCGCGGCACGGCTGGCACGCTCGACGGCATCGAGAAAGGCGCCCGATTGACCGATGAACTGGCTCTCACGCTCCATGGGCCAATCTATAGTGAAATTCCCCAATGCTTGGCAATAGAGGCCAATATGCTGTTCGTCGAAAGCTGCAAAAATCCCCGATTTCCGCCATTCCCGCAGTTTGGCACGGCGGTTGCAGAATGGCTGGCAACACCACCGACTTTCACTTTGGGAGGCCAAAATGATCAACCGCAACACCGCGCAAAGCAGCTTCTGGAGCACCAAACTCGGACAGGCTGCGATGGCCAGCATCGCCGCGATGGTGATGATGATCGCGCTGTCCTCGCAGATCCAGCCGGGCGCGGCCAACGCTGCCCCGATCGCCCATCCCGCCGCCGAAAGCGGCGCGATGATCGAGATCGCCTGAGATGGGCGATCCCCATGACCCCCTCGGGCCGGAGCGCCCCAACCGGGATGTCCCCCCCGCAAATGCTGCCGGTGACGCACGCCCCTCTCGCGTCGACCTTGGCAGCGATGCTCCGGCCCAACCCTCCCGCCTGCTGACGTCGGGACGGCTGTCGCGGCTCGATGAGGAAATCGAAGCCTTGCGCCGCAGCCCCACCCCGACGCAGTCTCGCGGGCGCACCAACCCGCCGCAGGAGGAGCGAGTCGCTCCGCTTGATCGGGTCAATTCGTTTCTCGATGGAGTAGCCTTCATGGGCATTTTCAGCCGCACCCGCGACATCATTGCCGCCAACTTCAACGACATGCTCGACAAGGCGGACGATCCTTCGAAGATGATCCGCATGATCATCCTCGAAATGGAGGAAACCCTCGTCGAAGTCCGCGCCAGCGCGGCGCGCACCATTGCCGACCAGAAGGAAATGCATCGCCATTGCATCAAGCTCGACCGGCTCCAGGCCGACTGGGCCGAAAAGGCGCAGCTTGCGCTCAGCAAGGACCGCGAGGATCTCGCCCGCGCCGCGCTCGTCGAGAAGAAGAAGGCCGGCGACATGGCCGATCAGCTCAAGGCGGAAATCGCCGTGCTCGACGACGCGCTGCGCGCCTACGAGGACGACATCCAGAAGCTCCAGCACCGCCTGCGCGAGGCCCGCAGCCGCCAGACCGCGATCGCCGCGCGCCTCGAAAGCGCCGAGAACCGCGTCAAGCTGCGCACCCTCATGAGCACCGAGCGCACCGACGAGGCGCTCGCCCGCTTCGACCAGCTCGAACGCCGGGTCGATTACGCCGAAGGCCGCGCCGACGCCCTGCAGATCGCCGAAGGCAAGACCCCGTCGCTCGCCGATGAAATTGCCGCGCTCGCCGGTTCGGACGCGATCGACGACGAACTTGAGGCCATGAAGAAAGCGCTCGGCAAGGCCGGCGACAGCAAGGAGGGCTAAGCCATGGAAGACGCACTGATCGGCCTGATGATCGTCGCGACGCTGTTCATCGGTCTGCCGTGGATCATCCTGCACTACATTACCAAATGGAAGACCGCGCCGACCATCACGGCGGATGACGAGGTGCTGCTGGAGGAACTCTACAACCTCGCCAAGCGGCTCGATGAGCGGATGGACACGGTCGAACGGCTGGTCGCCAGCGACGATCCGGACTTCGCTCCCGCCCGCCGCCTGATCGCCGACCAGGAAAAGGACAACCAGCAGCTGCGCGAACTCGAGCAGCTGATCGCCGAAAAGAAGGGAACCCGCGCATGAACAGCCCCCGCACCACGCTTTACCGCGACAAGGCCAACGCCAAGCTGATGGGCGTCTGCGCCGGGATCGCCGACTACACCGGCGTCAATGTCTTCTGGGTCCGGCTGGCGGCCTTCGTGTCGATGTTCGTCACCGGCGGCTGGTCGATCCCCGCCTATTTCATCACCGGCTTCCTGCTCAACAAGAAACCGCCCTACCTCTACCGCGACGAGAGCGAGCAGAAGTACTGGCAAGGCGTGCGGCAGAACCCGAAGCGCACCGCCCGCGAAATCCGCGCCGCCTTCCGCGACGTCGACCGCCGGCTGGCCGCCGTGGAAACCTACTATGTCAGCAGCAACCCGCGCCTGACCGCCGAGATCGAACGGCTGCGCTGAACCGATAAGCAACAAGGGGGATTGAACAATGGAAGGCGTCCTTGCCCTGATGATCCCGATCGTCGCACTGATGATCCCGATCGTCGCCATCTGGACCAAGCACCAGCAGAAGATCGCCGAAATGCAGATCGGAGCCACCGCCGAACAGACCGCCGAAAAGGCCGCGCAGTATGCCAGCCATATCCAGCGGCTCGAAGACCGGGTGCAGGTGCTCGAACGCATCGTCACCGACCGCGGCTACGACATCGCCACCCAGATCGAAGCTCTGCGCGACCAGCGCCGGGTGGACGAGAGCGGCGCCGGCGTGCCGCTGGGCCTCGACAAGAAGGAGCGCGTGTGATGGATTTCGGCGGACCTTCCTTTGTCGTCATGATCATCGCGCTGTCGATGGGCGGCTGGCTGATCAACAACTGGATCCGCGCCAAGCACGGCTACGCCCTCGAAGACGAGTGGGGCGGCAAGACGGAGCGCAATGACACGGCCGAAACCCAGCGTCTGCAAGCCGAGAACAAGGCGCTGCACGACAAGCTCGACGCCATGCAGGATCGGATGATCGTGCTCGAGAAGATCGTCACCGACCGCGGCTACTCGCTGGCCGAGGAGATCGAGGCGCTGCGCGACAATCGCCGCATGAATGATGCCGGCGGCGTGCCGCTCGGCCTGAACAAGAAGGAACGTGCATAATGGAACCGGCTGACTTTCTGCCCTATCTCGGCTGGATCATCGGCGGTGGCTTCGTGCTGGGCGCGATGGGCATCCTGGTCTCGTTCCAGACCACCCGCATGAAGATCAAGAACGGCTATCCGCTTGAAGGCATGTGGGGCCAGTCATTGAAGCCCGGCTCGGACAAGGAAACGGCGCACCGCGTCACCCTGCTGACCCAGGAAAACGCCGAACTGCGCGCCGAACTGGGCGCGATGAAGGACCGGCTCGCCAACGTCGAACGGATCGTCACCGACGGCGGCTACCACCTCGGCGCCGAGATCGACGCCCTGCGTGACCGCGCGCTGTCGGGCCTGAAGGACAAGGGGGAAGCCTGATGAGCAGCTGGGCCATCGTCGCGCTGGTCGCAATCGTGATCTGGGGAATCGTCGAGAGCATCCGGGCGCGCGCCGGGATCATCACCGACGAGGACGGCAACCAGAAGATCGCCCCGCGCGAGGACGGACGCAGTGCTGCGGAACTGGAAGCCGCGCGCCGCGAGCTGGCCGACCTGCGCGAACGGGTGAAGGTGCTCGAACGCATCGCCACCGACGGCAACACCAGCGCAGCACGCGAACAGGCGCGCATCGCTGCCGAAATCGAAGCCCTACGGGCCCTGCCCGCGGCCAAGGAGGAGAAGAGCGAATGATCACTGCCTTGCTCGACCCGACACTGATCATGACCGGCGGGAGCCTCATCGGCCTTGTCGTGATCGCCGCCAGCCTGCTGCGCGCATGGCAGGGCTGGCTCGATCTCAAGCGGCAGGAGCTTGACCGGACGACCGTGCGCCCGGCAGCGGAAGACGGCGCGGGGCTCGGCACCGCGCGGATCGAACTGGCCGATCTCAAGGAACGCATCCGCAAGCTCGAAGCCATCGCCAGCGGGGTGGAACTGTGAGCAGCGCGACCAATTCCGCCGCGCAGGCCGGCATCGGCCTCGGCAGCGCGATCGCAGTGGCGATCAGCTGGAGCCTGCACAAGTCGATCATCTGGGCGATCGTCCACGGCTTCTTCGGCTGGTTCTACGTGATCTGGCACGCCTTCACCCGCCCCGGGGGCTTGAGCGGGTAATTGCCTCTTCCGTTTCGCGCGTGTGGTGCCTAACTGCGGCCCATGCGCACCCTTTCCGACATTCTCGAAGAGTACGAATTTCTCGAAGGCGACGAACGCTACGGCCTCCTCATCGAGCTTGGCCGCAGCCTCGAACCGATGCCCGATGCGCTGAAGACCGACGCTACGCTGGTGCGCGGATGTTCGGCCGCCGTGTGGGTCTACCCTGCCGGCACCAAGGCGGACCGCCTGCATTTCCTTGCCGACAGCAATGCCGCGATCACCAAGGGTATCGTCGCGCTGGTGATCACCGCGGTGCAAGATAGGCCCGCGGCCGAAGTGGCGGCGATGGACATCGCCGCCGCGCTCGCTCCGTTCGACCTCAAGAACCAGCTGTCGAGCAACCGCACGCAGGGCGTGCCCAACATGATCGCGCTGGTGCAGCAGCACGCCGCGCGGCTGGCTGCCGCCTGAGAGGATAGGCCAATGTCCGATACCCCCGCCCCGCCCCGCATGCGTTCGTGGCTGTTTGCCCCCGGCGACAGCGAAAAGAAGATGGGCAAGGCGATCGCCAGCCCGGCCGATATCGCGCTGCTCGATCTCGAGGATTCGGTCGCGCCCGAGAACAAGCCGGCGGCGCGGCTGATGGTGTGCGAGCAGATCACCGCCTCCGGCAACCGCGCAAGGCTATGGGTGCGGATCAATCCGGTGAGCACCGCCGACTGCATCGCCGATCTCGCCGCGATCATCCCGGCGCGCCCGGGCGGGGTATTCCTGCCCAAGGCCGAAGGCGCCGCGGACATCACCCGGCTGCACCACTATCTGACCGCGCTGGAAGCCGCGAACGGGATTCCGCTGGGCCGCACGCTGATTGCCGCGCTCGTTACCGAAACAGCGGCGGCAATGTTCCGCACGGGCGACTATGCCGGCGATTATCCGGGCCGCGAGCGGCTGGTGGCGATGAGTTGGGGGGCGGAGGATCTCTCCTCGGCGCTCGGCGCGCTCGAGCAGCGCGGGCCGGACGGCGAGTATGCGCACACCTATGAAATGGCGCGCAGCCTGTGCCTGATCGGCGCTTCGGCGGCGGGCGTGGCGGCGATCGAGACGGTGCAGCCCGAATTCCGCGATCTCGAAGCGCTGGAGACGCGGGCGCGGCGCGTGCGCGCGCAGGGCTTCCGCGGGATGCTGGCGATCCACCCGGCGCAGGTCGAGCCGATCAACGCGGCCTTCACCCCGAGCGCCGAGGAACTGGCCCATGCGCGCGCGGTGGTGCAGGCCTTCGCCGATCACCCCGGTGCAGGCGTGGTGGCGCTCGACGGCGCGATGCTCGACCGCCCGCATCTGGTGCTGGCACAGCGGCTACTGGCCCAAGCGGGCGAGAAATAGGTTAATTCGTTTTCCTACTTTAACCAAATTGGTCATTTTCGTGCGACTCGCAGCCAAGGAGCGCACCACATGGCCCTCATCGACGTCCTCATCGGCCCCATCGCCTCGATCATCGACAAGATCATCCCTGACAAGGAAGCGCAGGCGAAAGCCAAGCTCGAACTGATCGCGCTGCAGGGCACGCAGGAAATGCAGATGCTCGAAACGCAGCTTCAGGCGATCGTCGCCGAGGCCAATTCGGCCGACCCCTGGACCAGCCGCGCCCGGCCGAGCTTCCTCTATGTGATGTACATCCTGCTGCTCGCCGCGCTGCCGATGGGGGTGCTGAGCGCTTTCAACCCGGTGGCCGCGCGCGATATCGCGGCAGGGATGAACGCCTATCTGACGGGCCTGCCCGAGCCGCTCTACGCGCTCTTCGGCACCGGCTACCTCGGCTACACCGCCGCGCGCCAATGGGGGAAGGTCAAGGGGGTGGACCGTTAGGTATCCCTGACCCACGCCCCGGCAACCCGGCCGTTTTCCCAGCGGACCTCAAGAATCCATATGTCCATAAAGCTCGGACAAAGGTGCCAATGGCCGAGTTCTGCGTCTCCGCGCTCATCTTCGGGCTGGCCAAGCAAGCCTATCACCTCGGCGCGGGTTCGGCCCTCCAGCCCTTTGCGATACAAAAGATCGACGATCATTGCGCAGCGAGTGTCGCCCCAGGTGTCGGCAGACTTCCAACGCTCGGCATCGAATGGCTGCGGCAGTGCCTCGGTGTAAGGCCCGCCTGCCATACAGCCGATCGGCAAAAGGGGTAAGGCCAGACCCAAGAGCAGGACCATCGCACATCCGAATTTGCGGGACCTTGAACTCGTCTGGAATGCCATTCCCGAATGGTATCAGCAACGTAGGATAGCGGCAATTCGACCATTCGTCCGCACACCCTTCCCCGCCCCGCCCCTTCCCGCTATCCCCACCCCATGACCAACCTCGTCTACGTCCTCAACGGCCCCAACCTCAATCTTCTCGGCACGCGCGAGCCGGAGATCTACGGCACCACCACGCTCGATGATATCGCAGGCCAGCTCGAAGACCGCGCCCGCGAACTCGGGCTCGAAATCGACATGCGCCAGACCAATCATGAAGGGATGCTGGTCGACTGGCTGCACGAAGCCCAAGCAGAGGGTGCGCGGGCGGTGTTGCTCAATGCGGCGGCCTATACCCACACCTCGATCGCGCTGCTGGACGCGATCAAGGCGATCCGCACGCCGGTGGTCGAGGTGCACCTGTCCGATCCCAAGACCCGCGAGCCCTTCCGCCACCTCTCCTATGTCGGCATGGGCGCAGCGCTGACGGTCGAGGGCCACGGCGCGCGCTCCTACATCATCGCGCTGGAAGCCGTAGCGTCGGGACAGGTCTGAAATCGTCACCCAAGTTTCACATTTTGCACGGCTGCCACTTGCCTGCCGCAATTGGCCGCAATAGACGCTCGCGATTTACGGGCGCAGTTTCGGGCGCAAAGAATTCTATAAGGGGCATACATGGCAAACGACGCTGGCCAATCCGGCAAGGCAAACGGGCGCAAGTCGGGCATGAACATCGACACCGCGCTGGTGCGCGAGCTCGCTGAACTGCTCAACGAAACCGGCCTCACCGAGATCGAGGTCGAGGATGACGACCGCAAGATCCGCGTTTCGCGCGGCGCGGTCGCTGCGGCCGCGCCGGTCTATGCTGCCGCGCCTGCCGCTGCCGCTCCGGCCCCTGCTGCCGCAGCGCCTGCTCCGGCGGAAGCCGCAGCGCCGGCTGGCCCGGACATGAAGAACGCGGTCAAGTCGCCGATGGTCGGCACCTGCTACCTCGCGCCGGAACCGGGCGCGGCGAACTTCATCGCGGTCGGCAAGCCCGTGAAGGAAGGCGACACGCTGCTGATCGTCGAGGCGATGAAGGTGATGAACCCGATCACCGCGCCCAAGTCCGGCACGGTCAGCGCAATCCTGATCGAGAACGCCCAGCCGGTCGAATTCGACCAGCCGCTGGTGGTGATCTCCTAAGATCATGGGCATCAAACGCATCCTGATCGCCAATCGCGGCGAGATCGCGCTGCGCATCCACCGCGCGGCGCACGAGATGGGGATCGAGACGGTGGCGGTGCATTCCACCGCCGATGCCGACGCTATGCACGTTCGCCTTGCCGACCATGCCGTGTGCATCGGCCCGCCGCCGGCGAGCGAGAGCTATCTCAACATCGCCAACATCATCTCGGCAGCCGAGATCGCGCAGTGCGATGCGATCCACCCAGGTTACGGCTTCCTGTCGGAGAACGCCAAGTTCGCCGACATCGTCGAAGCGCACGACATCATCTGGATCGGCCCCAAGCCCGAACATATCCGCACCATGGGCGACAAGGTCGAGGCCAAACGCACCGCGGGCGCCCTCGGCCTGCCGCTGGTGCCCGGCTCGGACGGCGCGGTTTCCGACTTCGACGAGGCGCGCAAGATCGCCAAGGAGATCGGCTATCCGGTGATCATCAAGGCCGCCAGCGGCGGCGGCGGGCGCGGCATGAAGGTGTGCGAGAGCGAGGACAAGCTCGAAACCCTGATGCAGCAGGCCGGCAGCGAGGCGAAGGCCGCGTTCGGCGATGCCACGGTCTATATCGAGAAATATCTCGGCAACCCGCGCCACATCGAATTCCAGGTGTTCGGCGACGGCAAGGGCAACGCGATCCATCTGGGCGAGCGCGACTGCTCGCTCCAGCGCCGCCACCAGAAGGTGCTGGAAGAGGCCCCCTCCCCCGTCATCTCCACCGAAGAGCGGATGCGGATGGGCGAGGTCTGCGCGCAGGCGATGCGCGACATGGGCTATCGCGGCGCAGGCACGATCGAGTTCCTGTGGGAGAACGGCGAGTTCTACTTCATCGAGATGAACACCCGCCTGCAGGTGGAGCATCCTGTGACCGAGCTGATCACCGGGGTCGATCTGGTGCGCGAGCAGATCCGCATTGCCGAAGGCCGCCCGCTTTCGGTCAAGCAGGAAGAGCTCGAATTCCACGGCCACGCGATCGAGTGCCGCATCAACGCCGAAGACCCCTTCAACTTCGCGCCTTCGCCGGGCCTCGTGACCTATTATCACGCGGCCGGGGGCATGCATGTGCGGGTCGATTCGGGGCTTTATGCGGGTTACCGGATCCCGCCCTATTACGATTCCATGATCGCCAAGCTGATCGTCTACGGCCGCACCCGCGAGGGTTGCATCATGCGGCTGCGCCGCGCGCTGGAGGAAATGGTGGTCGAGGGCGTCAAGACCAACATCCCGCTGCATCAGGAACTGCTGCGGCAGGATGACGTGCTGAACGGCGACTATTCGATCAAGTGGCTGGAGAAATGGCTGGAAGAGCGCGCGGACTAGTCCGCTGCTCTCCCTGCCAGTTGTTGCTGCACTGCAACAAAGATCCGCAATAGTGATTGGCCGGGCCTCGCTTTGGGGCATCCGGGCTGGTAACCTGCGGCTTGCGGGCGGGCAGAGAATTTTCTCCCGCCCTCGCCCGTTATCGGGTCAGGCGCCGCGCCTGCCGTGTGGAGGTTGAATGAACCGCAAGACCCAGATCGTCGTGGTGGGCGGAGGCGCGGGCGGGCTTGAGCTGGTCCGGCGGCTGGGCGCCAGATACGGGCGCAAGCGGCACGACATCATCCTGGTCGACAAGAACCTCTCCCACATCTGGAAGCCGCTGCTGCACGAGGTCGCGGCCGGATCGCTCGATGCCAATCTCGACGAGGTCGGGTATCGCGGACACTGCTATCGCTGGGGCTACCGCTTCTTCCAGGGCAACCTCGACACCATCGACCGTGCGGCCAAGACCATCAGCCTTGCCCCTGTCAGGGACGAGGACGGCAGCGAGCTGATCGCGGGCCACACCATCCGCTATGATATTCTGGCTCTCGCTATCGGCTCGGTCTCCAATGATTTCGGGGTGCCGGGGGTCAAAGAGCACTGCCTCTACCTCGACAGCCGCGAACAGGCCGACCGGTTCCGCACCCGCCTGCTCAACCACTGCCTGCGCGTCAGCCGGGCGATGATGAAAGACCCGACCGCCAACGAGCAGGTGCGCGTCGCCATCGTCGGCGGCGGGGCGACGGGGGTGGAGCTGGCCGCCGAACTCTACAACGCCGCGGGCGCGCTCAGGCACTACGGGCTTGAAGTGTTCGACGAGAGCCGGATGCACGTCACCCTGCTCGAAGCCGGCCCGCGCATCCTGCCTGCCCTGCCCGACAAGCTCGCAGCGGCGGCGACCTACGAGCTCGGGCAGCTCGGCGTACAGGTGCGCCCCGCGACGCAGGTGGTCGAGGCCCGTCCGCGCCAGCTGATCACCAGCACCGGCGAAGTGATCGAGGCCGATCTGATCGTCTGGGCGGCGGGCGTGAAGGGCGCGGATTTCCTCTCCGGCCTCGGGCTGGAAACCAATCCGCGCAACCAGATCCTCGTCACCGACACGCTCCAGACCACCGTCGATCCCGATATCTTCGCGCTCGGCGACTGCGCCAGCTACACTCCGCCCGGCGAGGATCGCCCGATCCCTCCGCGCGCGCAGGCCGCACACCAGATGGCCGAGGTGGTGTTCGCCAACATCGTGCGGATGCAGCAGGGCAAGCCGCTCAAGCACTTCGTCTATCACGACAAGGGCTCACTGGTTTCCCTCTCGCGCTTCTCGACCGTGGGGAGCCTGATGGGCAACCTCATCGGCGGCAGCATGGCGATCGAGGGACGGCTGGCGCGGTTCATCTACACCTCGCTTTACCGCCTGCACCTGATCGGCATCCACGGCTGGATCAAGGCGACCTTCCTGATGATGATCGGCCGCGTGAACCGCATCGTGCGGCCGCGGCTCAAGCTGCACTAGAAGTCGATCTTCAACCGCACTTCGCCGCCCTGTGCGTTCCAGCCGCCGACACTCGGATTGGTGGCGTTGGCTTCGGCGGCGGCGGTATCGGAAAGCTTGATCCGCGCCCGGGGAATGGCGCTGGCGAAGCCATCTTCAGCTGGGCCGATCACCGGGCCGAGGCGCTGCGAGATTTCGTTGGTGTGGCACACCACGATTTCGGGATTGAACGGATCGGGTTCATCCGGCTGGCACACCGGCGGCGCCGTGGGCGGGACGAGCGCAAGCAGGTCGATCACCACGCTGCCGTCGGCCTTCTCGACGATAATCGGCGCGGCGGTGCTGCTGCCTTCCACCGCCGGGCCTGCCGGGACAGGCGCTTCGGGTGGTGGCTCATCAATCATTCGGCACGCTCCTGCCTCGCGGTCAATCGAAGCTGAACCCTTGCGCCATCGCCTCGGCGATCACTTCGGGGCCGGTAAGTTTCGGGCTGTCCTGCACGATGTCGTACCAGTCGGGCTTCTCGTCGATGAAGATCTGCCGCTCGATCCCGAAATCGGACGGCAGGTCGAACAGGCCGGCAAGAAAGCTGCGGCTCCCGGTCGGCAGGAAGCGATACCACAGGTTGCTGCCGCAAGTGCCGCAGAAAGCACGCTCGGCCCATTGGCTTGAACGATAGACGGTTACAGCTTTCTCGCCCGTCACTGTGACGGCGTCACCCTTCACGCCGGCGTAGAACGCCCCGCCCCAGCGCTGACACATCGCGCAGTGGCAGATATCGACCTCGGCCAGCATTGCCTCAACCGTGATTGTGACCGCGCCGCACAGGCAGCGCCCTTTCACCGGTTCGGCAAGGCGCCGCGGTTCGGTCACAGCGGGACGCCCGGCTCCTGCTTGGCGGTGCGGATGGTGAGCGAGGTCTTTACGCTTTCCACATTGGGCGCCGGCGTCAGCTTGCCGGTCAGGAATTCCTGAAAGCTCTGCAGATCCTTGCTGACGATCTTCAGGATGAAGTCGATCTCGCCGTTGAGCATGTGGCATTCGCGCACTTCGGGCAGCGCGCGCATGTGCTCCTCGAATTCGCGCAAGGACGATTCGGCCTGGCTCTTGAGGCTCACCATGGCGAAGACAGTGATCGCAAAGCCGAGCTTCGACGGGTCGAGATCGGCATGATAGCCGCGGATCACGCCGTCTTCCTCAAGGCCCCGGACGCGGCGCAGGCAGGGCGGCGCGGTCAGCCCGACGCGCTGCGCCAGTTCGACATTGGTCACCCGGCCTTCCGCCTGCA
>VFQM010002340.1_pt1 | contig 14257 bp, 9 predicted proteins | sample 3512391 | NCBI WGS metagenome assembly VFQM01 (sample SAMN10412369, study PRJNA504923) | tailings metagenome | isolation source: Replicate 1 from Balatoc abandoned mine | place: Philippines
ATAGGCGATCGAGGCGCAGCCGGCCTTCGGCCAGATCAGCCCATTGAAGAGGCCGTGTTGGAGCGGTCGACCTGACAGAAAGATCAAGGAAGAACGTGGCGGCCCCGTGTAGCCGCCAGAATCCTGGCAACGGATCGCGGCCGGTGATGACGTTCCACCTGTTCTGGCGATGATCGCGATGGGCTTCCCGCAGCCATCGGCTCGTGCGACGCCATCCTCGCCTGCGTCATCGCGTGGCTGTGCAGGGTGGTGACTACCTCTCCAGTGCCGCTTCAACGGGCCTTAGCTATGTCGGGCCTCACATAGCGATCTCTGCTTGACGGCCGGTTTCGTCCAACTCCGGCGTCGAGGATGGCAAGCGTACCGGCTTGCTGGCCATGCCTCCAACGGCCGTGTCGGTGTCAGCCCCGCGCCATCCCCCGTCCGGCTGGTTCGGGCGCGGCCATCGCTGCGATCCGTAGGAATGCCGCAATGCCGACCGCGATCGCGCCGACGACCGAAAAGGCGATCTGCCAGCCCTCGAACGGCATAGTGTGCTTCACGATGCCATGGGTCGCGTGATAGCCCGCGATCGCCGCTGGGGCTACGAAGGCGAGCGCAATGGCGACGCGCAGCCAGAGGGGGCGTGCGAAAGCAAGCAGCAGTTGGCCGACGCCGAAAATTAGCCCGGCCGCGACCAGGCCGATCGCGATGCCGCCCAGCCAGCCCGCGCCGGTGTCATAAGCCCACATGCCGGCGGTGACGCCGGCGAAGGCCGGCAGCGCGTAGATAGCAAGCGTGAACAGCAGCCAGCAGAGAACGCCGATGGCCGCGATGCTGAAGATGATGCCAAGGAAGATCATGGTGGTGGCCTCCGTGAGAAAAGGTCTGACGGTCGCGCCTTCCACCACCACCGCGGCGCGGGACGAAGCATAGCCGAAGATGAGCGGCCACGGGAGCGGAAATCGGATAGGGAGTTCCGCTCGCCGGACCGGGCGCTCCCTTCGTCAGGGCTGGAAGGGATCGAATTCATGGATGATGGCGGCAGTGTCACCGTCGTATTCGTTGGCGGGAACGACCGAAAGGCTGCCGTCACCGGCCCGGAAGATGACGATGGCGACCATGAGTGAGGTAGCGAGGCTGAAGGCGAAGGCGTGAGCGTCGTTGAGGGACATTGTTCCGGCTCCTGTCTGGAGGCGGGGGACCATCCCCCGCGCGACAGGCGCCCGATGTGTCCGGCCGAGGGCCGCAATCACCGCGGAGGCGAAGCCTCAAGGCCGCACGCTCGCGTAGCGGACCCTTCACGGGTTGATGGCGTCAGGCCATCGGCTGGACCAAGGATCAGCGCATTGGAAGCGGGGGATGGTATTTCCCGTGATCAGGAGCGATCGGACTGCACTCGGCGAGGCCTCAGCCGTCACCTTGGGCGTATCATGGCAAGCGCTCATGTCCAGGTTCGATCTGACACTGACTTTTACATCTCGGTCCAAATAGGCAAGCCATGACCAATGACGACACCCGCCGCACGATCTGGTTTCCGGAAAGCAGACGATGATCAACACAGGCGTTCGCAAACTCCAGCAGGCAATCGTGCTGCGCACGCACCGCGACCCATAAGCCAAGGGCTTTGGCGCGCGGCCGTCGCCCCGAAACGCAGATTGCGCTATGGTCCAAGCTTGCTGGTGCATTGTGGGGAATAGAAGAAAATGCAGTGCTGTTCTGCTGAGGGCCATAATCAGAGGGGGCGATGATGATAGAGCGCGTAATTGTGAAGAATTACAGAGCGCTCAGGGAAGCAGATGTAACGCTGAATTCCACGCTCAACATAATCGTGGGTGACAACGAGTCGGGTAAGTCGACCCTTCTGGAGGCAATAAACCTCGCCCTCAAATGTCAGATCAACAGGCGCCCTGCAATGCAGGAGCTGCACCCGTTTCTTCTGAACGCAGACTCCGTACACGAGTTTGTCACGTCCCATAAGCACGGCAAGCCGACGCCGCCACCGACAGTCCTCATCGAGCTCTATCTCGCGGATAAGCCCGAGTTTGCCGACTTTAAGGGCACGAACAATAGCGAGAAGGCAGACGTTCCGGGCGTGAGCCTTTCAATCGCCCTGGATCCCGATTTTTATGAGGAATACAAGGAGTATGTTGCGGACGCCGCGCAACTGAACGGCGTTCCAATCGAGTACTACCAGATCGTCTGGCAGAGCTTTGCTGGTCATCCCATGAGCAGCCGGGCATTGCCATTCCGCTCTGCGATGATCGACCCCTCTGCCATGTCCAACACCTATGCGGCCAACAAGTACGTGTTGGAAATTGTTCGCGACTATCTCACCGACAAGCAAAAGGTGGATTTGGCACTCTCATACCGAAAGATGCGCGATGTCTTCCTGTCGGACGACAACGTTACCGAAATCAACAAGGAGCTTGCTGGCAAAACGGGGGAGGTCACGGACAAGACATTGTCCGTCGCGATGGACACCACGACCCGCGCCAGTTGGGAAACCGGAGTCCTTCCCCATCTTGACGACATCCCGCTCACACTTGTGGGGAAGGGTGAGCAAAACGCCATCAAGATCAAGCTGGCGATCGAATCGGAATCGAGCACCAACGTTTTGCTGCTTGAGGAGCCTGAAAATCATCTGTCTCACGCTAACCTCAACAGGCTGATCAATCACATCGACGCCAGGTCAGCCGACAAGCAGTTGATCGTGACCACGCACAGCAGCTTCGTTCTCAACAAGCTGGGGGTCGATCACATACTCATGTTCAACGGCAAGACCGGCATAACGCTCAACGAGTTGCCGCCTGAAACGAAGAAATATTTCATGCGGCTGCCAGGGCACGACACGCTGCGCATGGTCTTGTCCGCACGATGCATACTGGTTGAGGGACCTTCCGACGAGTTGATCGTTCAAAAAGCCTACAAGCAAGCCCACGGCAAGATGCCGCTGGAAGACGGCGTTGAGGTGATCGCGGTAGGTTCGCTCGCGTTTAAGCGCTTTCTCGACATCGCTAAACTGCTCGAAATCGATGCCCGCGTTGTCACCGACAATGACAGTGATGCCGACGCGGTGAAGGAAAAGTACGCAGACTACCTGGGCCTCCCTACTATCAAGGTTTGCTTCGATCCCGACGAGGCTTATCCGACCCTTGAACCGCAACTCCTTAAAGCCACTGGCCGCGACAGGCTGAACGCAATCCTGAGAAAGAATTTTGCCGATGATGCCGCGCTACTCGATTACATGACCAAGCACAAAACGGCCGTGGCCTTGGCCATTTTTGAAAGCGAGGGGGAGATTGGGATCCCGGATTACATCAAGAATGCCATTGGATAATCGCATCATCGTAGCATCCGCCGGTTCCGGAAAGACGACGCTGATCGTTGATGACGCGTGCGGCCTTCCGGAAAAACGCGCTGCGATGATTACCTACACCAATAACGGCCGGGACGAAATTGAAGCGAAGACCTACAGTCGCTTCGCCCATGTACCGCCGCATGTTTCCATCGGCACGTGGTTTTCGTTCCTGCTCAGGCACTTCGTTCGACCCTACCAGAATTGTCTTTACGATCTGCGGGTCGCCGGGATTCATTTCGTGAGCGGCCGGTCCGCGCAGTACATTGCGGCAGACAATATCCGCCATCACTATTTTTCAAAGCCCGAACTCATCTACAGCGACAAGATCGCCAAGTTCGCCTGCGAAGTGGTCCAGAGGACGGACGGCGCGCCTATTAAGCGCTTCGAACAGATTTTCGAGCGGCTCTTCATCGACGAGAGCCAGGACCTGGCAGGCTACGACCTTGATCTTATCGAGATGCTGATGCGCTCACAGGTTCAGATCATCCTGGTCGGAGATCATCGACAGGCAACCTATGCGACGAACAGCGCCTCGAAGAACAAGAAGTATCGGGGTGCTAAGATCGTTGACAAATTTCATCAGTGGGAGAAGGCCGGCTTATGCGCGCTTGAGTATCACAACTACAGCCGTCGCTGTGTGCAAGCCATCTGCGACTTCGCAGACCAGTTTCATCCGGATGCTCCGAACATCGAATCGAAAAACACGAATATCTCCGGCCATGATGGCGTATTTGCTGTGCGCAAGCGCGATGTCTCCGCTTATGTCGAGAAGTTCAAGCCCCAAACGTTGCGCTACAGCCGAGCAACGAAAGATGTGGTTGGGCGACCTTTGAATTTCGGAGCTGCGAAGGGGATGACATTCGACCGAACAATTATTTACCCGCACGGACCGCTCAAGAAGTTCCTTTCTACAGGCAAACTTGGGGACGCAGGTAAGGAAATCGACAAGATCTATGTGGCGACTACGCGTGCTAGGCAGAGCGTCGCGTTTGTCGTCGACAACAATGCCCAATTGGTCGGCCTGAACTTCTACGAGCCAGAATAGAACCGCTGGAATGCTCACTTTGGCGCGACCAAGCCGCTTCGCCAGCCAGGCGAAGGACAAACTGCCACCGTTCGGTGACATTTCAGTTCTCCAATTCTGTGCTCACTCAGAGGAGAAGGTGGCGGCGCTCACGCGCCGCCGTTGCCGAACTTCCAGACGGGAATGCCCATCTTGCGGGCCTTGTCGGCGAGATTGTCCTGGATGCCGGTGCCGGGGAAGACGATCACGCCGATCGGCAACACCGCCAGCATGGAGTCGTTGCGCTTGAACGGCGCGGCCTTGGCGTGGCGGGTCCAGTCGGGCTTGAAGGCGACCTGCGGCACCTTGCGCTGGTCGGCCCAGCGGGCGGCGATGCGCTCGGCGCCTTTCGGCGATCCGCCGTGCAGCAATATCATGTCGGGGTGTTTGGCGTGGACCTGATCGAGCTTGGCCCAGATCAGGCGATGGTCGTTGAAGTCGAGCCCGCCGGTGAAGGCGATCTTCGGACCCGACGGCAGGAGCACTTCCTGTTCGGCGCGCTTTCTGGCGGCGAGGAAGTCGCGGCTGTCGATCATCGCCGAGGTGAGATTGCGGTGATTGACCTTCGACCCGTTGCGCGGGAGCCAGGGTTTTCCGGCGTGACGCTCGTAGTGCTCGCCGGCTTGGTCGCGCATCAGCTCAAACGCATCCTGCCGCTCGACCAGCGTCCTGCCTTCCGCGATGAGGCGCTCGAGTTCGACCGATTTGACCTCGGTGCCATCCTGCTCCCGCTGGGACCGGCGCTGCGCCTGCTCATTGTCGTCGAGGTCGCGGGCAATCCGCTCGGCGGCGCGGTGGAAGACGTTGACGGTAGACCAGAGGAGATCGTCGAGGTCGGGCTCGAGGCGGCTGTCGCCAAGGGTGGCGATCAGGGCGTCGAAGATGTCGGCGATGGCGCCGGCGACGATATTGCCCTCGGGGAGCGGTCGCGGATCGGGTTCGTCTGCGAAGGGGCGATAGCCGTAAAGCTGAAGCTCGGTCAGGACGTGGTCGGTCGGGGAAGAGGTGTGCTGCGGTTCCTGGTCGTCATGCTCGCTCATGGGATGCTCCGTCGGATTGGACCGCGACCGTCGCGGCCTTCATGGCGACGAAGCCGTCGGGCGGGCCGGGCTGGCACCCGGAGCGACAGCGCAGGGCCGAAGCGCAGCGGAGGGCCGAAGGGGGCCGACTATTTTGGTTCGCGATGGAAAGGCCCGAGGGGCCGCCGGAAAATAGTCGGCCCCAAGGTTGCCTGGCCGGACCGTTTGACGGCCGATCGCCCTCTCGAAGGCCGAGGCGCGGTCCTCTTTCGATGGGTGAGCATCCGGCGACGCGGTTGACGGCGGGTCGCCCCGCACCCCCGTTCCGGCTACGCTGCCAGCCCCATGAAGCGGGTGACGTCCTGCGGCGCGATCTGGACGCGGATTCCTGCCCGCAGCGTATCGATGCCGAGCACCCGCAGATCCTCGTTGAAGTCCCCGAGCGCCGGCGACAGCACGATCGCCTCGATCCCGGCCTGCTCGGCCCGGTCGATCAGTGCCGCCATCGCGCCGTCGCCTGCCGGATCGTCGTCGCGCGCGATGTAGAGCCGGCGCAGGATGTCCGGAAAGAGGATGGCGGAGAGATGGGCGGCCGAGAGCGCGGCCACCATCGGCATGGTCGGCAGGACGCATCTGAGCGACAGCATGGTCTCGATGCCTTCGCCTGCCGCCATCACGTCCTGCGTCACGCCGAACCGGACCGCATGGCCGAGAAGGTCGCCCATTGCCCGCCTCGGCGTGTCGATCGGCGCCTTGCCGTCGCCATCGGGGGAAAGCCAGGTGCGATGCGCTCCGGTGATCCGGCCTGCGAGGTCGGTGACGGAAGCGATCATCGCCGGCCAGGTCTCGGTCGGCGAATGCTCGTCGGGCCGGTAGAAGCAGCGGGGATGGAAGCGCAGCGCGCCGGTTTCGTGCAAAGCCGTAATGCCGCGTTTGCGCAAATACGTTTCTGCGAGAGTGCGCGTCATCGGCTGCGACATGGCGAAGAGCCGTCGCGCGGCCTCTGACGATCCGGTGGGCGGCGCCGTTGGCCGCCGTTGACGGTCCGGTTCGGGTTGGGAACGCGGCAGGCTCAGGAAGGCCCTGGCCTCATCGGCAACGTCTTTGAAATCGGTGAGACTGCAGCTTTCTCGGATGACGTCGAGCAGGTCGCCATGTTCCGCGCTTGCGGCATCCGTCCATTTTCCCGCCGCGCCCTTGCCGGACTCCGGCCCGGTGAGCCGGACGAACATGGAGCGGCCGGGCGTGTTGCGAACATCGCCGACCAGCCAGTAGCGGCCCTCGCGATGACCGGTAGACAGGTAGTGCCGGCACACCGCCTCGGCGTGGCGGGCAAGGCGCCGTGCCAGTTCGGATGCGTCGTGGTGAGCCATTTACGCAGCCTCCCGTTCGGAGACGCGCTCGACCGGGTAGCGCTCCAGCACCTTCGCCAGCACACCAGCGCCGCTCGCATCGGTCGGTATGAACATGCGCAGCTTCCACGAAATGATCTCGTGGAACAGGCCGTATGCGCCGAGCCGGTCACGCATGGTGTCGGTGAAGCCCGACAACTCGATGCGATGGGCGCCCATGACGCGAACCCGGCGCAGTTGAAGTCCTTCAGCAAGGTCGAGGATCGTCCTGCCGTCGATCAGGGCCGCGAAGGCATCGTCCGGCGTCAGCGTCGTGGCGCCGGTGGCGGTCGCTTCCGCAACCCATGCCGGTGAAACCCGGCGGCCGACGATGCGCTCGCCGTCATCGGTCTGAAGCCGATAGACGCGCGTCGACTCGTGCGGCAGGCGCTTCCAGATCGGCAACAGCAGCCCGGCGACGACATGGATGGTGCTGTCGGAGAATTCCGGCACCTCGGCCAGCTCAGCGTTCCAGGCCTTTGCGAACGTGCCTTCATCGGCCTCGATCCAGTGCGTCTCGCCCATCATCTTCACCGGGATGTTGTGCGCCTCCATCGGCCGGATCAGGCGGACGCGCCGTTCGATCTCGCCATCGTCGAGCATCACGCTGCTGGTCGGGATCCGAACGGCCGCCCGGCCCGAACGCTCGTTGACGAGCAGCACGGCGCGACGATCCGAGAGATGGGCCAGGGCCTGGTCGAGCGCGACCGGCCGGTTGCGTTCGCGCTGGGTGATGGTCAGCAGCCGGGTTTCCGCGCCGGTGCCGGGATGGACATGGATGGTGCGCCGGCCGGTGACGACGAAGCTCTCGGCCTTGAGCGTCTCCAGCCCCATGTCATAGGTGCCAGATGCAATGGCGCCTTCGATCCTGGCATTCAGAAGCTGCTCGAATGCTGTGAACAGGATGCCCTGAAGTTCGATGGTCAGCGCCAGCAGGCGATTGAGGAAGGTGGTGATCGGCGGTAATTCGTCCTTGATGCCGTTCGCGTCCATGAGCGAGAGGCCGGTGGCATCCTCGAACATCTGAAGCGAACAGCCCTCGACCTTGCCACGCACCAGCAGCAGGTAGAGCTGCCGCAGCGCGTCGCGCGCATAGGGGCTTTCCAGATTGTCCTCGGGCCGGAACAGGCCCTGGCCGCCGGTCTGGCGCTGGCCGCGCGTGATCGCGCCGAGGGTGTCGAGCCGCCGCGCGATCGTCGACAGGAAGCGCTTCTCGGCCTTCACGTCGGTGGCGATCGGCCGGAAGAGGGGCGGCTGCGCCTGGTTGGTGCGGTTGGTCCGCCCCAGGCCCTGGATGGCGGCGTCGGCCTTCCAGCCCGGCTCGAGCAGATAATGGACCCGCAGCCGCTGGTTCCGCGCCGACAACTCGGCATGGTAGCTGCGGCCCGTTCCGCCCGCGTCGGAGAAGACGAGCACACGCTTCTGGTCGTCCATGAAGGCGGCCACATCGGCAAGCGAGGCCGAAGCGGCGCGATTCTCGACCATCAGGCGGTCGATACCGTTTGCGCCGGTCTTGCGCACGATGCGGCGGGAGCGGCCGGTGACTTCCGCCACCGTGTCGGTGCCAAAATGCTGTACGACCTGGTCGAGCGCGCCGGGAACGGGCGGCAGGGAGGCGAGCTTCTCGATCAGGCGATCGCGGCGGGCGACAGCCTCGCGGCTTTCAACCGGCTGGCCGTCACGGAAAACCGGCCGGGACGACAGGTTGCCCTCGCTGTCGGTGAAGGGTTCATAGAGCTGCACCGGGAAGCTGTGCTGCAGGTACGACAGAACATATTCGCGAGGCGTGATGTCGACCCGGACGTCGTTCCATTCCTCGGTCGGAATTTCCGCAAGGCGCCGTTCCATCAGCGCCTCGCCGGTCGAGACGATCTGGATGACCGCGGCGTGACCCTGTTTGAGATCGCGCTCGATCGAGCGGATCAGCGTCGGCGTCTTCATCGAGGTCAGCAGATGGCCAAAGAAGCGCTGCTTGGTGGATTCGAAGGCGGAGCGCGCCGCCGACTTCGCCTGCCGGTTCAGCGTGCCATGCTCGCCGGTGATGTTGGCGGCCCGCATCGCCGCATCCAGATTGTTGTGGATGATGGCGAAAGCCCCGGCATAGGCGTCATAGATGCGCGTCTGCTCCGGCGTGAGCTGGTGCTCGACCAGCTCATATTCGATGCCGTCATAAGAAAGCGACCGGGCCGTGTAGAGACCGAGCGCCTTGAGATCGCGCGCCAGAACTTCCATCGCCGCCACGCCGCCGGCCTCGATCGCCTCGACGAACTCGGTCCGGGTCGTGAAGGGGAAATCCTCTCCGCCCCAGAGGCCGAGCCGCTGCGCATAGGCGAGATTGTGGACGGTGGTCGCGCCCGTGGCGGATACATAGACCACACGGGCATTGGGCAGCGCGTGCTGGAGGCGAAGGCCCGCACGTCCCTGCTGCGAGGCGGCCTGTTCGCCGCGGTCGCCCTTGCCGCCGGCGGCGTTCTGCATGGCGTGGCTTTCGTCGAAAATGATCACTCCGTCGAAGTCGGAGCCCAACCATTCGACGATCTGCCGGACCCGCGAAAGCTTCTCGCCGCGCTCGTCGGACCGCAGCGTGGAATAGGTGGTGAATAGGACGCCTTCCTGGAGCATGATGGGCTTGCCCTGCGGGAAGCGGGACAGCGGCGTCACCAACAGCCGCTCCATGCCGAGCGCCGACCAGTCGCGCCGCGCGTCCTCGATGAGATCGGCCTTGGAGATCCAGACCGCCTTGCGACGCCCTTGCATCCAGTTGTCGAGGATGATGCCGGCCGACTGGCGCCCCTTGCCGGCGCCGGTCCCGTCGCCGAGCATGAAGCCGCGCCGGAATCGCACGGCATTCGGCGCATCGTCACGCGCGGCCGAGACCATGTCGAAGGTCTCGTCCACGGTCCAGGACCCGGCGAGGAATTCGCCATGGGCCTCGCCGGCATAGATCACGGTCTCGAGCTGGGCGTCCGACAGGAGACCATCGGTGACGATGTTGGCCGGCAGGCGTGGCCGATAGCTGGGCTTGGGCGGCGCGACCGAGGCCATCGCGGCCGACTGCACCAGCTTGGTCGGATGGACCTGAGAGCCGGGAATACGGATCGACTGAAGAGCGTATTCCTCATAGATCGCGTCCGTCAGCCGGGCGCCCTCGGCCGGCGTCCAGTCCACCGTCTCATAGTCGAGCTCGACGCCGTCGGGCTCGGCAAGGCTGGTCGGAACGGGAGTGGATGGCCGTGCGGCATATCTCCGAACGATGCGCGGAGCGGTGGTATTCGTGATGGAGGGAATGGCGGAAACGCCTGAGGAAGCGGCGACCGCCAGCCGTGCCGGAACATGCGTGTCGATCCAGCCAAGCAGCGTGGCGACGTCGGGCGCGACGCCTGGCGGGACCGGGAACACCGCCGGATCATCGGCAGGCAGCTTGTCGATGACGGTCAGGCGCGTGTCGATGGTGGTGCCGTGCCTGGCATAGACCGAGCCGTCGATGGCGGCGGTGAACACCACGCGCCCGCGTGCCTGCAGGCGAATGAACGCCGCCACCCAGGCCGGGTTGTCGGGAGAAAAGTTTGCGCCGGTGATCGCGACCAGCCGCCCGCCGTCGGCCAGGCGCGCCAGTGCCGAGGCGACATGACGACAGGCGGCATCGGCCATCCGGCCCGAGACGTTCGCCATCGCCGAGAATGGCGGGTTCATCAGCACGACGGACGGCACGACGGCCGCATCCAGATGATCGTCGATCTGCGCGGCATCGAAACGGGTGACGGGATTGGCCGGAAAGAGGTGGGAGAGGAGACCGGCGCGGGTCTCGGCCAGCTCGTTCAGGATCAGCGATGCGCCCGCGATCTCAGCCAGGATGGCGAGCAGGCCGGTGCCGGCAGAGGGCTCCAGCACGCAGTCGGCGGCGGTGATCGACGCGGCGGTCGCAGCCGCGAGGCCGAGCGGGATCGGAGTGGAAAATTGCTGGAAGGTCTCGCTCTCGGCCGAACGGCGCGTGTGGGTGGGAAGAAGGCCGGCGATCTTCGCCAGCATCGGCAGCATGGCAGCCGGAGAGCCGGCTTTGCGGGAAAGCGCCTTTCCGTATTTGCGCAGGAACAGCACGGTCGCCGCCTCGCAGGCGTCATAGGCGGTCTTCCAGTCCCAGGCGCCGGTCGCATCGGAGGCGCCGAAGGCCGTCTCCATGGCGGTGCGCAGGACGCCCGCGTCGATGCGCTGGCCGCGTTCGAGATGGGGGAGAAGAAGCCGCGCCGCCTCGGCCATGCGAGCGGCCGGATCGGTGACAGGGGCGAGCGGGATAGACGTGGCCGCAAGGGCGGCCGCGGATGCGGAGACAGTCGTCATGGAGGGAACCTCGAGGAGAGCGGGACGGGACGAACCGGCTGGCGCTCTCTCTCGACCGCACCGGCTCGAACCCGTCCCGGCGGCCCTCTTCCTCTGACCGGACCGATGATGGACCGTTGGCGCTTAGCCGAAGCGTCGCCCGGAAGCGGTGAAGGTGTAACCGTTGGCGATGATCGCCTCGTCGACCACGGCGTCCGAGGTCTGGTATTCATATTCCCGTTCGAGCTGGCGGTAGAGCCAGCGGGCGAGATCGCGCAGCGCCTCCGTCACGGCCTCCCCCGCATCGGCGGTCATGTCCTGGCAGGTCGGACTATCGCGCTCGACCGAGATCGCCATGCAGTATTCGTGATAGTAGTGGCCGCGATGGGTGGCATCGGCGCGAAGCTGATAGAAGTTCCGCTTCTGGACCGCCTGCAAGGCGTCCGCTATCCGGTGAAGCTCGCCATCTTGCGGCGCGTGCGCCCTGATCGTGTGAGCGGCGCCTTTCACATGGGAATAGAAGGCCTCGAAGCAGGCGCCATCGCCCTGCGACCAGAAACCGCGAAAATAAACGCACGGCTTCTGCCGCGTGCCGCCGCCATCGAGGCGCACGGCGCGGGTCTTGAGCCGGACCCCAAGAATGGCGCAGATCGCCTCGAAGTCCTCGTAGACAAATTCGTACCAACCATCGGTGTCCATGCTTTCGCGGAACCAGGCGCGCGCCTTCTCCTGCGCCTCCACGGACAGCTCGCCGAGCTGATAGACGGTGGTTTCAACGATCCTCGGCATCGTCCGACCCTCCCCCCACGAGCATGTCGGCGAGCCATCCGTGCGTGCCAATCCACGCGACGGACTGGCCGGCGCCGAGATCGAGCACATGCGCGCCGCCGCCGAAGGCATCGGTGCGCGGACGCGAGCAGGTGTTGGCGTATTGGAAACCCCAGCGGCCGGTGAGGCCGAAGGTTTTCGCACAGAGCAGCACGAAGTCGATGACGCGCTGCGGGTCGCCGGTCACGTCATCGCGGATCCAGAGCTGGGTGCCGCCATGTTCGGGCTGGATCGAAAGCTGGAAGCCGTCGGAGGGCGGGTCTTCCGCCACGCCGTCGTCGGACAGCCTGTTGTAGAGGTCGAGCGCGCGGGCTGCGTTCTGCGGCGTGCCGACATCAAGCAGGCATGAGAAATGAGTGAAATAGTCGGCCATGCGAGGCTCCTGAAGCGAGAGGAGCCCGGCTGTTTCCCGTTGCGGAGGGCCGGGCTCGGATAAGCGGATGGGGTGAAGGGATGCGAGGCGGCCGGGGCCGCCCCGCCTGGTTCGGCTATTCCGCTGCGATCATGCGGGCCGGGTCATCCTCGCCGTCGGCGCTGGTGGAAGACTCGTCGTCATCGTCGGAGAGGAAGTCCGGCAACGCCTCGGTTTCTCCCTCCGTCGTCGCCACGTCAGGAGCCAGCTCGGCACCGGCAAGGCGCAGCGGCTCGGGCAGCCAGCCGGTGTCGGCGAGCAGCCGCTCGGCTTCCTTCGCCATATCGCCCTTCTTCAGATGGCCGATGAGCTGCGCGGCCCGTTCGCCCGCGCCTTCGCGCACGGCTTCGAGGATGCGCGCCTTGGTGACGCGGCCGAGATAATTGCCGACGGTCGGACGCCAGCCCGCCACGGCCATGTCGAGGCCGGTGGCCCGGGCAAGGTGATCGGCCTCGGCAAGGCGCAACTGAACCCCATGCGCGGAGATCGCGCCGCCACCATAGCGGTCGGCCCGCTCATAGAGCGCATTGACGCCGAACGATGCGCAATGGGCGAACAGTTCGGCCTGCTCGGTGCCGGCGAGCGCGGTAAGCGCATCCCAGAGGTCGGCGACGTCAGCCGGCAGGCGCGCTTCCCAATCCTTGTGGCGCGCTTCGATCGCACGCGCATAGGGCATGTCCCGCAGTTCCGGCGACTGCGCCTGAAACACCGTGCCGCGTACCGCGACTTCCATCGCGACGCTGTGGGCGCTGTAGCGCGAGAAGACGTCGCGGCAGAACTTGTGCAGCACGGCCAGGAAGGCGGTCGCCGGGTCGCCCGCAAGCTTGTCCCTGAGCGCCAGCGTGCGCTCGGCGGTCAGCTCCATCACGAGACGGTCCGGCAGGGGCTTGATGGCGTCTTCCTCCTCGTCATCCGCCTCGATGGGCTGTCCGCCGATGCTAATGATCGTCCGCTGGCTGGAACCGTCCCCGTCGGGATCGCCCGCCGTCTTGCCGTCACCATCCTCGCCACCATCGGTGGCCGGAGCCTCGTCCTCGGGCTTCACATAGCCGCGGTCGACGAGCAGCGAGCCGTCGGAATCGATGCTGACGAAAACGCCGGCGCGCGCGATATCGGCCGGATCGTAGCGGACGGGACGGGTTTCCAGGGCGTCGATGGCGGTCTCGATCTCGCCCAGGCGCTCATCGACCTCTTCCGGCAGCTCGTCCGCGTCCTCATATTCGGCCTGGAGCTTGTCATACTCGGCGCGCAGGGCATCGAGGGTCGCCTGTTCCTCGGTCGTGCGATCGATCGGCGTGCCTTCCAGTTCGCGCAGGCCGTGGGTCACGCCATAGGGGAAGCTGACGGCAACCTCGATCCACTTCCAGCCTTCATTGGCGATCTCGTCGGCCATGCCCTTCAGCTTCTCGGCGGCCAACCGGTCGAGCAGCGCCGCATCCTGCAGCCATCCGCCATCGTCGGACTGGAACAGGTCGCGCAGGACGATGCCGCCAGCCGCCTCATAGGCGTCGATGCCGACGAAGACGGCGCGCTTGTCGGAAGCGCGCACCGTCGATTCCGTCAGCATGCGGCGGATCTGATAGGGCTCCTTCGACCAGCTACTGCGGAGCGCCTCCCAGACCTGTTCCTGGCGGCTATGGTCGGGGGAGACGGTGAAGGCCATCAACTGCTCGAGCGACATGCCGTCCTCGGCATAGGTTTCGAGCAGCGCCGGCGAAACGGACGCGAGCCGCAGCCGCTGCTTGACGACGTTGACGGGCACGAAGAAGGCGGCTGCGATTTCCTCCTCGGACTGGCCCTTCTCGCGAAGGGTCTGGAAGGCGCGAAACTGGTCGAGCGGATGAAGCGGGGCGCGCTGGCAGTTTTCAGCGAGCGAATCGTCCTCGG
>VFQM010002343.1_pt1 | contig 14234 bp, 11 predicted proteins | sample 3512391 | NCBI WGS metagenome assembly VFQM01 (sample SAMN10412369, study PRJNA504923) | tailings metagenome | isolation source: Replicate 1 from Balatoc abandoned mine | place: Philippines
ATGAGGATGCGTTTCTCTGCGAGGAATCCCATGGATGCTCCCTGTTTGGTTTTGCGCGACATTATAGCGGAAAAGACAGTCAATCCGTGGGTTTGCGCCTGTTTCCAAGTGCCGGAAAAGTACGATGGCACATCTGCATTTTCGCTGGCCGCCGTGGTGACTGGCGCCGGCCCATCGGCTAAACTCGGCCCCATGTCGTTGCCTTCCCCGAGCATCCTTTCCCGAATCGTCTGCCTCTCTGCCGCCTGCCTTCTCGCGGCCTGTGCCGACGTCTGGAACGATCCGTATCCGTCGGCCGAACGGGGCCGCAGCATCCTCTACTCGGCCTTCACCGAACGCCCCAAGCACCTCGACCCGGTGCAGTCCTACACCGAGGACGAGATCACCTTCACCGCGCAGATCTACGAGCCGCCGCTGCAATACCACTATCTCAAGCGTCCCTACGAACTGGTGCCGCTGACCACCGAAGCGGTGCCGCAGCCGCGCTATGTCGATGCTGCCGGCCGCACGCTGCCGGCCGATGCGCCGATCGGAAAGATCGCCGAAAGCATCTACGAAATCCGCCTCAAGCCCGGCATCCGCTATCAGCCACACCCGGCCTTCGCGCTCGATGAAGAGGGCCTGCCGCGCTACCGCGATCTCGACCGAGAAAAGCTCAGGGGCATCGAGCGCATCGCCGACTTCACCCACACCGGCACGCGCGAACTGCGCGCCGACGATTACATCTACGAGATCAAGCGCCTCGCCCATCCGCGCCTGCATTCGCCGATCTTCGGCATGATGGCCGAGCACATCGTCGGCCTGAAGGAACTGGGCAAGACGCTGCATGGGGCGGCGAAGGATTTGCCGAAAGACGCCTGGCTCGACCTCGACGCCTACCCGCTGTCCGGCGTCGAGAAGGTCGATGACCATACGTACCGCGTCCGGCTCAAGGGAAAATATCCGCAGTTCCTCTACTGGCTGGCGATGCCCTTCTTCGCGCCGGTGCCGCGCGAGGTGGACCGCTTCTACAGCCAGCCGGGCATGGCCGAGAAGAACCTGACGCTCGACTGGTATCCGGTCGGCACCGGCCCCTACATGCTGGTCGAGAACAACCCGAACGCCCGCATGGTGCTTGCCCGCAACCCCAACTTCCGCGGCGAGAACTACCCGTGCGAGGGCGAGGCTGCCGATGCCGAGGCCGGACTGCTCGACGACTGCGGCAAGACGCTGCCCTTCATCGAGCGCGTCGTCTTTTCGCGCGAGAAGGAGGCGATCCCTTACTGGAACAAGTTCCTGCAGGGCTGGTACGACGCTTCCGGCATCAGCTCCGACAGCTTCGACCAGGCCGTGCGCATCAGTGTCGGCGGCGATGTGGCGCTCACCGACGAGATGCAGCAGAAAGGCATCCGCCTGCTCACCAGCGTGCGCGCCTCCACCTTCTACATGGGCTTCAACATGCTCGACCCGGTGGTCGGCGGCAACGAGGGCGCCCATGCCGAGCGCGGGCGCAAGTTGCGGCAGGCGGTGTCGATCGTTCTCGATCAGGAAGAGTTCATCTCCATCTTCATGAACGGTCGCGGCATCCCGGCACAGGGGCCGCTGCCGCCCGGCATCTTCGGTCGCCTCGACGGCGAGGCCGGCATCAACCGGGTGGTCTACGAATGGCACGATGGCGCGCCGCGCCGGCGCAGCACCGAGGAAGCGAAGAAACTGCTGGCCGAGGCCGGCTGGCCGAACGGGCGGGATGCGAAGACCGGCGAACCGCTGGTGCTGAACCTCGACACCACCGGCGGCGGCATGGGCGACAAGTCGCGCCTCGACTGGCTGACGCGGCAGTTCGCCAAGATCGACATCCAGCTCGTCGTGCGCTCGACCGACTTCAACCGCTTCCAGGAAAAGCTGCGCAAGGGCGCGGTGCAGATGTACTACCTCGGCTGGAACGCCGACTATCCGGACCCCGAGAACTTCTTCTTTCTGCTGCACGGCGGCGAGGGCGGCGTCGAGAAGGGCGGCGAGAACAAGTCGAACTACCGCAACCCGGAGTTCGACCGCCTCTTCGCCGAGATGAAGAACATGGAGAACACGCCGCGCCGGCTGGAGATCATCAATCGCATGAACCGCATCCTGCATGAGGACGCTCCTTGGGTTTACGGTTTCCACCCGAAGAGCTACACCCTCGGCCACGCCTGGCTGAAGAACCGCAAGCCGAGCGATGTCGGCCACAACGGCCTCAAGTACCAGCGCCTCGATGTCGCACAGCGCGAGGCGAAACGGGCGGAGTGGAACCGGCCGGTGCTGTGGCCGCTGCTTGCCATCATTGCGCTCGTTGTCGCCATCGCGGTACCGGCGGTGGCCGGCTATCGCCGGCGGGAAAGGGCGGCGGCACGATGAGCGATTCCGGAGTCAAGAACGCGCAGATCGTCATCCGCACCGAGGACGGCCGCGTCCATTACGACATGACCGAAACGGACAACCCGTGCTTCGGCTGCGGCGTCTGCTGCCGGCACTTCCGCGTCTCCTTCTACCACGGCGAACTCGACACGCAGCCGGGCGGCACCGTGCCGGCCGAACTGACCTCGCCGGTGACACCCTTCCGCGCCTGCATGAAGGGAACGGAGCAGGGCGGTGGTCGCTGCATTGCCCAGCAGGACGACGGCCGCTGCGGCATCTACGAGAAGCGCCCTTCCGTCTGCCGCGAGTTCCCGGCCTTCATGGAGGACGGCTCGCTCAACCCCGAATGCGTGCGCCTGCGCAAGCTGTACGGCATCGGCGACGACGATGCCGGCAACGATAACCCGGCATAATCCGAACCGATGCTCGCCTACATCGTCCGCCGCCTGCTCTACGCGATCCCGATCCTGATCGGGGTGAACCTGCTCACCTTCGCACTTTTCTTCGTCGTCAACACGCCGGACGACATGGCGCGCATGCAGCTCGGCGTGAAGCGGGTGACGCCGGAGGCGATCGAGAAGTGGAAGGCGGAGCGCGGCTACGACAAGCCGCTGTTCGTGAACGCCGCGGCCGGCGGCATCGGCGTCGTCACCGAGACCATCTTCTTCGAGAAGTCGGCGCGCATGTTCGCCGGCGACTTCGGCCGCGCCGAGGACGGCCGCGACATCGCCCGCGAGATCCGCACGCGCATGGTGCCGTCGCTGGCCATCGCACTGCCCACCTTTGTTCTCGGCCTCTTCGTCACCGTCAGCTTCGCGCTCCTGCTCGCCTTCTTCCGGGCGACGCCGCTCGACTTCTGGGGCGTCGTGCTGTGCGTGGCGATGATGTCGATCTCCGGCCTGTTCTACATCATCGGCGGCCAGTACCTGTTCTCGAAGATCTTTCGGCTGGTGCCGATCTCCGGCTTCGGCGAGGGGCTCGATGCCATGCGCTTCCTGGTGCTGCCGGTGCTGATCGGCGTCGTTTCCGGCATCGGCTCGTCGACGCGCTGGTACCGCACGATCTTCCTCGAAGAGATCAACAAGGACTACGTGCGCACGGCCCGCGCCAAGGGGCTCGCCGAAACGGCGGTGCTGTTCGGGCATGTGCTCAGGAACGCGCTGATCCCGATCCTGACCGGCGTCGTTGTCGTCATCCCGCTGCTGTTCATGGGCTCGCTGCTCACCGAATCCTTCTTCGGCATCCCCGGTCTCGGCAGCTACACCATCGACGCGATCAACGCACAGGACTTCGCCGTCGTGCGGGCGATGGTCTTCATCGGCTCGGTGCTCTACATCGTCGGCCTGATCCTGACCGACATCTCCTACACGCTGGTCGATCCGCGCATCCGCTTCAATTAGGCCATGCAACCCGTCCTCCTCTGGTCCGACCTCTTCATCTGGCTGCTCGTCGCCGTCGGCGTCGCCGGCGCCTGGTGGTCGGCGCGGCAGCCGCTGCTGGCGGCGGCTTGGGCGCGCGTCGGGCGAAGCCGGCCGGGGATGGCGGCGGCGACGCTGCTGGCGGTGTTCGCACTGGTCGGCCTGCTCGATTCGCTGCATTACCGGCCGCAGCTGCCGGCAAAGGATGGTGAGAAGGTCGCCCATACGAAGGCCTATTCGATCGAGGTGCTGTCGGCGCTCGACGCGCTGCTGACGCCCTTGCGCACGCGCGTCGAGAAGACCTATTCGGCGCCGCTGGCGACGCGCGCCTACGCCAAGGAAATGCTGGAGATCCGCCAGCCCGACGGCAGCGTCGTCAAGCAGCGCGACTACCCGCGGCTGCGGCACGGCGGCACCTCGCTCGGCGATGACGAGGGGCGCGCCGGCGCCGATATCGCCGGCCGTGCGCTGCGGGCGCTGGCGGTCGCCGCGCTCGTCTGGCTGGCGCTGTGCGCGCTGGTCGTCCGGCGCATCGCCGGCAGCGAGGCAACCGCAAAACCGCTCGCCTTCGGCGCGGCCTGGTGCCGGCTGTGGCGCGGCGACACGGCCTTCGCGTGGAACGCGGTGCTGGCGACGCTCGGCCTCATCCTTGCCTTCGCCTGCGTGCTCGCCGGGCTGGCCGCCGAATACCACGTCTTCGGCACCGACAAGGTCGGCCAGGACGTGCTCTACCAGGTGCTGAAGAGCGTGCGCACGGCGCTGGTCATCGGTCTGGTGACGACGCTGGTGACGCTGCCACTGGCCGTCTTCCTCGGCATCGTCGCCGGCTACTTCCGCGGCTGGATCGATGATCTGATCCAGTACCTGTACACGACGCTCAACTCGATTCCCGGCGTGCTGCTGATTGCTGCCGCCGTGCTCATGATGCAGGTGGTGATCGACACCCACCCGCAATGGTTCGCCACCGCTGCCGAGCGCGCCGACCTGCGCCTGCTGGCGCTGTGCTTCATCCTCGGACTGACCAGCTGGACCGGTCTTGCGCGTCTCTTGCGCGGCGAGGCGCTGAAGCTGCGCGAGCTGGAATACGTGCAGGCGGCGCAGGCCTTCGGCGTTTCCGACCTGCGCATCCTCAGCCGCCACCTGCTGCCGAACCTGATGCACATCGTCATCATCGCGCTGGTGATGGACTTCTCCGGGCTGGTGCTGGCCGAGGCGGTGCTCTCCTACGTCGGCATCGGCGTCGACCCGACGATGATCAGCTTCGGCACGATGATCAACAACGCGCGCATGGAGCTCGGCCGCGAGCCGGTCGTCTGGTGGTCGCTGACCGCCGCCTTCGTCTTCATGTTCGTGCTCGTGCTCGCCGCTAACCTGCTCGCCGACGCGGTGCGCGACGCCTTCGACCCGAGGATGGCGCGATGAGCGACACGCGCGACCTGAATTCAACCCCGCTGCTCGAAGTCGGCGACCTGTCGCTCGGCTTCGCCGCCGGCGGGCGCACGCTGGCTGCCGTCTCCGGCTTGTCTTTTTCCGTCGCCGCCGGCGAGACCTACGCGCTGCTCGGCGAATCGGGCTGCGGCAAGTCGGCCAGCGCGCTGGCATTGATGCGCCTTCTGCCCGCCGCCGGCCGCATCCTCGGCGGCGCCGTGCGCTTCGAGGGGCGCGACCTGTTCGCGCTGCCGGAAACCGAGATGCGCGGCGTGCGCGGCGGCGGCATGGCGATGATCTTCCAGGAGCCGGCGACCAGCCTCAACCCGGTGCTTACTGTCGGCCGCCAGATCGGCGAGGTGCTCGCCCGCCATGCCGGGCTGACGGGCGATGCAGCGCGGGAGCGGGCGGCGAAGCTGCTCGCCGCCGTCGGCATCGCCGACCCGGCGCGGCGGCTGAACGAATACCCGTTCCAGCTCTCCGGCGGCATGAAGCAGCGGGTGATGATCGCCGTCGCGCTTGCCGGCAATCCACGCCTGCTCGTCGCCGACGAGCCGACGACGGCGCTCGACGTCACCATCCAGGCACAGATCCTCGACCTGCTGCAGGACCTGCAGGCCGAGCGCGAGATGGGCATGCTGCTGATCACGCACGACCTCGGCGTCGTCGCCCGCATGGCGCACCGCGTCGGCGTCATGTACGCCGGCGAACTGGTCGAGGAGGCCGCGGCGGCCGACTTTTTCGCCACGCCGCGCCATCCCTACACCGAGGCGCTGTTCGCCGCCTTGCCGGATATGTCGCGGCGCGGCGCCCGGCTGGCGACGATCCCCGGCCAGGTGCCGACGCTCGCCGCGATGCCCGCCGGCTGCCGCTTCGCACCGCGCTGCCCGCACGCCTGGGAACGCTGTCGCAGCGAATCGCCGGGCTGGTCGACGGCCGGCGACGGCCACCGCGTGCGCTGCCATCTGCTCGACGAAGCGGATCGGTGGACGCCGCCGGCGACGGTCGCTGCCGCCGGCGAATCGGCAGGTGAATCGGCAGGTGAATCGGCAGGTGAATCGGCAGGTGAATCGGCCGCCGGAACGGTGCCGACCGCCGTCGAGCCGGTGCTGCAGGTCGCCGACCTGAAAGTCCATTTCCCGATCCGCCGCGGCATCCTGCAGCGCACCGTCGGCCACGTGCGCGCGGTCGATGGCGTCTCGCTCAGCCTGACCGCCGGCCGCACGCTGGCGCTGGTTGGCGAATCCGGCTGCGGCAAGACGACGGTGGGCAAGGCGGTGCTGCAGCTGCTGGCGCCGACCGCCGGCAGCGTGCGCCTCGACGGCCGCGAGATCGCCGGCCTGTCGCGGCGCGAGCTGCGCCCCCTCAGGCGGCGCATGCAGATGGTCTTCCAGGACCCGTTCGCCTCGCTGAATCCGCGTCTCACCGTCGGCGAGATCATCGCCGAGGGCATGCAGGCGCTGCTCGGCGAGACGCGGAAATCGGCAGCGGAAATGCGGGCGGCGATCGCTGCGCTGCTGGCGCAGGTCGGGCTCGACGCCGGCGCCATCGACCGCTACCCGCACGAGTTTTCCGGCGGCCAGCGCCAGCGCATCGCCATCGCCCGCGCGTTGGCGGTGCAGCCGGAACTGCTGATCTGCGACGAGCCGACCTCGGCGCTCGACGTCTCGGTACAGGCGCAGATCCTGAACCTGCTCGGCGAACTGCAGGCCTCGCTCGGGCTCGCCTACCTGTTCATCACGCACAACTTCGCCGTCGTCGAGCATCTGGCGCACGAGGTGGCGGTGATGTACCTCGGCCGTATCATCGAGCGCGGCACGGTCGAGGAAGTGCTGCGCCAGCCGCAGCATCCCTATACCAAGGCGCTGCTCTCGGCAGTGCCGGCGCCGAAGCCGGCGTCTTCCGGCGGCGGCAGCATCATCCGCCTGCCCGGCGAGACGCCGTCGCCGGCGAACCCGCCGGCCGGCTGCCACTTCCACCCGCGCTGCGCCTTCGCCACTGCGGAGTGCCGCGAGCGCTATCCGGACGAGCGCGAACTTTCATCGACGCGTGTCGTTCGTTGCCATCTTTTTTCAAGGTAGGCCATGACAAAACAAAAACCACCGCAGCCTTCCAGGAAAAAAGAGGTTTCCATCGTCCGCTCCTCGGCGGCCGAATACCTGACCTTTGTCGCGGCCACGGGCAATGGCAACGCCAGCGTGGAGATGCGCTACGAGGATGAAAATCTCTGGCTCACACAGAAAATGATGGCCATGCTCTACGATGTGTCGGTGCCCGCCATCAGCCAGCATTTGAAGCGCATCTATGCCGACAACGAGCTGGCGCGCGAGGCAACTGTTAAGCAGTACTTAACGGTTCAAACGGAAGGCGAGCGGGAGGTTCAGCGCAAGGTTGATCACTACAGCCTGCAGGCCATCATCGCCGTCGGTTTCAAGATCGAGAACGAGCGCGCGGTGCAGTTCCGAAAATGGGCCAATCAGGTCGTCAAGGACTACACGATCCAGGGCTGGGTCATGGATGTGGATCGCCTGAAGAGCGGCGGCAGCGTGCTGACCGAAGACTTCTTCGAGCGGCAGCTGGAGAAGATCCGGGAAATCCGGCTCTCCGAACGCAAGTTCTACCAGAAGATCACCGACATTTACGCCACGGCGCTCGATTACGACGCGTCGGCCACCGCCACCAAACGTTTTTTTGCTGCGGTACAGAACAAACTGCATTTTGCCATTCATGGGCAGACGGCAGCGGAAGTGATCGTGGACCGGGCGGATCACCAGAAGGACAACATGGGCCTGACCCACTGGGAAGGCGCTCCCCACGGAAAGATCCACAAATACGACGTGTCCGTCGCCAAGAACTACCTCTCCGAGTTCGAACTGGCGCAGATGCAGCGGATTGTCTCTGCCTATCTCGACATGGCCGAACTCCAGGCCATGCGCCGCATTCCCATGACCATGCAGGATTGGGAGGAACGCCTGGGCGGGTTTCTGAAACTCTGGGATCGGGAAATTTTGCAGGATGCCGGCAAGGTATCGGCGGAAATCGCCAAGGCACACGCCGAAAGTGAGTTCGAGAAATACCGCATCGTGCAGGACCGCTTGTTCGAAAGTGATTTCGACCGCCTGCTGAAACAGATCGAAGTTTGCGACAAACCCGAAGAGGGGGATGCGTAAGTGCTTGTAAGCTCGGGCGGCCAGTCGGGATATGGCTAGCCACACGCCACCGAATCAAGCGTAAGCGCCTCCTTTTTCGTTGCACTCTTCTTCAGCACACCATCTAGCCGGATTGGTCTGGCTTTCTCCCGCTGGGCCGAGACGTCCGCCCTCGGTAGCGGCCAACGACGCTGGCCGAAACTCTCAGTCGTTCTGCGCCAGCTGGATCGTCAGTTGCTGGCCGGGCCTGAGGCCCTTGGCGGCGGTGCTGTTCCAGCGCAGCAGGTCCTTGTGGTCGACCTTGAACTGGCGGGCGATGGAGTAGAGGGTGTCGCCACGCTTGACCGTGTAGCGGGTCACGCGTGGCCCCTTGCCCTTGGTTGTGGCGGCCTTGGCGGCCGGTTTTGCGGTATCGGCGGTCTTGCTGCTGCCTGCAGCGGTGAGCGCGATACGGGTGCCGGGGGCGATACGGTCACTCTTGAGTCCGTTGATGCGACGGAGTTCGGCGACGCTGACGCCGCTGCGCTTGGCGATCGTGGCCAGCGTGTCGCCCTTGCGGGCGACCACGGCCCTGGTGTTGGGCGCGGGGTCGGCGGAGGGCAGGCGCGGCTGCTCGGGGAGGGCGGCCATGTCGGCACTGCTGACGTTGTCGTCGGCCGGGACGAGCAGGGTCATGCCGGCGGTGACTTTCAGGCGGCCGCTGAGGCCGTTGATGCGCTTCAGGTCGGCGAGCGAGATGCCGAAGCGGGGGGCGACCTTCTCCAGCTTTTCGCCACTCTTCAGGGTGTAGGTCTGCCACTTGGAGAGCGGCTTGTCTTCTTCCTGGTGGTTTTCGAGGTTGGCGTGGAAGGTTTCCAGCTTCTCGGCGGGGATGACCAGCGTCGTGTCCGACTTGATCACCGGCCGGTTGTGCGCCGGGTTGAGGGCGACGAATTCGGTGACCGGCATTTCGGCGAGCCTGGCGGCAACCTTGACGTCGATGTTGGATTTCGGAGTGACGGTGGCGAAATAGGGGCGGTTGGGAACGCTCGGCAGGTCGAGCGAGGCGACCAGCTGCGCGTTGGAGAAGATGTTCTTGAGCGCCTGCAGCTTGGGCACGTAGTTGCGCGTCTCGGCCGGCATGGTCAGGCTCAGGTAGTCGGTGGGCAGACCCCTGGCTTCATTTTTCTTGATGGCCCGGGCGACGGCGCCTTCGCCCCAGTTGTAGGATGCCAGTGCGAGGAACCAGTCGCCGTGCATCTCGTAGATGGTCTGCAGGTAGTCGAGCGCGGCCGAGGTGGCGGCGACGATGTCGCGCCGTTCGTCGACCCACCAGTCCTGCTTCAGGTTGTAGTTCTTGCCGGTGCTGGGGATGAACTGCCAGAGGCCGGAGGCGCGGGCGCGGGAATAGGCCATCGGGTTGTAGGCGCTTTCCACCATCGGCAGGAAGGCGAGCTCGGTGGGCATGCCGCGGCTTTCCAGTTCCTCGACGATGTGGTGCAGGTAGCGGGCGCTGCGGTCGACCATCCGGCGCAGGTAGTCCGGTCGGTTGAGGTACCACTGCTGCTGCGTCAGGACGAGGTTGTCGCTGAGGTTCGGCATGCTGAAGCCGTTGCGGATGCGGACGAAGAGGTCGTCCGGCGTGGCGGTCAGGTCGATCGTTTCCGGCAGCGTCGGCGGGATCGCGAGTTCGGTGGAGAGCAGGGTTTCACCGTTGCCGGCAGTGACGTCGGCAGTGGTGCGGTATTCGACTGGGGAGGCGGCTGCCGGGGCGGTGGTGTCGGGAGTGGCAGCTGGTGCGCTTTCCGGCGCGGCGGCAGCCGGTGCGTCCTGCATGGCGCTGCGGTCGAGCTGGTGGTCGACCGACAGTTGCAGCGGTTCTTCGGTGGCGTGCGCTGCCGATGCCATGAAAAGCAGTACGGCAAGGGGCAGCGCAAGGGTGCTTCTGAACGTCATTCGGTCTCCTCTGGCCGTCCTTCGCCGGCAGGAAGCGGCTAGGGCGGGGTGGCGAACGGCTGGCAGTTCTCAGCGGTCCGGCAAAACCCGGCAATTATAACTTAGGTCAGAGGCGCGCCTTGCCGCGCTGCCGCATCCCCGGCTGCGCAAGCGTTCATGGGTATTCGGCACGCAATGCGTGCCAGATCCGCCCCATGGCTTCGGCGGCGCCGGCACGCACTGGGTAGTCGACGATCCCGCTGATCGTGGTGGTCGCCGGGTTGATCTCGATGGTGGGGATGCCGGATTGCCGCGCCCAGACGACGGGTTCGGCGATGTACGGAAAGAGGCTGGAGGTGCCGATCGAGAAAACGAGGTCGATGCCCTGCGCCAACTCGTCCTCAATGGCCGCCAGTGCAGTTTCCGGCAGGGCCTCGCCGAAGAGGACGACCTCGGGCCGGATCGGCGCCCGGCAGCGCGGGCATAACGGCGGGTCGGCGAAACCTGCGTAGGTGTCGACGCGGGTGCGGTAGTCGCAGGCGGTGCAGGAAAGGTCGTGCAGGTTGCCGTGGATCTCGATGACCTTGCTGCTGCCGGCGGCGGTGTGCAGTCCGTCGACGTTCTGCGTGTAGACGACGATGTCTTCGGTTTCGGCTTCGAGGTCGGCGATGACGCGGTGGGCGAGGTTGGGTTGCGCGCCCCCGCAGTTGCGCTCGATCTGCAGCAGGTATTTCCAGGTGATCTCGGGACGGGCTGCCATCATCGGGCCGGATAGCGCCTCTTCGATGGCGTAGCCCTCGTCGGTGATCTGGTCCTCGTAGAGGCCGCCGAGCCCGCGGTAGGTGGGCAGACCGGAGTCGGCCGAGACGCCGGCGCCGGTGATGAAGAGGACGCGATCGGAGCGGTGCAGCAGCCGGGCGATTTCCTGATAGGGGTTCATTGGCGGACTCCGCTCATGGCTGCCGGCGGGGCAGGTTGATGCAGGCTTCGAGGCCGCCCTGCGGCCGGTTGGCGAGGGTGAGCGTGCCACCCTGGGCGGCAATGAGGTTGGTGGCGATGGCGAGGCCAAGCCCGGTGCCCCCGCTTTCGCGCGAGCGCGAGGCTTCGAGGCGGACGAAGGGATGCACGACCTCGGCGAGATGCTCTTCCGGAATGCCGGGGCCGTGGTCGACGATCTTCAGCTGCAGCCCGGCGCCGGTTTCTGCGAGGTGAATTTCGGCATCGCCACCGTACTTCAGGGCGTTGTCGACGAGATTCTCGATGGCGCGGCGCAGGCCATTCGGGCGGCATTCGGCGAGGATGCCGGTCTTGCCCTCGTAGCGCACCGGCTGGCCGGCATCGGCGGCATCGTCGGCGATCGAGGCGAGCAGCGCACCGACATCGAGGCGGGTACTCGGCTCGCTGGCGTCGAGGCTGCGCGCCAGCGCGAGACCTTCGTCGACGAGATGCTGCATGGCGCCGAGGTCGCTGCCGAGCTTTTCGCGCAACGTGGTGTCGTCGCAGGCTTCGAGGCGCAGGCGCATGCGTGTCAGCGGCGTCTTCAGATCGTGCGTGACGGCGGCGAGGATCTGCGTGCGCTCCGCCATCACCTGGCGGATCTGCTCCTGCATCACGTTGAAGGCCTGTGCCGCCTGCCGGACCTCGGATGGCCCGCCGGTTTCCAGCGGCGGGTGACGGATGTCCTGGCCGAAGGCTTCGGCTGCCACCGTCATCCGCCGCAGCGGGCGCAGCGCGAGGCGCACGGCAAGCCAGCAAACGAGTGCGATCAGTGCGACGAACACGGCGAGGTTGAGCGGGAATCGCCATTGCTCGATCTGCGGCGGCATGCGCCGCTGGCTCTGGTGAACGATGCAGAAGGTCTGGCCGTCGGGGAACTGGCCGCGGACGGCGATTGCCGGTGGTCGTGGCGGTGGCCGACTCCCGTTGTTTTCTGCCATCGGCAGGCGGACGGCTGCCTCGATGCTGATCCGCTCGCCGACACGTTCTTCCAGGCTCTGCCGGAGGATCGGGGCAGCCCGGCCGGAACAGGCTTCCAGCGGTGCGTTCCGCCATTCGTTCGGGTTGAGATCGGCGAGCGCACGCGGGCGTTGTTCGGGCGGCAGCGCAGCCAGCACGCGGAGCAGGTCGGCGGCACGCTGCGCCGTTTCGCGCGCGTGGAAGTGGGCGATGACCTCGCGCCGGTCCTGCTGGGCGAGGCCGAAGGTGAGTGCGGCCGCGAGCAGGATGCCGCCAAGCAGCACGAGGAAGATGCGCATTGCCAGCGAGTTGGGCATCAGCCGGGCGAGATGGGCCTGCAGGGAACGCATCAGGCGTCCTCCTCGACCGGCGTTGCCAGGACGTAGCCTTCGTTGCGCACCGTCTTGATCAGGGTCGGCGCACGCGCGTCGTCGCCGAGCTTCTGGCGCAGGCGACTGATCTGGAGGTCGATCGAGCGGTCGAAGGGGTCGGCATCGCGGCCCTTGGTGAGATCCATCAGCTGGTCGCGGTTGAGTACGCGCTGCGGGTGTTCGAGAAAGATCAGCAGCATCCGGTATTCGGCGCCGGAGAGGGGAACGACGACGTTGTCCGGAGAGCTGAGCTGACGCAGTCCGGCATCCAGCATCCAGCCGGCGAAGCGGTAGCAGGGGGCGTGGCCGCCGTTGCGGCCGGGCAGGGTGTGCAGGCGGCGCAGGATGTTGCGGATGCGGGCCAGCAGTTCGCGTGGCTCGAAGGGCTTCGGCAGGTAGTCGTCGGCGCCCATTTCGAGGCCGATGACGCGGTCGATTGCCTCGCCGCGGGCCGTCAGCATGAGGATCGGCAGTTGCGCGGTGGCAGCCGCGGCCCGCAGGTTGCGGCAGAGGCTGAGGCCGTCTTCGCCGGGCAGCATCAGATCGAGGACGAGCAGGTCGATCTGGTTGGTTTCGAGCGTCTCGCGCATCTGGCGGCCGTCGCCGGCCAGGCTGATGCGAAAGCCGTTGTTGCGCAGGTAGTCGCCGACCAGTTGCCGGATCTCGCGATCGTCGTCGACGACGAGGATGTGGGCATTGCTTTCCATGGCTGCCATTTTCGGCGCTGTCGCCGACGATGTCACGGTGCCATCCTGCCGGTTTTGTATCGCACTGTATCGATGGCCTCCACTGATACTGATTGTTACGAACTCACGAACTGCGGGACACACGACGGATACATGGCCGGCGTTCAATGGGTGCCGTGGAAGAACCACGGACCCTACAAGGAGATCGAAATGAAAAGAAGCACTCGCATGATTGTTGCGGCCCTGACGATTCTTGGCATATCTGCCGGCGGTGCAGCCTATGCAGCGCGCGGCGACGGTGCCTGCGACGGGCCGCGGATGATGATGTCCGGCAAGGCGCCGGGCGAATTCATGGACAGGAACCTGGAGAAGCTGCACGGCGACCTGAAGCTGAACGCCGAGCAGGAGACGGCATGGAAGACGTGGAGCGAGGGCATGAAGGGCAAGATGGCGAAGATGCAGGGCCAGCGCCCCGATTTCGAGGCGATGTCGAAGCTGCCGGCACCCGAGCGCATGGCGCAGATGCTGGAGCGCCACAAGGAGCGGCAGAAGGAGATGGAGTCCGGCCTTGCGTCGCTGCGTGACTTCTACGGCAAGCTGACGCCCGAGCAGCAGAAGACCTTCGATGCCTTTCACCTGTTCGGCGGTCATCAGCGTGGTGGCAAGCCGCGCGGTCCGCAGGGGCGGTCCGAGCGGAACTGATCCGCGACCTGCATCCTGAAAAGCAAAACGCCCAGCCGGACGGCTGGGCGTTTCTTGTTTCTGGCGGAGTGGACGGGACTCGAACCCGCGACCCCCGGCGTGACAGGCCGGTATTCTAACCGACTGAACTACCACTCCGCGTCGGTGAAGCTTGGAGGCTGCATTGCTGCAGCCTCCGGTGAAGGTGGCGTCCCCACGGGGATTCGAACCCCGGTTATCGCCGTGAAAGGGCGGTGT
>VFQM010002344.1_pt1 | contig 14232 bp, 19 predicted proteins | sample 3512391 | NCBI WGS metagenome assembly VFQM01 (sample SAMN10412369, study PRJNA504923) | tailings metagenome | isolation source: Replicate 1 from Balatoc abandoned mine | place: Philippines
ATCGAAGGCGTGGGCTTTATCCCCGATATCGAAGTAATCAATATGCCAAAGGCGACTTTTGATGGAAATGATGCACAATTGGATGCAGCGATCGAACATCTAAAGGCCTTGATCAAAGCCGATCCAAGACCTGTTCCACAGGCGCCGGCTTATCCGGATAAAAGCTTTAAGAATGGAAAGAATTGATAAGTTGAGGCCAGTGCAGACATTGACCTGGGCGAAGAATGGTAAATCTTCAAATTAGGGAAGGGCAAAAGAGTTTTACTAGGGCTCTAGGCAAACAAGTAAACCGGGAAGAATGCTCAATTGAAAATTGAAGCTCTTCCCGGTTATTAAAAAGTGGTTTGGTGGCTTTATTTTGGTAATTCTTCTTCTGCTTTTTCTGTGGCAATCTGCATGGCCATCGCATCTAATAGAATCGGGCTATTGTCCCAATAGCCATAGGCTTTTACAATTTTTCCATTTACAAACTGAGAGGTAATGTGTATAGGAATTTCATAAGTTTTTCCGTTGGCTGCCATGGTACCTTTCCAGACACCCCAATAATTCACCCAAGTCTCATCTTTATCATCGATAACCATTTCAAATGCTTCATTTTCCTGATCAATCGAGTAGGAACTTAAAGGTTCCAACTCCAATTTTTGTTGTGCGATGATTTGCTGGATTGTCGCGGGCTTGTCCTCAGTCGTATTGAAAAAGAGTTGGGCACCTTCGGCATAGTTGGATTGGTAGGCCTCCCATTCTCCGTTTACATAGTTGGTCATGATCGATTTGATGGTTTCGATCTCAGCAGATTGCTGGGTATAGCGCTGCTTATCTTCACAGGCAAATAATACGATAGTGAATAGACTGATTGCGATTGGGTTTTTCATTTTTTTGGAGTTTTTAATTATTTGGTAGGCCTGCTCATTTCCTTGTTCAGTTTATATTGATAAGACCAGACATTTTTGATTGAGGACCGAAACTGCGCTTGTAGCGCATCTCTTTTTTCTTTCCCATGCTCTTTTTCATAGACATCCCATACACCGTCTCTGGTGACATCCATCGCTGCATAATTCGCATATGGAGTGACTATGTGGTAATTGGGGCTGTCAGGGCTCATCGTCACCCAGCTGTACCAATATCCTCTGGTGGAACCCTCAGCTTTTGCCAGACTGGCAGAGACTTCTCTTATCACAGGAAGGAACTTATGACTCTCAGAGGCATGAAGTTCATAGAAGCCTACACTGATCAGCTCATCGGTAGTTGGAGTGCTCAAACTTACAGTGGGAAGTAATCGGGTAATATGATTGGTGGCTTTTTCGACGTGTGGATTAATCAGGCTGATAGCGAGCGTTGCACAATTTTTTCCTACCGGATCTGTTTTATCCATTTCAGCCCAGTTTGGCATGTCAGTCACCAAAACATAGACATTTCCTTCACCCTGCTGTCTTTGCCAGATTCTCCAGGTCCATTCACCATTTTCTGCCAGGTAGCATTCTTTCCAAGCTTTTACACCTTCTTGGAATTGAAGCTCATGACCGGGCTTAATGGTAAACTCTGTCACTGACATCAAGGGTCCGAGCGGATCATTTTGTGAAAAAGTAAAAACACCGGTGGTAAGGATTAAGACAGCGGTCAGAGTTGCTATTCTTAATGAGTTAAGTAGATTTTTCATAAGATTTCGGGTTTGTTACTACCAATTTGAAGAGAGCAGAAAAATGAAAAAAGGGAGTAAGGACGAAGGTGCTCCAAAAGTGTCCGAAAGGGTTAAAATAATTTTCAAACCTAATTTGAAATGCAAAAAATTGAATTTCAAATCTTTATATTTGGTTACATTTAGTCTTATGAAAAGATTCTGTTTCATTCTGATAGGTTGGATCCCTTTTCTAGCTACCGCTCAGATAGAAGAGAAAAATGGATCGTTTAACTACCATGAAGTTTTTGTGGAAACAGATGATTTTGGAAGCGAGTATCTCGATGAATTAGCGCAAAGTTTGGCTCAGATTCAGGACGACCCCTTATTGAGATTAAAAATTCTGAATGACTTGGGTTATTACTTTCATACCCGAAATCTGAATAAAGCGTTGGAGCTGATCAACCAAGGTCTGGAGGAATCGATCCAATTAAAAAATACCTATTGGCAAGGAAAATTCGAAGTGTCTCAAGCAGCGATATTACTTCGCATGGAGGAGCTGGATCTGGCAGAAGTGCTGCTGAATAATGCTATTCCGAAAATCCCCGAAGGTGAGAGTTGGCTTCTTTATACCAATCTTGGCTATGTCTATGAGCGCCGCGGGGATTTGGGAAAAGCATTTGATTTTGCTGCCAAAACCTTAAAAATTGGTGAAACCTATGGCGATCAAAAAGCCATAGCTATGGCCTACTCAGATATGAGTAACCTTTTTTGGAAGCAGGGGAAACCCGATGTTGGCTTGGAATATGGGCTAAAGTCAATTGAAATTTTTGAAAAAAGAGGGGTCGATGATCTGGATTATGACTTTACCCTGCATGTAGTTGGCAACAATCTAGTGGAATTGAAGCGGCTGAAAGAAGCCGAAATTTACTTTGAGAAATCAATTTCTTTAGGTGAGAAATACGGTTTTTACAACAATCTGAGCGATAGCTACATCGCGCTTTCAGAGCTAAACGCCCAAAAAGGAGCGTTCCCAGAGGCAATTTCATCAGGTTTAAAAGCCTTGAAATATGCGGAGCTACTCGAAAATGGATTTATGATTACTAGATCCTACCTGGCATTAGGGAGAGCAAGTAACCTGGCCGGGAAATACGATGAGGGAGCGGAATACTTGCGGAAAAGTATCCAGGCAGCTACAGTTGATTTTGGAGATAAATATTTTTTGAGTTTGATCTATTTGGAACTTAGTAAAGCCCTAGAAGGAAGCGAGCAATTTGTCCTAGCCTTGGAAGCCTCCCGTACTTACGATCAGCTTAGACAGGAGGTATTTACTGATAAGGCAAATGAGCAGTTGGCTTTTTTACAATCTCAGATGGAACTCACCCAAAAGGAAAGTACAATAAAGCTACAGGAAGCAAAACTCGCTAGAAGCAATATCCTCCAAGTATTCATTCTGATTTTGTCCGCAGTTTTGGTGTGTTTCCTTTTTGTGTTGTATCGGATTTTTATTAGAAAGAAGAAATACAGTAAGATTTTGGAACGAAAAAATCTAGAAAAAGAATTTTTACTCAAAGAGATTCATCATCGGGTTAAAAATAATCTTGAGACCATTTCAAGCTTACTTTCATTGCAAAAGGCTAAGATTCAAAGTAAAGAATTTCAAAAGATAATGGAAGAGACGCAAAACCGTGTTCATAGCATGGGGATGATTCATCAGCGACTCTATCAGGGAAAGAATATGGAAAAGATTGAGATGAAGGGATTTTTTGAAAGTCTGGGAAATTACATTATTGACACATTTGATGCTTCGGAACGCGTGCGTTTTATTTCAGATATGGAGCCGCTTGAGCTTGACGTAGATATGGCCATTCCGATCGGACTTATTGTCAATGAATTGATTTCCAATTCACTGAAATATGCTTTTCCGGAAAACCGTTTTGGTGAAATTGGAGCTCGATTGGTAGAAAATGACAATCATTTGTTTCTCATAGTTAAGGATAATGGAGTTGGCATGACATCGGATCCTCCAATACTTGGGACTGGCTTTGGTACGGAACTGATTAGCTTACTGACAGTCCAATTGGATGGAAAAATGACGCTTCAAGCGCAAAAAGGAACAGCAATAATTTTTGAATTTCAACTCAACAAAGCTGCTTAAATGGAAAAGACTAAAATACTGATCGTAGAAGATGACATGATCATTGCCGCTAATATCAGTTTGCAATTGACCAATCTTGGCTATGAAGTGACAGGAATTGAAACAAAAGCCAAGGAGGCGATCCATCATGCCCTGGAAACAAAACCCGATTTGATTCTCATGGATGTGCAGCTCAAAGGAGAATCAAACGGAATTGAAGCCGCACATGCGATTAGAAAATACCTTGACATTCCTTTGATTTACCTAACGGCCAATGTGGATGAGGCCACCTTTCAAAAAGCTAAAGAAACCCATCCTTTCGCCTTTATCGCTAAGCCCTTTACCAATTTAAATCTGGAACGGACGGTGGCTTTGGTGGAGGAAAAAATCCTCGAAAAAAGGGATGCGGTATCGGTAGAAGATACCCTTGTAGACTCTCAGGAGGATCGAATTTTCATCCGAAATAACAACAAGCTTATCAAGGTCATGCTAGATGATATTCTCTATGTGGAGGCTGATCGGAATTATTGCAAAATCACCACCATCGCTCAATCTTATATGGTGGTAAGTCCGATGAATAAACTTTGTGAAAAAATTGACTCTCGAAATTTTGTACGGATTCACCGTTCATTTGTAGTCAATTTTTCCAAACTGGAAGCTGTTGCTGAATCCTATGTGGAGGTCAATGGGAAACTGATTCCCATCGGAAAACAGTATAAAGAAGTTCTCCACCGGATGCTGAATAAGGTCTAGGTCAAGAGTCGATTTTAAACTGGAATTTCAGAAATTCAAAAAACTTCTAATTCTCTCTTTCAATCCTGATAAAAGGACTTTTTACCAAATACCAGAAGTACTGCTTACTTTCTTCATCAAATTCTTTTAGTCCTAATCTAACCTGATCTACTGGCTTGTATCGATAGGTGCCAAATAATCGATCCCAAAAGATGAAGATGTCTGCATAATTAGAATCGGTGAAATGTTGATCCTGATCGTGGTGAATCTTGTGCAGATTGGGTGTGGTGAAAATCAAACCGAAAGTCTTTTCCATCCAAGCAGGAAATCGAAGATTGGAATGCTCCAAAACCAAAAATGGTGTCAAAACCAAATAGTAGAATCCTATGACAATCAAATCCAAACCAAAAATACCGGCAACCAGAATGGGTGTACTTCCAAACCAAAACAATACCTCAATCGGATGAGATCTGAAATAAGAGGAGGAATCCAACGTCGTATCGCTGTGGTGAACGCGGTGAAAACGCCAAAGAACGGGCATTCTATGGGATAATCGATGAAACCAATAAGTTGCCAAATCCAAGGTCAAAATTCCTAAGATCAACTTTGCCCAAAGAGGAAGTTCAATCAGGTAAAAAAGCCCTATTTCCTGTTGATTAAGCCATTCGATGCTAAACACGGCAACACCTGCCCAAAAAAGATTTCCCACAAAGAATAAGATTTGAAATAGGAAGCTATTCCAAAAGTGCTTTCCCCTTTCCTTGAATGAAAATTGGTTACTGAGAATTTGTTCCAAAGTAAAAAACACCGCTATCAATCCGATCGCGATGTAGTTGATGTCAATGTTGAGGAGGTATTCTAGTTCGTTCATAAACATGATCCCTTTATTTATTTCTTAAACATCAACTCTCCCGCATCATAATCAGAAGGCTCCAAGCTTGTCAGATAGAGGTAAAGGGCTTCCAGATCTTCATCCGTCATTCTTGAAAATGGCCCCCAGTGCATCTGAGAGATATTGATTAATCTTCCCTGCCTGAACCTTGCCTTCCATTCCTCAGCATTCTTAAACTTGGACAAGGCACTATTTGGGGAGGGAGTAATGTTTGGAGTTCGCGTCCATAATTCAGGATCACCTCCTACCGCCAAAGCAAATTCCGGCCAAGGTTCAAACTCCATACCTCCGGCGTATTCAGGTCCGATTGCTTCAAAAGTCATGGGGTCACGATTGGTATGACAGCCTACACAGTTGGCGACATATCGAGCTAAATATTCTCCTCGCTGGATAGTTGCTTCCATGGGAGGTGCTTTAGGGTATGGCTTGGGATTTTCGATAGGCTGAAATGAGGAAGCCATCACCCGAACGGCCTTTCCCATAAAAGTCCAGTCGTTAGCCGGGACTTCGTTTTGGATAGGTGCCATGCTTCTCAAATAAGAAACAACCGCCACCAGATCTTCATCAGCCATATCCCAAAATGGCATCAAAATAGATAAAGTAGCAGTACCATCTGGCTTCACCGCATGTCGCATCATGCGAAAGACTTCAGCGTCGGAGTATCTTCCAATACCCGTGGTTGGGTCGGGGGTTAAATTTTTAGTGTACAATGTGCCTATTGGACCCAAAGGGAATTCCACTCCTCCCTTTAATGGAATATTTTCACCGGCATCTGCGGCTATCATTTCAGCTACACTACCCACATGACAATTGGAACAATGTGCCGGACCATGAACCAGATATTTTCCTCTTTCTATAACTTCAGGGTCGGTACTCACTTGAAGATTTGGATAGGGGATGTCATACGTTTTGTCCCAGTTCAGTTGAACATAAGCCACCACTCCTAATACTACTAAAACTAGGAGTCCAATAATTCCGAAAATGATTTTCTTGAGCATGGGTTGAGTATTTTGGGTGAACCGATTATTTCTTATTCCATTGTAAAATGATCTCTGTGAAAAAAAGAGGGATAACCCAGGAAATCCAGATCAAATTGGGACCTACTATTGTGAAATTTCCGAATTCATGGATCCAAGCCATTCCATTTAGCCAGCGGAAAAGCACAAAAGCAAAAGTGACAACATAGCTACGAATCATCCATTCTTTGTGGAGGTTGACTCGCTTTAGCAGGATAAATCGTAAGGCCATTCCAGAAGTAAAAAACCAAGCCATTGCCAAGACAATTAAAGAAACAGCCCATGATATATGGATTTCAACCCCTGTGGTCAAAGCCAAGGTTACCGAACTGATAGTTCCGATGAGGATTCCAGTGAGATAAAGCCTTCCCATCCATCGATGAACTTTCAAATACTTGTTTCGAAATCCTGCCCAAAACTGAAATGGACCTAAAACTAAGGCGAGCAATCCTCCCGAAATATGCCCGATCAGTGGCCACTTCATTCTCCAATATCTCCCAAAGACTTCCTCATCCAAACCGAAATAGGGTAAGGCATCATTGAGGACGAATTTTCCAGCAAACAGAATCAGGAAAGCCCATGCCAATAGCATCAGCCAAGCTTTAGGTTTTTCGGCGACAAGTGTGAGGGTTTTGGCCATAGGTTATTTGACTAGCGCATCATGTAATTTTTTTGTATCGACATATTGCTGAAAAGCCACTACTTTTCCGTCTTTGAGCGACCACAAGTGAGCGACCTGGGCGTCATAATTCTTTCCACTGTTGTATTTGGCATCATAGCGTAAGGTGGCCAATACCTTGTCATTATACATTTCATGAAGTTCGATTTCCTTTAGGTTGAAATACTCATGCTCTGCACCTATGCGAGCAAAAACACCATTTAATACTGCCTCCGGTCCTTTATATGGATTGCCATCTGCATAAGCATTACTTTCAGCTTCATTCCATTCAATATTGGAATCCATGGCGCCAAGAACTGCGGGAATATCGCCTGTTGCAAAAGCTTTGTATAGCCCATCTATCATGGCACTGTTTGCACTTACATTTTTTAAAGTGTCTTCAAGAGTTTTCATAATCTATTTTCTAGTTTTTAGTTTTTAATTATTTTCAATATGCACTTCCAATTCGATCTCGATCAAAAATTCTGGCAAAGCCAAGCCTTTGACTTCAAGCCAAGTTCCGGTCGGAAAATGTTGGGTGTATATAGAATTCCGGTACCCTGCATGTTCTAAAAATGCCGGCATATCTGTGGTAAATACATTTTCCACCACCACATCGTCAAAGTTGCAACCGTAATGCTTCAATACTTTCTCCAGATCTGAATAGCAGTTTTTCATTTGTAGGAGCAAATCACCTATAGCGGTGGGGGCTCCTTCATCATCCATACTGACTGCCCCTGAGACTTTAATGCTGTTTCCAATTTTGACTGCGTGGGAATATCCATAGGCTTTTTCTACTTCAGGTCTGAGGTTGAAGTACTCGGGTTTTTCTGAATTCATATTTATGTTTTTAGCTCTTTCAAACAAAAATTTCAGTTTGGTCCAGGTGGAGATTATCGTATACTCCTCTGGATTTTAACTACCGTTTCACTTCTACTGACATGGTAATGGGTTCCAATACCGTATGGGCATCTTTAATATGCTGGATTTTTGGATCGTTGATAATTGCCCCTAATTTTTCAATATCATCAGTATCAACCACTAATAAAATGGAGTTGGGATCATCAGCATCCTGAAAAGTTCTGAACCCCTTTGACGCAGGTGCAAATAATCTTACCCGGTCCTCATGGCCTTTCAGCCAGGTGTTGATATCTCCTACTTTGTGACGAAATACATAAGTTGCCATAGTTTTTGTAGTTTAAGTTTTGCCTACTCTGATCGGTTTTCGGCCTGTCCTTTCAATCTATTTAGTAAGATTTTTCACTGAGTAAGAAAAGAATGATTCTACTTTTCCGATTAATTTTCAGGAAGGCTGAGGAGGCAAATTGAGACCCCCTCAGTATTTAGAAATATGAAAATTGCATGAGGGAGATTAATCCTCCTCTGAGTCATTATTGCTGATATCTCGGACACAGATATATTTTCCATTCCGTTTTTCCCAGACTGCCATATACTTGCCAGTGGAAATTTCTTTTCCCGAAGCATCTTTTCGAGTCATTTTTCCTACTTCAGTGACGGTGTTTTCATCCCCGAAAACATCAATAACTTCATAAGAAACAGTAACTCCGGCTGGTCGGGAAGCCATTCCTTCTTCAATTTCTTTTTGAATCGCAGCCTTTCCTACAGCCATTGGGGTCCCGCTTCCCATGCTCACTGCATCATCACTATAGAAAGCAAGTAATGCCGGTACGTCACCTGCATTTTCAGCGGCAGACCAAGCAGTTTCTATCGCTTGGATTTCAGCTTTGATTGCGGCCATATCCGGCTCTGCCTCTACCGGCTCTGCCATTACTTCGGGAGCAGAGGCCTCTTGTGGCGCTGGACTACAGGCAACATTGAAAAGAGAAAGAGCGATACAGGCTGTCGCTAGGTGGAAATAGTTTTTCTTGTTCATTTTTTTGGTTGTTAAGTGCTTACTTTTTGTCGGTTTTCACCGTTCCCGTTTTTGTTTTTTAAGGGTTTAATTGATATAGAAAAGAAAACAATATGATGCAGGTTATTTCAGAAATTATTCTGAATAAAATCCTATTAATCAAGCTATTGGTATTTACGCTCAATTGGAATCTACTTAGGACGAAAAGGTGGTTTTATTGTCCGAAGCATACGAAAAACTTTTCGGAAGAAATCGAAAATACCAGCACTATTGTCAATTGGTAACCCTTCTTTGCTCTGCTTTGGGCCTGAGGGTTCAACTCTGGGTTCCTTTGACCTTTTTATTTCCAAATTGGTGTGTATAAGGCTTCAATGGGGATCAATTTGTAAAACCTCCAAAAAAAAACAACAAAAGCTCCTTTGGCGATCTGCTACCATCAAAGGAGCTAATCTTTTTAAAACTTTTGACCAGTTTAATTAGCAGGAGGGGTCACCTTAAATCCCTGCGTTTCCAGAATATTGAGCATATCATACCAGTATCTAATAAACGTAATTTTTCCATTCTCAATACGGGAGGCTGTGTGATAGGGCACCTCAATCTTCTTCCCACTTGCCTTATCTGTAAGTGTGTTTGTTCCCCATGCTAAAACCCATTCCCCCTCATTCCAGTTGTTGCTCACTTTGACAGGCAGATATAACTCTTGCGAAAGGCTGTGCTTGTAAGTCTTGGTACTCGTTGTGTAGTATTCTTTGTGCTGGGCGACTGTAAGTGAGTCCAAGCCTCCGCCCAAACCATAGATCATTGTACCTGGGGCGAACTGAGCGTTCATAGTTGCCACATCACCTGCTTGAAGTGCTTTGGTGTAGGTTTGGACTACCTCCATTGCTTTAGCTGCATTCTGGAATTCCAGAGTCACTTCCTGAGCCATTGAAACAAGGGTCGCCAGCAACAGCAGGAATACAGATGCTAAGATTGTTTTGAAAATTTTCATGATAAATTGATTTGGTTGTGTAGAATTAGGAAAAGGTTGTTTAATATTTTAAAAATCAACAGATTACGATTGATGAGAAAGGCTCCTAGGACGAACAGGGGGAAATATCGTCCGAAGACTACTGGATTTTTTCCGAGCAAAATTTGAAGAAAGGCTCCTCAGGCCTATCAAGAAAAATATTTGCCAACAACCTGAATTTTTACCGATACACGGTCCTCACTGGAGCTGGTAATTCTTTCCGCATGGGATGAACTTTTTTATAGCTTAAGTTTCTCCAGAGCCATTCTAAAGGACCATAATGAAAATACCGAAGCCAGACTGGACTTAGGATGAGCTGGAAAATCCAGATTGGGAAGACTACATATAAAAGTTCGTAGCGTTGCAACTTTCCGAAGAGGCCAAAACCTACTCCGGTAAATACAATCATGCAAATGACAGAGTGCATGATGTAATTGGTCAGAGCCATTTTGCCGACTGATGAAAGACTACTTTTCAGCCAAATCAAAAAATTCGATTTAGAGAATAGCATGATTAGTCCAATGTGGCCCATGCAAGTAGCGATTCTTCCCAGGTCATACGTGAGATTCGACTTTGCTATTGAAACGGGAGAAAACTGACCATTCAAAACGACTTGGAGTTCATAATAATTGATGGAAAGTCCGATCAGATAACCGATTGCAGCCATTCCACCATAGAAGGCAAATGATTTTTTCCCAGAAAGGATATTCCACTTAAATAGCGCAATTCCGACCAACATCATGCTGAGAACGTCCCAAAGTCCGTATCGGTAAGACATAAATTGATCGTAATGAGAATTGATCGGTGCCAAAAATGCAACCACATCAAAATAGCCTTTCCGCATTGATGCGTTGTATTCTGATATGAATTCGGGAGATCTCTCCTCCTGAAACTTTTCCCACTGGGATTGGGATTCTTCAAGCTCTTTGGTCAGCTCTTTATTTTCTGTTTTGTAGGTATCAATAAGGGCTAGATTCGCGGCCAATTTTTCACTTTTTCGAAAGTCCGAATAATTCCAAGTCATTCCTCCTAAAACCAAAATGGCTGCAGCCAGAATCAATTTCTTTGGGGCCATGTTTCTAAATGAATACACCAGAAAACCCATGAGCGCATAATCGTACAATATCTCTCCTGTCCAAAGCAAGAGATACCCGTGAATCAGCCCAAATACAAGCAGCCAGGTAAGCCTCCGGAAAAATATATCTGCAGCCTTGATACCTGCTCCTTTTTTTGTCAATCGGTCTAGAAAAATAAACATCCCAACTCCGAAAAGGAGGGAAAACAGTCCGCGCATGGTTCCTTCAAAAAACATGTTGGTAGTTATCCAAGCGTAGAGATTCCAACCTGAAAACCCTCCTGCTACGGTGGGGTCATTGTAGGAATTTGCCAATCCAAAGGCATTGATATTCATTAAAAGAATTCCAAAAAGAACTATCCCACGCATGACATCGAGAGATTGGATTCGCTCGGACTCTTGAAGAGGAGCTATGGCGGAAGGAGTGATTTGATCCATAAGCATTGGTAAATCCTCCTTGCAGGTGATTAGATTTAAGAGTGGTGTGTTAAGTTTTTGAAAAATTTCACCTGCAGGAAGATTTGCCTTCAACATAGAATATTGGATTCAAATCCGAAATCTGCCTAGGACGAAAAGGTGGATTTATTGTCGCAATGTGTATTTCTATTTTTCGGAATGAAATAAGCGGGGGAGATTTTTTGATGGGAGTGTTTGGAAAAGAAAAAATGATTTTTAGCAGAATTTGCCCCGTAGGGACAAAATATGGGTAGAAAATAGATTTGTAATCAGGAATAGCGTGCCGCAGGTACGCCATATGATTTGTACCAAATGCAGATTTTCTGTCATATCCCGTACCTAAAGGCACGGAGAGGTTTCTGCTGACTGTTTTTCTACCCATATCAAGTCCCTAAAGGGACTGTTATTAGTTACAACTAGCATTAATTTTTCGCCAATAGCGTATTTAAGATAACTACCTATCATAGTTCCTGCCAGTCCGGCTAGCAGGTCCTCTATGAGTTTTTGGCGGATTTTTCTGAACAATGAAATCATTAATAAATTGTTGTGGATTTGTCCCGTAGGGACAAAATATCGGTAGAAAACAGATATGTAATCAGGAATAGCGTGCCGTAGGTACGCAATATGTTTATTCAATCGGTTTAAAGATGTATCGTTTATCATATTCAATTCCATGAATCTTTAACAACTCTTCGTACTCTTCGAGAAAAGATCTTTTTAAATGATGCTTTTCCTGTTCTTGTATATACTTGATTACTCTTGGCACCTGATTTTTTGAATAAGAGAAAGCTCCATAACCGGATTGCCAGGAAAACTTTCCTTTGACAAAACCCTTTGTATTTATCCATTTGGATGAATCTTCCTTCACCATTTGCATCAAATCTGCCAAAGCTTGTGTAGGCCTAAGGCCGATCAGCAAGTGAACATGGTCAGGCATTCCGTTGATTTGCAAAACCTTGTGATCATGATTTTAGACCACACCTGTGATATATTTATAAAGCTCATCTTTCCAAGAATTCCTGATAAGAGATATTCGGTTTTGAACCGCAAAGACAGCTTGAATGTGAATCTGTGTATAGGTATTCGCCATGGCTAAAAATTATATCCCGTACCTAAAGGCACGGGTTGGCTTTGGTAAATTCTTTTTTCTACCCAAATCAAGTCCCTAACGGGACTATTATTCCCGATCACGACAATGAAAATTTCACCTAAAGCATAGGAGATGTAACGGGTAATCCGATTTTGAGAGAGAAGTTTCCGGCGAATTTTGCGGAAAAGAGAAATCATACTGGATTGATATTTAAGCTACTTATAGGAGACTTTAATTTGGAGACTTTTCGAGCGAATCATCGATAAGAGTGAGGATCTGCTCGATAAATTGTAGGACATCTCTTGCTGAGCGGGCAGCGTCTCCGAGTAATACATTTTTGATTACGATCCGATTGGCGAGTTCCCGGCCCCACACAGCTTCCTCATCCGATGAGAAGCGCCTAATAACCGGCGTATTGGTATATCCTGTAGTACTAGGGATGCCAGGGTAGTCCCAATTCACATCGGATTCTCTGCCATAAATAGAGCTGACATTAAATCGCTCAATGAAGAACTCGGTTACTTGCCCGGCCCATTGTTCGGAGGCTCTTTGTGCATAGTCGTTTGCAAGTGAGTTGGCTGTTTCGAACTCAGACAGTGACCTGCGGAGTTGTTCACTTTGAAGCACGGAGAGTTTACCGGAGTTAATTAGGTCGGTGAAAGCGGGGACTTGAACTCCAAACGGAACATCAATGAAAGACTTGCGAATCATGCTGACAATGCTGTCATTGGGTATGCTGCCCGGGGTTCCGTCTAGAATAGAAAGTAAATGCTCATTGTGATCAAGTTGTTCTTGAACAGCACCTAAGATTAGGCGAAACCATGATTGGGCTGCCTTGAAATCAGTCTGCAGAGCTGCCAAGTAGCGACTTTCTTCATTTTTCTGTTTTCTTTCTTCATTCCAATTATTGACCTGCAGCGCAAGAAGAATCCCTATCATAACCAAAGCAATCTCTCCCAATGCATAGGCGAGATATCTTGTAACCCGGTTTTGGGAGAGCAGTTTTTGACGGATTTTGCGGAAGAATGAAATCATGGGTTCTTGAGTTCTTTGTCCATCGCTTCAATAATGGCTATCAGGTCTTTCTTGTATTGAGGATAAAATACAGTTTCCACTCTTCTCTGTTGACCCCATAAAGTGATAATTATATTCTCAAACTCCTGATTGTTAGCGATCTTTTTGTTCGACTTTGGAGGAGATGGAAGGGATATTCCCCGTTCTGGATAAACAGTACCGAGATAAACCCTAAAACTGAAATCAGGTGATTGCCTTTCAAATTGGTTGAATCCTTTATCAGTTTCCTTTATTATGTCTTCCTGCTTTTTTAGATTATTTAATCTGGTATGCCAAGAGGCAAGATAGATTTTGATGCTGTCATTTTTAATGTCCTTTAATCCTCCGGATGATATCAGTTCGTTCAATGCCGAATTTTCTATTGGGGTCTCTATCCTTTCATTGAAAGCCTGAAGAAGCAGAATGCTGAATGCTTCCTCTGAGATAGAATCCATAGCAGAGGGGGAATTTATCAGTTCGATAAACTTTAATTGCTTCTCTATTTGAACGCTAAGTTTTTCCCACTCCTTTTCCAATAAAAACTACTGTCGTCCGAGTAATTTATGGAAACAGAAAAAAAGTCGTCTGGAATTAAATCAGAGGGCTTTATTTGTTCTTTTCAAAAA
>VFQM010002346.1_pt1 | contig 14222 bp, 10 predicted proteins | sample 3512391 | NCBI WGS metagenome assembly VFQM01 (sample SAMN10412369, study PRJNA504923) | tailings metagenome | isolation source: Replicate 1 from Balatoc abandoned mine | place: Philippines
GGATGCCGATCACCTCGGCCGCCACGTCCATGTCGCGCACCGCCATCCAGGCCCGGCCGACCGCACTGCGCACCATGTTCTTGGCCATCAGCGCCATCAGCACGACGATCGACAGCACGAGCAGGTACTTGGCCTCGGGCGACTCGAAGCGGTAGCCGAAGATCACCATGTCCTGCGCGGTGATGACGCCGGACGAGGAGTAGTTCGAGAACCACTCCACCTTGGTCAGGATCCAGACGATGAAGAACTGCGCCGCCAGCGTCGCCACTGCCAGATAGAAGCCCTTGATGCGCAGGCTGGGCAGACCGAAGGCGATGCCGACCAGTGCCGACGACAGGCCGCCGAGGATGAACGCAACGAGCAGCGGCATGCCGTCTATGCGCAGCATGAAGTTGTAGGAGGCGAAGGCCCCCACCGCCATGAAGGCCGCCGAGCCGAGCGAGAGCTGGCCGGCGTAGCCGGTCAGGATGTTCAGCCCGAGCGCCGCCAGCGAGAAAACGAGGAAGGGAATCAGGATTCCCTTGATCCAGTATTCGCTGGCGAAGAACGGAACGGCGAGGAAGGCAACTGCCAGTAGCAGCATGATGCCGATGCGGTCCTGGCGGATCGGGAAGATCTGCTGGTCTGCGGAGTAGGTGGCCTTGAATTGGCCTGCTTCACGGTAAAGCATGTCTTGTTTCTCCCTGCCGAATCAGACGCGATCGATGTGTTTTTCGCCGAACAGCCCTTCCGGACGGATCAGCAGGAAGGCCAGCGCCATCACGTACGGGAACCAGGAATCGATACCCCCGCCGACGTAGGAACCCAGATACACCTCGGCCAGTTTCTCGCTCGAACCGATGATCAGGCCGCCGACGATGGCACCGGGCACCGAGGTGAAGCCGCCGAGGATGAGTACCGGCAGCGCCTTCAGGGCAGTGAACACGAGGGCGAACTGGACACCGTTGCGGGCGCCCCAGATCAGGCCGGCGACCAGTGCAACGAAACCGGCGACCGCCCAGACGATGCGCCAGATGGTCTGCAGCGGAATGCCGATCGACAGCGCCGCCTGGTGATCGTCGGCGACCGCGCGCAGCGCGCGGCCGACCCGTGTGTATTGGAAGAAAAGCGCCAGGGCCGTGACCAGCACCGCCGCGACCCCGGCGGCAAAAAGGTCGAACTTGGAAACGCCGATGCCGGTGGTGTCCATCACCCACTCGATCGGCTCGTCCTGGATGCCGAGGTCCAGGCCGCGCACGCTGGCACCCCACATTGCCTGGGCCAGACCCTCGACGAAGAAGGTCAGGCCGATCGTCGCCATGAACAGCGCGATCGGCGGCTGGTTCACCATCGGCCGCAACACCACCCGTTCGGTGGCAATGCCGAGCAGCACCATCGCACCGAAGGCGAGCACCAGAGCCAGCCAGAACGGAACGCCCATCTCGAGAATGCCGACAAAGGTGAGCGCCGCGAAGAAGACCATCGCCCCCTGCGCGAAGTTGAACACCCCCGAGGCCTTGTAGATCAGCACGAAGCCGAGCGCGACGAAGGAATACATCACCCCCGAGAGCAGCCCGCCGATCAGAACTTCCAGAAAGAACTGCATGTCCCTCTCCCCTTAGTGGGCAACGCCGAGATAGGCGCTGATCACTTCTTCGTTGTTGCGCACTTCGTCCGGCGTGCCGTCGCCGATCTTCTTGCCGTAGTCGAGGACGACGACACGATCGGAGATGTCCATGACGACCCCCATGTCGTGCTCGATGAGCACGATAGTGGTGCCCATCTGGTCGTTCACATCGAGGATGAAGCGGCACATGTCCTGCTTTTCCTCGACGTTCATGCCGGCCATCGGCTCGTCGAGCAACAGCATCGACGGCTCGGCGGCGAGTGCGCGAGCCAGCTCGACACGCTTCTGCAGACCGTAGGGCAGGCGCCCGACCGGCGTCTTGCGGATGTGCTGGATTTCCAGGAAGTCGATCACCTGCTCGACCTTGCGCCGATGCTCCAGCTCCTCGCGGCGGGCGCGGCCGATGTGGATCGCCTGCTCCAGGAAGTTGGCCTTCATCTTCGTGATGCGCCCGGTCATGATGTTGTCGAGCACCGTCATGCCCTTGAACAGCGCGATGTTCTGGAAGGTACGGGCAATGCCCTGCATCGCCGCCATGTGCGGCTCCATCTTCCGGCGCTCCTCGCCGCGGAAGTTGATGCGACCTTCCTGCGGGTGATAGACGCCGTTGATGACGTTGAGCATCGAGCTCTTGCCGGCACCGTTGGGGCCGATGATGGCCCGCACCTCGTGCTCGCGTACGTCGAAGGAAATGTTGGTCAGCGCCTTGACGCCCCCGAAGCGCAGAGAAATGTTCTGCAGGTCGAGGATGACGTCGCCGATCTGTCGTCCGTTCATTTATTCACCTCAAGCCGCTTTTTTGACTACGGGCAGCGTCTTCGCATCGCGAATCTGCAGATCTGCCGACACCTTGCCGCGCCGTCCATCCTCGAACTTGACCTCGGTCTCGATGAACTGGGAGGCCTTGCCGCCATACAGGGCATCGATGAGGACCGCGTACTTTTCCGAGATGAAGCCGCGACGGACCTTGCGCGTCCGCGTCAGCTCGTCGTCGTCCGGGTCGAGTTCCTTGTGCAGCACAAGGAAACGATGGATCTGCGAATCGGCGAGCATGCCTTCCGCAACCAGTTCCTCGTTGATCTTCTCCACACACTCCTGGATCAGGCCGAGAACTTCGACCTTGCCGGCAAGATCGGTGTAACCCGAATAGGCAATGCCGCGACGCTCGGCCCAGTTGCCGACGGCGCCGACGTCGATGTTGATGAAGGCGCAGACCATGTCCTTGTCGTGACCGAAGCAGACGGCTTCCTTGATGTGCGGGAAGAACTTCAGCTTGTTCTCGATGTAGTTCGGCGCAAACATCGCCCCGTTCGACAGCTTGCCGACGTCCTTGGCACGGTCGATGATCTTCAGGTGCCCTTCGTCGTCGAAGAAGCCGGCATCGCCGGTCATGAAGTAGCCGTCGGCATTGATCGATTCGGCGGTAGCGTCCGGGCGCTTGTAGTAGCCCTTGAGCAGCATCGGTCCCTTGACCAGGATCTCGCCGTTGTCGGCGATCTTCACTTCCACCCCCGGCGCCGGCATGCCGACCGAGTCGAGCTTGATCTTGCCGTCCGGCTGCAGGCAGACATAGGCACAGGTTTCGGTCTGGCCATAGAGCTGCTTGAGGTTGATGCCGATCGAGCGGTAGAAGCGGAAGAGGTCGGGGCCGATCGCCGCGCCGGCGGTGTAGGCGACGCGGATGCGGCTCATGCCGAGCACGTTCTTCAGCGGCCCGTAGACCAGCAGGCTGCCGAGCGCGTAAAGCACGCGATCGCCGAAGCTGACCGACTTGCCGTCGAGGATTTCCGCACCGCAACGACGGGCCACGGCCATGAAGAAATGGAACATCTTCTGCTTGATCGCGCTCGCATCTTCCATGCGGATCATCACCTGCGTCAGCAGGTTCTCGAACACGCGCGGCGGGGCGAAGTAGTAGGTCGGCCCGATCTCGCGCAGGTCGGTCATCACCGTATCGCCGGATTCCGGACAGTTGATCGTGAACCCGGCCACCTGCGCCTGCGCGAAGGAGAACAGGTGATCACCCACCCAGGCCATCGGCAGGTAGGAGAGGATGTCGTCCTCGTCGGTCAGCTTGTCGAACTCGCAACCGCCGCGGGCCGACGCGATGAAGGCATTGTGCGTCTGGCAGACACCCTTCGGCTTGCCGGTGGTGCCGGAGGTGTAGAGCATCACGCTGACGTCGTCAGCTGCGCCCTGCTCGACCTCGCCATCGAGGAAATCGGGATGATTCTGGTTGTGGATGCGGCCCATCGCCATCAGTTCGTCGATGTCGTGGATGAAGGGCTGCGTGTAGTGGCGCATGCCGCGCGGATCGTCATAGACGATGTGCTCCAGCGCCGGCAGCTGATCCTTGATCTCGAGCAGCTTGTCGACCTGCTCCTGGTCCTCGGCCAGCGCGAAGCGCACGCCGGCATCCTGCAGCACGAAGAGCATCTCGGCGCCGACGGCATCCTGGTAGAGCGGAACGGGAACACCACCGAGGCACTGCACGGCGGTCATCATCATGTACAGCCGGGGGCGGTTGTCTCCGATGATGGCGAGATTGTCTCCGCGCTTGAAACCCAGTTCGGACAGGCCGCAGGCCAGCGCCCTGACGTGTTCGGCGACCTCTCCCCAGGTCCACGATTGCCAGATTCCCAGATCCTTCTCACGCATGGCAATCTTATTGCCACGCACCTGGGCATGGTAGAACAGCAGGCGTGGAAAGGTATCCAGCGCCCTGGAAGCCGTGTCCGGCATATTGTCTCCTCCGTTATTCAGCGACCCGACGGCATTCTTGCCGGCGGACTTGCCATTCATTTTTTGCCGACCCATTGTATCTGCCTGACCCCACCGGTCAATCACCGGAGCATGGAGTTCGAGGCCGATCACTGGTCGTTCCCGGGGGCCCGGAAAAGCCCCTCTGATGCATCGCAGTCTAGCCACACTCCGAGGCTATAATTGTCGCCATCCCGACAATTCGAAAAATATTTTCATGCAGACGCTCGAAGACGCATTGCGCAGTTCTGCCTGGGGCAGCCAGCTGACCGAGGAGGAGTTCGCGAAGGCGCTCTCAGGCACGGTGGAGCGGACCATCGAGACCGGCGCCTTCGTCTGCATGCGCGGCGAACCCGTGGATCAATGGATGGGGGTCGTCGATGGTCTGGTCAAGATGGCCAGCTGCTGGGTCACCGGCAAGACCACCACCTTCACCGGCCTGGCGACCGGCGGCTGGTTCGGCGAGGGCTCGCTGCTCAAGAAGGACACCCGCAAATACGACGTGATGGCCCTACGCGCTTCGCGTATCGCCTACATGAACCGCAGCACCTTCCTCTGGCTGATGGATCACAGCATCCCCTTCAACCGCTTCCTGATCACCCAGCTGAACGAGCGCCTCGGCCAGTTCATCGGCATGATGGAAAACGAGCGCCTGCTCGACACCGACGCCCGCCTCGCACGCAACCTCGCCGCCATGTTCAATCCGGTGCTCTACCCGGGCACCGGCCCGGAACTGCAGATTTCGCAGGAAGAGATCGGCTTCCTCGCCGGCCTCTCCCGGCAGCGCGTGAATCAGGCGTTGAAGGCGCTGCAGGAAGCGAACCTGCTGCGCCTCGAATACGGCAAGCTGACCATCCTCGACCTCGACGGCCTGCGCAACTACGGCGGCTAGCCGGCCGCCGAAATCATTGTTCCCGCTTGGTCCGGACAGCCTTGCTTCGGTTTCTGGCAAGACACCGCATTCACGGAGACCGCTGCCGGTCAGGTATCGGCGGCATCCGTCGTCTTGTGGACAAAGGATGCCCGCTCGACACCGGTCATCCAGACGATGCCGTCGCCGATATGTCCAGTATTCGCAATGTTCACGATGTGATCGAAAAGAACAGGAGCAACCGTATCGTCAGCAACGATCTCGACCCGGATCTTGGGAGTGAAATCCGTCAGCTCCTCCTTGATGTTATGCGGCAGATGGCGGGAAGGTGCGCTACATCCTTCGGCCTTGCTCACCGTCATGCCCGGAAACCCGGCCACGTGACGCAACACCTCGCGCAATGCAGCAAGCTTTCCCGGACGAATCACTGCCTTGATCTCTTTCATGCTCAGGCCTCCACCTGTTCTTCGTCAAACGAGCGATAAAGCACGGGAACCACGACCAGTGTCAGCAACGTCGAGGTGATCAGCCCCCCGATAACGACGATGGCAAGCGGGCGCTGTACCTCGGAGCCCGGCCCCGTGGAAAAAAGGAATGGAATCAGACCGAGCATGGCCACCGTGGCCGTCATCATGACCGGCCGGAAGCGTTGGCGTGCCCCCTCGACAATCGCTTCCGTCAATGAGCGGCCATCGGCCCGCAGGTTCCGGATACAGCTGACGAGCACCACCCCGTTCAGCACAGCAATACCCCAGAGCGCGATGAATCCGACCGAGGCAGGCACGGACAGGTATTCACCGGTAACGAACAGGGCAACGATGCCTCCAATTGATGCAAAGGGAAGGACCATGATGATGAGCAAAGCCATCCGTAGCGACGCGAAGAGCAGGAAGAGGAGGAAGAAAATCGCCGCCACCGTGATCGGAACGATCACCGCGAGGTGGGATAACGCCCTCTCCATGTTCTGGAACTGCCCACCCCACTCGAGGTAGAAGCCCTCCGGCAACCGGATGCGCTCGACGACCTTTTGCTGCAATTCTGCAACGAAGCTGCCGAGATCGCGATCCTTGACGTTGACGCCGATCACGATTCTCCGCTTCCCGGCCTCCCGGCTGATCTGGGCCGGCCCATCCTGCAACCGAATGTCAGCGAGATCACTCAGGGTCACCTGGGCACCGGAAGGCGCCGTGATCAGCAAGTTGCGAATCTGCTCGACGCTGTTCCGGAAACGCTCCGGCATCCTAACCACGGCGGAAAAGCGCCGCTCACCCTCAAAGACCTCGGTGGCAACCTTGCCTCCGATTGCCGTTTCGATCACGTCGTGTACATCGGATGCGTTCAGGCCATGGCGTGCAATGGCCTGGCGATTTATTTCTATCAGCAGGTATTGCTGTCCGGTCACCCGCTCGACTCGAAGATCCTGTGCTCCGGGAATTGTCTGCGCGATGCGTGCAATCTCGTCGGCCTTCCTCTTGAGCTGGTCGATGTCGTCACCGAAGACCTTGACGGCGATATCGGAGCGGACACCGGTAACCATCTCGTCGACACGGTCGGAAATCGGCTGCGCCATCACAACCTGCACGCCGGGCAGGCTCTTCAGTTTTTGGCGGATCGCCTCGGCAATGTCGTCCTGACCCCACCCCGATGGCCATTCGCTTCTCGGCTTCAGGCTCACGATCGGCGTCGATTCGTTTGGCCCCTGTGGATCTGCGGGACTCTCCCCACGGCCGATGGAGGAGAAAGCTGATTTGACGCCGGGCACCTGCATGACAAGACGCATCCCTTCCTGCTCCATGCGGATCGATTCATCAAGCGAGATGTTCGGTACCCGGTTGATGCCGGGCACAACTGAGCCCTCCTTCATCTCCGGGATGAACGCTGTGCCAAGGAAGGGCAGCAGCAGAAGGGAGGCTGCGAAGCAGGCCACGGCCACCAGTACCGTCCGTCGCCCATTGCCGAGCGCCCCGTCGAGAAGCTTCATGTACGGCTTCTTCAGCTTCGCCACCAGCCATGTATCGTGCTCGCCATTCCCCGGTGCGACCTTGAGCAGATAAGAAGAAAGGACCGGCGACAAAGTCAGGGAAAGGATCAGCGAGGCCGACAAGGCAATCGCAATGGTAAAGGCAAGAGGGGCGAACATCTTCCCCTCCATACCCTGCAGCGTCATCAGAGGGAGGAAGACAAGAATGATGATGCCCACACCGAATATGACCGGCGTGGCGACCTCCATGACGGCATTGAAGATGATGCGAACGCGCGACTCGCCCGATTCGTTCGCACGGCCAAGATGGGCGAACGCATTTTCGACGACCACGACCGATCCATCTACCATCAGGCCAATAGCGATGGCCAGCCCGCCAAGTGACATCAGGTTGGCCGACAGTCCGAAATGGTTCATCGCCATGAACGTGAGCAGGGGCGTCAATACCAGTGTCGCCACCACGATAAGGGATGAACGGACATCACCAAGAAAGAGAAAGAGCACGATCACCACGAGGAGAACCCCTTCGATCAGCACCTTGGTAACCGTCCATAGCGCGGAATCGACCAGCTCGCTGCGATCGTAGTAGGGAACGATCTTCAGGCCGCCGGGCAGCATGCCACGGTCGTTGATCTCGGCAACCCGATCTTTCACTCGGCTAACGATCTCTTTGGCGTTGCCACCAGCGATCATCATCACGACGCCACCGACTGATTCAGTAACGCCATTCTTGACCAGTGCGCCCTGGCGAACATCGTGGCCGAATCCCACCTCGGCGACATCTCGCACGTAGACCGGAGTCCCCCCCTGTTCGCGAAGGACGATGGCACGGATATCGTCGAGATCGCGCACCAGGCCCACTCCACGGATCAAGTATTGCTCCGCATAGTGCGGCAGCACGCCCCCGCCCGAATTGGCGTTATTCCGTGCAATCGCCTGATATAAGTCAGCAATATTGATTCGGTAGTGGCGGAGCCGATCAGGGTCCACGATGACCTGGTACTGCTTCACGTAGCCGCCCTGCGAATTGATTTCTGCAACCCCCGGTATAGAGCGAAGCAGCGGACGCACCACCCAGTCCTGAGCAATCCTCCGTTGCATCAATTCATCGATGCCAAGAGCCCGCTCGCCATCGTCAGGACGCTCCAGGGTGTACTGAAAGACTTCGCCAAGCCCGGTCGACACCGGACCGAGCACGGGCACGACACCTGGAGGAAGGCGGGCGCCTACCTCCAGAATGCGCTCCATGACCAGTTGTCGCGCAAAGTAAACATCCGTCTCGTCGGTAAACACCAACGTGATCAGCGACAAACCCGGTTTGTTCAGCGAGCGCATTTCAGTCAGGCCCGGGAGGCCCGTCATGGCAATTTCAAGCGGCACCGTGGCAAAGCGCTCGACTTCTTCCGGCGAACGCCCGGGGGCTTCGGTTGCAATTTGCACCTGAACGTTGGTCACGTCCGGGAAGGCGTCCACCGAAAGCTTGCGCGCAGCATCGAGCCCGAAGAAAAAGAGGATCGCGGCAACGACGCTAACGATCAAGCGCTGCCGGAGAGACGATCGCACGATCGATTCGATCATGGCTCAGCTCCCTTCGAGTCCGACGCGCTTGCGCTCATTGTTCAGGTGAAAGGCGCCATCGACAACGATGCGCTCCCCCCCCTGCAACCCGGAAATCACCGGCCGAAGGCCGTTCGTTTCCGGTCCCAGGCGAATGGGCGTCAAACGATACTGGTCGTTTCCGAGAGCCACGAAGACATAGTCCGTCTCGCCATCACGGACGACTGCCGCTCCCGGAACCGTCACACGTTCCTTTGGCCGGTCGGCAATCAGCATGGTCGCCAGCATCGCCGGCTTGAGTTTTCCTTCCGGGTTGTCGATCTCGGTACGGGCAACGACCGTCCGTGTTTCCGGGTTCACGATCTCCCCGACATAAATCAGCTTGCCACTAAAACGCTCGTTCCCCAGCGCAGGCACCTCCATGCTTACCGTCTGCCCAACCTTGACACTGGCAATCTGCTGCTCAGGAACCTGAGCAATGACCCAGAGGCGCGACAAGTCGGCGACCGCGAACAACATGTCAGCCGGCTGCACCACCTCACCCAGGGTGATCTTGCGCTCAACCACGGTACCGTAAGCGCTGGCTGCAACCGTCGTTACCGAATTGATCGCCCCCTGGCTGGAAAGTCGCTGCATGGCCTGCTGAGACATGCCGAAGACGCGTAGCTGATCGCGGGCTGCGCGGCTCTCGGCAACGGCGATCTGGTACTCGCTCTCCCTGCGCTGCAGTTCGGCACTTCCGATCACATCGTTATCAAAGAGCAACCGGGCGCGCTCCAGATTGCGCCGCAGCAGATCCTCCTGGGCATTTGCCTTCAGAAAGGCAAGCTGCGCCGCCGACAGTTCCGCACTGTTCAACTCCGCCAGAACCTGCCCTGGCACCACCCCCTGCCCCAACTCTGCATGCACTCGCGTTACCCGGCCGGTAACACTCGCGCCGATGCGGGTCAGCCGCTGTTCATCGAAATCGATCCGTGCAGCAATGCGCAAGGTATCGGACACCGGCGTCAACTGGGCGACTCCCACTTGAATTCGAGCGGAGAGCTCCTGGCCGACCTGAACCAGGAATGGATCTTTGCTATCAGCGTCCGGGGGAACCGTACCCTTGTCATTGCACGCCCCCAGCAAGGCAACAGCAGCCAAGGCAATCGCAATTTCCTTTTTCATGTATATCCTTTTCAATGCACAGCCAATAGGCGCGCAATTTCGATGTCGGCACTATGCAATTCAAAGCGGGCGGCAATCAGGTCGCTGCGTGCAGCCCGGAAGACCCGCTGCGCATCGAGGTAATCGAGAATGCCCCGTTCGCCATAGCGATAGGCTGCTTCGGCAACTTTCAGTGCAGCCTCGGCCTCACGGACGATACCGCCCTCCAGAGCAACGAGTTGGGAGCGGGCGATTTCATATTGATGCCATGCCGCATCGAGTGCCTGAAGCAAGGAGAACTCCTGCAATTCCCGTTCATTTCGCGCCCGGCTGGCATGCGCTGCTGCCTCGCCGATTGGACCGGAGCGGCGGTCCCAGAACGGAATCGTGACGACAACGCCAAAGCGGGAAGACCTCGTTTCCGGATCACGATCGGTCCCGGCCTTCAGGGCGACCTCCGGTAGCCGGCGTTTACGCTCCAGGGCGAGCTGAGCGTCGGCACGCTCGCTTTCGGCCCGGGCACGCATCAGTTCAGGATTCTTTGCCAGCAATTCCTTGCGCAGGACATCGAGTGCCGGCAACGGGCGTGGAGCATCCAGCTCACCGTCGACCGAAAAATGGCTCGGCAGTGCGACGCCAACCTCACGACGCAAGTTAGATCGCGCCTGCTCCATGCGGAACCCCGAGGCCTGGGCTGCTTTCTGTGCATTAAGGAACTCCGCCTCTGCCTTGATGAGTTCGTATCGCGGAGCCTCCCCAACGGATACCCGCAATTCGACTCGCCGACGAATGTCACTCATCAGCTCCAGATCAAAACGTGCCGCATCTGCTTCGGCCTGTCGCCGCAGCAATTCGTAGAAACGCAATCTGACGCGAGCCGCAACGTCAGTCTCGGTCATTCGCGCCTGGGCACGACTGGCTTCGAGCGAGGCATTCGCGATGCTCTCGCGTGCCTGGCGCTGTATCGGCCAATCAATCTTCTGGGTCAGGGTGAAAGACTGCGCATCCCCGTGTCGGCCATCATACTGCCGGGGGCGATACGGGCCGTGAAGCGCTTCGATTTCCGGGTTGGGGTAAGCACTCGCCGTCGTGACAGCCGCAGTAGCGGCGTCCACCTGATCTTGCGCGATAAGGACAGGGCGACTACCTGTCCTGGCCATTTCAAGCAGGCGGCCAAGTGTGTAACGCTCTTCCGCAGCGACGGCGAATGCGGTCAGCGCGGCTAGCGCCGCGAAAATGAATCTGTTGGGCATAACGCTCCCTCGAACGATCGGCAAACCCCGTAAAAACGGGGCGATAACGTGCAGAAATCAGGCGCGATCGATCGGGGGGCGTAATTCAGGATGAAGCGGCGGAGAGGGAATCAGAACAGAGGACGGACAGGCCGGGATACGGTTTCCGACACCACAGGACAACAGATAGGACGGGAAGTCGAGAAGTTCCCCGTCGCCTCCGCCTGCCATTTCGATCTTCATGTCAGCGACAGCGCTGATGCTCGTCTCGTCCAGGCTCGTACCGGTATCGGTCAGATTGAAACCGATACCGCAGACGAGGGAAACGACGATGAACAGGTGGATGAAGAGTTTCATGAAGAATGTGTGTGCCAGCACTGCCCGGAAAGGGCATCGCACACAGCGATGTATCCACGGCCAAGCAGCGGGCGGATTTTAACCACATTCCCCCCCGTGCCGTATGTAACGCTGTGTAACAAAACGGGACGGGAGGGGACTCGCCGACAAGGGCCGACACAACGAGACCGACACGGAATCGCCCCCCAATTCCGGAGTGCGAACTGTTCTTGCCGTCCATTACCGCGACGCTAGCGCATCAGCTTGCCGCTCCGGCTGACGATGGTCACCTCCGCGAAACGCGAACCGAGCCGCTGCCCCTGCCCGTAATTGACGACGAAGCCGCCGGCATCGAATTCACGCATGGCCTCCAGTGCGGCCACCAGCTTCTCGCGCGTTGGCTGAGGCCCGGCACGACGCAGCGCCTCGACCATCACCTTGCCTGCGATGAAGCCTTCCAGCGTCGTATAGGTCACCCCGGCCGGCGGCTGCAACGCGGACGGCAGCCACTGCATCTCGCGCACCACGGGTGCCGTCGCGCTATCGGGGAAGGGAACCACCTGCGAAATGGCGATGCCGGCGGCAGCTGCGCCCAGCTCGGCATGCAAGGCCTTCAGGCCGACCACCGACAGCGCGAAGAACTGCGGCATGCGCCCGCTGGCCCGCATCTGCTGGACGAAGGCGGCTGTCGGCTTGTAGGTGGAAATCATCACCACCGCCTGCGGGTCGGAGGCGCCGATGACCTTCACCGCCTCGGCCACGTCGTTCTTGGTCTTGTCGTAGACGCCGGTCGCCAGCACCTGCGCACCGCGACGCGCCAGCGCCGCCTCGACGCCGGCCAGCCCGGCCTTGCCGAAGGCATCATCCTGGTAGAAGACGGCGATGCGCCGGATGCCGAGCGTGATCAGCTGGTCGACGATGCGCTCGGCCTCGTCGCCATAGCTTGCCCGCAGCCAGAAGGTGGTCGGCGACGGCATGCGGCGCAGGCTGTCGGCCCCGGTATAGGGCGCCACCGATGGCAGGCCGCGCTCATTGATCAGCGGCATCAATGCCGCGTAGTTGGCGCTGCCGAACATGCCGAAGAAGGCGAGCAGATCCGGCTCTTCGAGCAGCTTGCGGGCGTTGTCGACGGAGCGCTCGACGACGTAGCCGTCATCGAGCGTCACCAGTTCGATGCGGCGCCCGTTGACGCCGCCCTTGCCGTTGATCCATTTGAAATAGGCGAGCGCGCCGTCTCGATATTCGGTACCGAGTTCGGTGAGCGGGCCGCTCAAGGGGAGGGATTGCCCGAGGCGGATGACGCCCGGCTCGGCGGAAGCGGCAGCCGCCAGCAACAGGGCGAGCGCGGCCAGCGTCCGGGACAGGACGCGACTGAGGGTGTTCATGAAACTGTCTCCTTTGTATGGTGTGCTGGTCTGGTTCGCAACACGCCGCCGGATAGCCTTCCGGTTCGGCTGCCCGCCCGCTCTGTCGCCGGGCTGGGGAATGGCACCAGTCTAGGAAAGTGCGCCGGGAAAGACTGTCACCCGGTCGACAATCCCGCCGTATGGTCAAAAAAATGGCCGGAGAAAGTTCACACTTTCGCCGGCCAAGACCCACTACGAGGGTTCTTCTGTCCGCTGTTTCCTTTTTGGTCTGTGTTACATGCTGCGCCGGTACTGCCCGCCGACTTCGTAGAGCGTTGACGTGATCTGGCCGAGCGAGCAGCAGCGCACGGCGTCGACCAGCACGGCGAAGACGTTGCCGTCCTCGATGACGGTCTGCTTCAGCTTCTCCAGCATCGGACCGCTCTCGGCCGCGTGGCGCTGCTGGAAGTCGCGCAGACGCTTGATCTGCGACTGCTTCTCCTCGTCGGTGGAGCGCGCCAGTTCGATCTCGACCTGCGCATCGCCCTTCGGGTTGCGGAAGGTGTTCACGCCGATGATCGGGTAGGAGCCGTCGTGCTTCTTGTGCTCGTAGTAGAGCGACTCCTCCTGGATCTTGCCGCGCTGGTAGCCGGTCTCCATGGCGCCGAGCACGCCGCCGCGGGCGGCGATGGCTTCGAACTCCTTCAACACCGCTTCCTCGACCAGATCGGTGAGTTCGTCGAAGATGAAGGCGCCCTGGTTCGGGTTTTCGTTCTTCGACACCCCCCACTCGCGGTTGATGACCAGCTGGATGGCCATCGCGCGGCGCACCGACTCGTCGGTCGGCGTCGTGATCGCCTCGTCGTAGGCGTTGGTGTGCAGCGAGTTGCAGTTGTCGTAGATGGCGATCAGCGCCTGCAGCGTCGTGCGGATGTCGTTGAAGTCCATCTCCTGCGCGTGCAGCGAGCGGCCCGAGGTCTGGATGTGGTACTTCAGCTTCTGGCTGCGCTCGTTGGCGCCGTACTTGTTCTTCATCGCCACCGCCCAGATGCGGCGGGCGACGCGGCCGATCACCGAGTACTCGGGGTCCATGCCGTTCGAGAAGAAGAACGACAGGTTCGGCGCGAAGTCGTCGATGTGCATGCCGCGCGCGAGATACGCCTCGACGTAGGTGAAGCCGTTGGCGAGCGTGAAGGCGAGCTGCGAGATCGGGTTCGCGCCGGCCTCGGCGATGTGGTAGCCGGAGATCGACACCGAGTAGAAATTCTTGACGTCGTTATGGACGAAGAACTCCTGGATGTCACCCATCATCTTCAGTGCGAACTCGGTCGAGAAGATGCAGGTGTTCTGGCCCTGGTCCTCCTTGAGGATGTCGGCCTGCACGGTG
>VFQM010002347.1_pt1 | contig 14221 bp, 10 predicted proteins | sample 3512391 | NCBI WGS metagenome assembly VFQM01 (sample SAMN10412369, study PRJNA504923) | tailings metagenome | isolation source: Replicate 1 from Balatoc abandoned mine | place: Philippines
TTGGCATCATAACTGTACTCATACTTTAGTGCATCAGGAGCATCTGGACCACTTTGTTTAATCAGCTCTAATACAGAAACCAATTGATTCTTAGCATTGAATGTAGGAAACAAAGTGCTAATCCATTTTCCATTAACAGCTGTTGTACGAATAGAATCCAGTTTACCTGAACTATAATAATATTGTTGAATACCAGCAGGGCTTACTTACTTTGTTAATAGATTATTTTCATACACTATCTCTTTTGTCAACTTGCTCACAGTTCTATCCACCAGATTGTTTATGAACTGAACAGTATAACCTGTTAATTCTCTATTAGCGTTGTATTCAAAAGATTGGTACTCGATAGGGTCTGTATAAATTTTTTTCAGCAGCTTTACTGTAGGTTCTTGTGGTGTAGGTAATGGTTGTGGGCTTTTTCTACAACTTATGAATAAAATTGCAGCGCTTAATAATATAAATGATTTCACTGTTAAGTTTTGAAGCAAAGAAAATATACCCATGCGATTTGAACAATCACATGAGTATGTGATTCAATTAATAATATTCAAAGAAAGAAACTTCCGGATTAGGACTGCCAACAGTAAGAATTGACTTTTTAGTAATATAACCGGCAGCATCATACTCAAACGAAACAGTCATATCAGATTCTAATACATTATTATGATTGTATACTTTTACCTTACGAGGATTGTTTCTTAGCAGCGTTATACTAGGAAAATAAAAGTCAACATAGTTGAATGATTCAGGGTTAGGCTTATTATCAAAATCCGAGAAAACAGTTTTTTCTTGAAATACATAGTCGCTGTTTCTGGTAACTTTTAAGGAGTAACTATTTTCAATCAAATTGCCATCGGCATTGTAAGTAAAAGTTCGCATCATTCCCACTGGCATTAAAGGAAAAAGACCAGAGAAATGGGTGGTTACAGAAATCAGCTTGCCTTGCGCATTGTATTGAGGATAATCGGTACTGATAAGTTTATTGTTCTCTGTATAATTCTTAATAGAATCAACGCTCCCGTTGGTATAAAAGAATTCCATAGAACCCGTTTCGTGTTGAATTTTAGAAAGTTGATTTCCTTGATACGTAAAAATGGACTCATCGGTTGCAACAGTATTATTGAGATAATCATCAATATACTGACTCGTTAATTTAATCAGTTGCTTATTGGTGTTATACGTAAACATCTCAAATTCACGATCGCTGGTTGATATTTTTTTGAGCATTTTTTGCTCTAAGCCTGGAACGGGTGTAGGCTGATCCTGTTTTTTACATGAAAAAAGTAGCAGAGATAATAACGCTACAAAAAATACATTCATTGATTTCATTAGAAAAAATTTTTAGATCACAAAGAACCTTGAAACCATTTTCTCATAAAATCACATATTAATGTGAATAGCAATTCTTTAACAATTCAGCCACCCTATACCAGAAGTCAATATTTTTAACGAAGAAGTAAAAATCTTTAAATTAAAAATGGAAGTATTTCTTTTTAACGAATCGACTAAAATTTTCTGGACCAATTCTTAAACCCCCTACTCCACTCCAGTTAAAACTAACGCTGTCGCCATAATGCAGAATGGCTTTTAGTGCAGCTTCGTTTATGCTAACTGAACCTGCATTAATTCTTTGAGCAACTGCTAGTGCTTCTTCTTCAGTGCCAGCAAAAACAGCTGCACCCAAAGCATATGCTGACGAATTCACCATTTCAATCATTTCATCTAGCTGATCATAAGCCATCACTGGCATAATGGGTCCGAATGTTTCTTGTTGCATCACCAGCATATTTTGCGTAACATTCACCAGGACAGTTGGTTTACAATAATAACCGCCATTAATCTGTTCACACTTTCTACTTCCTGTAAGCAAAGTAGCACCCGAGGCAAACGCATCTTCCAGGTGCGTATTGATGGTTAATACCTGCTTTTCAAAAATAATAGGGCCAATTTCTCCTTTTAGCAAATGTGTGTCCGCCAATTGTAATGCTTTTGATTTGGCTACCAGTAAATCAACCAATGCATCATGCACAGAAGCATGCACATAAATTCTTTCAAAACTCAAGCAACTTTGTCCCGCATTGGTTGTACTTCCTTTAACAATAGCGGTAGCAGCCATTTCAAGATTGGCAGAGGATAAAACAATAGCAGGATCCTTTGCTCCTAGATTAAATAAAACAGGAGTCATTTTTTTACTGGCGGCTTGTAACACTTTTCTTGCAGAAGCCATAGATCCAGTAAAACAGATTAAGCTAGAGGTATCTGCAATGATGGCTCCTGCTGCTGGGGTACCTGGTGTAATGCATAAAATTTCATTTAAGCCTGGCACTAGGTCAATGGTTTCTTTTAATACCATCACATGGCGGGGTGTAACTTCACTCGGTTTTACCATCACTGCGGCGCCAGATAATAAAGCAGGCAAGGTATCTATCATAGATAAAACCAAGGGGAAATTCCAAGGACTCAGTACCGTAACAATTGGGTAAGGAATCCATTCATTGTGCTGATCATAAAACTTCTTTGCAACCAAACACCACTTATCCATGGAATTAATTACCCATTCTACTTCTGCAGTGGTTTCCCAGCTTCTGCCAGTGTCTTCAGCCAGGGCGCCCACCAGCAGTTCCTTCCTAGAAATCAACACCTGTTTCCATTCTTGAATCACCGCAATTCTATTCGCAATTCCTGAACGATACCAGGCAATTTGATTTGCAGAAAGTTTTCTTGCTGTGCTACGAATGGTTTCAGGACTACACTCCTGAAATTCAAAATCGTATTCGCCAGTTCGGGGATTTCTTACTCGCATATTCGCATATAAAGTTATGCTTTGCGAATGTATTTTGTAAGTATAACAATCATTTGACCTTCAATCTTTCCTTCTATTTGTTCGGTATTATCGGGAACCAGGCGAATATTTTTTACAACAGTGCCCATTTTTGCATTGAGGCTGGTACCTTTTACATCTAGTGATTTGGTAAGTACCACACTATCACCAGCAAACAATTGTTGCCCATTGCAATCTACGTGTAAGTCTACTGAACTGTCGTTATCATGATCACCAGTGGCTTTTGCCCAGGCCATGGTTTCCTCGTCCAGGTACATCATATCCAATAATTCAGCCGCCCAGGCTTCTTCTCTTAATCTATTCAACATTCTCCAGGAAACCACCTGAATACCAGGAACTTCGCTCCACATAGCAGTGCTAAGACAATTCCAATGAGCATGATCCAGGGGTTCTTTTTTATCAATCTGCTGCAAACATTTCTGACAAATCATGATACAGTTGTTCTCTGTGGTTCTATCCACTGGAACAACTTCGTATAAAGAAAGGGGAGATTCTGCAGAACAGAGTTCACACTTGTTTTGGCTTCTTTCTAAAATGTTTTGGGCAACTTTCATAAAAGGAAATTATTTAAAGTGCCGAAGGTAGGTTTTTTGACAAGCAAGTTTTATGACATTTGTCATGTACTATGGAACAAGTAGTTTGTAAAATTTCTCGATTTCTGTTTTTTCCAAAGGCGACATTAGCTCATTGCGATTGAATTTTTCAAAGAGAAATACCACCCTTTTGTGCGCTGGATATTTTTGAAGTATGGCTTGCATTTTAGCTCCCAACTCTTCGTCTTTCGCAAATAAAGGTTTTCCAGCTGTTGCTGGATCCTTAGCACGCGTGTGCATTTTATGTATAGTTGCCTCTAAAGTGGCCAACCAATTAACTGGCATATCAGGCACTTTGCTTGCTTTGGCCAATAACCCTTCTAATTGTTTTTTGCTCAAGCTTCCTCGTTCTTCGTACTGGTGCATCAAACTCATTACAAATAACGCATCCGGATTATACTTATAACAGGCATCCAGTACCTTATCAATGATATCTAATTTTCCCTTTGACACAAGGCAAAGATACAACAAAGCAAAAGCGCCTTTGCACAGCAGGCAGCAAGCAGGTTTACATTTAATAACTTACCTTTCTACATAAAATTCAGCCATATGCACAAACTGCTTTTAGGACTGCTCCTTATATCCGGTGCAGACTATGCGCTTGCCCAGAACAGCAAGGAAGCTACTACAGAAAACATCGATGCTTATTTTAAACCAGTAAAATGGCGAAGCATCGGACCATTCAGAGGTGGGCGATCCAATACCGGAACGGGTGTTAAAGGAGATATTCATACCTATTATATGGGTACTACCGGAGGGGGGTTATGGAAAACATCCGACCGTGGAATCACATGGAATAATATTTCAGATGGGCAATTCAAAACAGGATCAGTTGGAGCTATTGCAGTATCAGAAAGCAATACCAATATAGTGTATGTGGGCATGGGAGAACATGCCATTAGAGGGGTGATGTCTCATCACGGTGACGGAATGTATAAAAGTACCGATGCGGGTAAGACTTGGAAAAAAATTGGGTTAGACTTAACGCAACATATTGCCCGCGTAATAATTGACCCGAGCAATCCAGACATTGTTTATGTAGCGGCTCAAGGAGCATTGTATAGCAGCTCTACAGAAAGAGGCATTTACAAAACAACAGACGGAGGCATTAGCTGGAAAAAGATTTTATATATCAACGAAAAAACCGGTGCTGCGGAATTATCCATGGATGCTAAAAACCCCAATATTTTGTATGCTGCTATGTGGGAGCATGGAAGATTGCCCTGGAAAGTAATCAGTGGCGGGCCTGGAAGCGGATTATACAAATCAACAGATGGAGGAAATAGCTGGGACAAATTAACTGGCGGACTACCTAAGGAAATGGGAAAGATGGCGATTGCAGTAAGCCCTGCCAATACAGAAAAAGTGTATGCATTAATTGAAAGCGATTTCGAAAAAAATGCAGGCGGGCTCTATGTTTCGAACAATGCAGGCAAAAGTTTTTCTCAGGTATCAGCAGAGCATAAAATTATTCAGCGTGCCTGGTATTATATTGAAGTATTTCCTGATCCAAACAATGAAAACACAGTATATGTGTTAAGTGCACCCGCTTTAAAATCGATTGACGGAGGCAAAACCTGGGAGAATATTCAGGGCATGCACGGAGACTATCACAACCTATGGATCAATCCTTCCGATTCAAAAAATTTAGTGATGGCAGACGATGGTGGAGTAACCATCAGTTTTAATGGCGGACAAACTTGGAGCAGTCAGAGCAATATGCCAACAGCACAGATTTATAGAATTAACGTAGACAATTTATTTCCCTACAATATTTATGGTGGTCAGCAAGACAACACTTCTGTAAAAATTGCCAGTAGAACTTTTTCCGGTGGGATTACAAACACCGACTGGTCTGCATCCGCCGGAGGGGAGAGTGCGTTTTTAGCATTTGATCCCAACAACCCAAGGTATGTGCTGGGTGGCTCTTACCAGGGAACCATAGAAGTGCTCGACACAAAGAACAATGCCAGTACCAATATCATGGCAGCACCCATTCAGTATCTGGCCATGGATGCCAAAGACATGAAATATAGATATAACTGGAATGCTCCTATTATTCATAGCAAACATGAACCGGGCACCTATTATCATGCAGCACATGTATTATTAAGAACCAGAGACATGGGAAAAACCTGGGCTGAGGTATCACCCGACCTAACCAGAAATGAAAAAGAAAAACAAGTAAAACCAGGTGTGCCTTTTACGAATGAATCGGTGGGTGCAGAAAACTATGGAACCATCAGTTATGTAATAGAATCTCCTTTAGAGAAAGGAGTATTGTATACTGGAAGCGACGATGGTTTTGTGCATGTAACAAGAGATGGAGGAGCCAGCTGGAAAAATATAACGCCTGCTGGCTTGCAGGAGTGTTTAATCAACTCTATAGAAGTATCTCCTTTTGATAAAGCAACGGTTTATATTGCTACCACCCGTTATAAATTCAATGACCATACCCCTGGTTTATACAAGAGTACAGACTATGGAAAAACATGGACCAATATTAGTAATGGCATACCCGCAGGTTCTTTTACACGTGTAGTTAGAGAAGACGACAAAAGAAAAGATCTGTTGTATGCAGGAACAGAAAACGGTGTGTATATTTCTTACAATGGCGGAAAGAACTGGTCATCCTTTCAATTGAATTTACCCAATAGTCCCATCACCGATTTAAGGGTACATCAAGACAATTTAATTGCTGCTACTTCTGGAAGATCATTCTGGATCCTGGACGACTTAACATTGATTCGTCAATACAAAGCATCATTCAATAATTTGTCTTTTTATCAGCCAGCTCCTGTTATTTTAGCAACGGGCAGTTCAGAACTGGATGGAAACAATCCGGACTTTGATGGAACACATCCCACTAGGGGCGTGAATCCTGCAACAGGGATTGTATTGTATTATGAACTGCCGGAGTTAAAGGAAAATGCTGAAGTAAAAATGAGCATCAAAGATGCAGCAGGCAGCATCATCAGAACCTTTAGTTCAAAAGCAGATCCTACTTACAAGCGATACGATGGTGCTCCACCAAGGGATCCACAACTGTCAACACAAAAAGGATTGAATCGTTTCGTATGGAATCTCAGACATGCTACTTTGCCGGGCATTCCGAATACCTATATAGAAAGCAGTTTCCGCGGGCACAAAGCCATACCCGGCAACTACAGCATAACACTGGAAGCGGAAGGAAAATCGGTTACTACCACGGCAACCATTTTAGCCAATCCCAATTATCCGACTACTGCTGAAACTTATCAGGAGTTTGATGCATTCATGAGTGGTATGGAAGCCAATGTAAAAGAAATGCACAACCTGGTAAACGAATTGTACAACAAAAAGCAGCAGTTAGATCAGGTAATTAAAAATCTGCCAAAAGGAGATTTAAAAACAAAGGCCGAAGCCTTATCACAAAAAATGAAAACATGGGACGAAGAAATGATTCAGCGCAAGTCAACAGCCTATGATGATGCTGAAAATTTCCTGAATAAGTTTACCGCTTATTATATGTTCTTAATGAATCATGCAGAGAGCGATATACCTAGTATCAATCAGCCTTCCAAAGATTTATTACAACAATACACTGCTCAATGGACTTCATTAAAAGCAAGAGGAGAAGCTATTAACAACGAAGACATTCCAGCGCTGAACCAACTCTTGTTTAAAGAGGGCATTGGTGCCATTCGCAGAAATTAATATAGTATCCCATCACTGACCAATATATTTGTAGAACTAAATCATTCACATGAAAAAGTTCCTACAGTATATTGGTTATTTTTTGGGCGCTGTTTTCGGAATTCTATTGTTGCTATTTGTCATTTACTTTCAATCCGATAAAACGATTGAAGATTTAAAACCACTGTATGTAAATAATGAATCTGAATTCATGCCATTGATGGGTATGAATGTGCATTATAGAGATCAGGGCAATCCGAATGATTCCATTCCGTTGGTGCTCATTCATGGAACCAGTTCTTCGCTTCACACTTTTGAAGCCATGCGTAAATTCATTAATCCCAACAGAAGAATCATCACCCTAGACATGCCTGCTTTTGGATTAACAGGCCCTAACTCAGCCAATGAGTATAGTTTTAAGTATTATAGCCAGTTTCTGGACTCCTTTTTAACCAAACTTAATGTGCCAGTTTGTGATATAGGTGGCAATTCCTTAGGAGGCGGTATTGCCTGGCAGTTTGCCACTTATTTTCCCGATAAAGTAAGAAAACTGATTTTAATAGATGCAACAGGATACCCTGTATTGAACGTAAAAGGATCGCTGGGTTTTAAAATTGCGTCAACTCCTGTCATCAATAATATTATGTTGTTCATCACGCCCAAGGCATTGGTGGAAGCCAGCTTAAAAGGAATTTATCAGGATCCGGGTATTATTAACGATGAACAAATTACCCGTTTTCATGATATGGCTATTGCCAAAGGAAACCGAAAAGCACTTTTAGCCATTTTTAAGAAGGGGCTTGAGCAGGAGCCTGATAAAATTAAAAGCATCCGGAAGCCTACTTTAATTATCTGGGGAGATAAGGATGGATTAATACCGGTACAGAATGCCAGTCTTTTCAACAAGGATATAACCGGAAGCAAGCTGGCGATACTTCAGAATATTGGGCATGTTCCCATGGAGGAAGCACCGGAAGCCACCGCAAAACTGATTAATGAATTTTAAAAACGGGGAAAATTTAGGGATGGGGGCAAAATAAATCGGGGACAAACACACCCCCCGATATGAATGTACCCCGATTTTTGAACTAAATTCTTATGCAATATGCTGAAAAATTTATAATAATTTATACCTAATTGTAGGTATTTCTGGAAAAACAGTCAGAATTATTCAAAATCATCTTGAATTTCTTCAAATGAACTGGTATTACTTACCACATCTTTAATAACAGCATCCAGTTTTTCAGCCGCTTCGTGAATTTGGTGGAGCAGTTTATGCCTTTCTTCAGCAGATACTAAATCACTCTTTATTATCTTACTGATACCTAAAATATCAGATAAAGGACCTCGTACCAAATGAGATTGGGCCCAAGCAATTTCTTTTAATTTCCGATTCTGCTCCCTAAGATTTTGAAGCGTAGCAATACGGGTGGTAATATCTTTTACAACCCCAATGAATTTATATATTCTACCAATATTATCCGCGTAAGAAATTCCATTTACAATAACATGCTTTTGCTTCCCTGATGGCGTTTCAATTTTCACTTGTATAGGACTTGACTCCCCTTCAATGGTAGATACCTTATCCATCCATTTTTGGTATAATTCTCTGTCTTCTACCACAACCAGTTGAGTAAAATAATCTTTGTGTGCAATAATTTCATTCGGCGATAAATCAAGAATCCGGAACATTTCATCGCTCCACAATGCATGTCCCTCCGGCAATTGCACTTCAAAGCTACCTACATGGGCAATTCCTTCTGCCTTAGATAACATTTCCTGAATGGTTAATGCTTTATCCATTGCTGCTTTTTCAACGGTACGATCATGAAAATACGCGGCAGTAAATAAATATTTTCCCACTCTAAAAGGAGCTCCACCTGAAATTCTTACTGGTTTGATTATGCCCTTTTTGGTTATAATATCTGTCTCAACAAAGTGATATTCTTTGTTTTTTACAAACTCTTCAAACTTCGCTTGAACATAAGCGAGCGCTTCTGGAGGATGTAATTTTGTTTGATGTATTCCAACCAACTCAGACTTAGTATAGCCAAATAGTTTACAAGCTTTGTCATTCACATCCACCAGATTACCCGAGCTTGCATCAGCAATTAATATGGCATCTTCCGCACCGTCAAATAAAGCCGCGTAACGAAGGTCAATCATCCTGTTTTCTTCTTCCTGTTCTTTTAACTGGGTAATATCGTTTGTAAATAAGGTAAGCCCTAAAATTTTTCCGTGCTGGTCAATGATGGGGCTATACTTATTTTCATAATAATGTTTCTTTCCGTCTGCAAGTACAATAGAATTATTGGTTACAAAACTCTCTCCATTCAATGCACGTTCATAATTTTTTCTAGCGAAGGAAATATATTCATCAGAAAAACCAAGAAAACGAAAATGTTTGTCAATAGCAACAATAAACAATTCCTTAGGGCTATTCAATACTGCTTTTAAAAAGGCATTGTCTTTAATTACCTGTCGCTTGGTTTTTTCAAACTCCTTCTGCGTAATGGTAAAACTATCTGTAATCTCCTGTGTGCCGGTAATATCCAAATGAGACCCAAGAATCATTCCTGTTAGTTCGCCCTGATCATCTCTCATTGCCCTGGCCCTGCTCAAAATCACCACCCAATGACCCTCTGCATGTTGCATTCTAAATTGTTGCGAGTATTCAATGGTTGGATTTAAAATAAAATCTGCAAAATAACTTTTGGCTTTGGGCAAATCGTCAGGATGCAACCATTTTTCCCATACTTCTTTTATAGAGTACTTATCCCAGTCTTTCACGGTTCCATCCAATCTGCCCAACATACTGAAATAAGATTTATTACAGTAAAGCTCCTGCGTAAGTGCATCGTACTCCCAACCACCCAGCTGAGCTACGTTCAGCAAGGTTTCGTATTTACTTTGGTATAATTCTTTTTGTTGCTGCACAAATAATGATTTCCTCTTAAAAATATCAAAAGCTCCGCTAGAATTGTAAAGAATGAATAACTATTTTAAATAATATAAAATAAACGTCAGCCGTTGTTATTTATTCCTTATTCGGCAAATGAAAATCATGCTTAAATTGAAGTCATAAATAAAAAATATGAAAAACTGGTTACTAACCTGCCTATTAACGCTGAGTGCCTGCGCATTGAATGCACAAAGCCTACAACCCACTGAACAAAAATTGATAGAAAGAATTGAAGCTAACTATCCGGAGATGATGGAGTTATTGAAAAATTCAGTCAACATCAATAGTGGAACTTTTAATGTAGCGGGCGTAAAAGCCGTGGGCGATATATATGCTGCTGAATTGGCCAAACTAGGTTTTACCATTGAGTGGATTCAATTGCCAGATTCTTTAAAGAGAGCCGGACACTTAGTAGCAACAAGAAAAGGAAAGAAAGGAAAAAAAATAATGCTGCTGGGACATTTGGATACGGTATTCGAACCCGATATGCCTGCCAATCCCTTTGCTGTTTTGAACGACAGTACCATCACCGGACAGGGAATTAACGATATGAAAGGGGGAGACGTAATCATTATAGCAGCTATGAAAGCCATGCATGAATTAAACCTGCTGAACGATGCAAATATTACTATTTACATGACGGGTGACGAAGAAAATGCAGGAGAACCCAGAAGCATCAGTAGGGGCGATTTTATAGAGAGAGCCAAAAAGCACGATATGGTACTGGCATTTGAAGGCGCAGCCGGATTAAATACCATTGCTACTGCAAGAAGAGGGTCCAGTGGATGGGAATTAGAAGTGGAGGGTAAACAAGGACATTCCTCCGGAGTATTTGGGGCTGCGGGTTATGGCGCTATTTACGAAGCCGCCAGAATAGTCAACAGTTTCAGAGAAACACTGAGCAAGGAAAAATACCTGACTTTTAATCCTGGTATTTTTATCGGGGGATCAGAAGTGGCTGCCAGCTTTGAGCAGCAGAAAGGAGAAGCATCTGGTAAAACCAATATCATATCACCCAAAACCGTTGTAAATGGTGACCTACGTTTCTTAACAGAAGAGCAAAAAATCAACGCAAGAAAAACCATGCAAAATATTGTAAACAATAGTTTGCCAGGAACAAAAGCTGTCATTCGTTTTCAGGATGGCATCCCCTCAATGGCACCCACTAAAGGGAATGAAGCATTGGCGAATATCCTGAGTAAAACCAGTGAAGACATGGGATTAGGAAAAGTAGTTCCGGGAGATCCGGGCAGCAGAGGAGCTGGTGACATTTCTTATGTTGCTGCTTATGCAGATTGTCTGGATGGATTGGGCGCAGCAGGAAGAGGTTCGCACGCACCAGGAGAAACATTAAATACCAAACTCTATCCCATTTTAATGAAACGTTCTGCTGTTTTTATTTACAGATTAACACAAGTTTCTAAATAGTCTTAGCAAAAAAACTGGTATACATTTATACATTCTCTTAGAATGTTTCCAGCAAATTCACATAAATACCGCTACTGCCATCTCTACCAATACCAAAATCGAGTCCGATATTGGTATTGGTTTTTTTACTCATTTTAATTCTTAGACCAAGGCCATAACCGGCGGCAAATTCATCTGCCAGTTTTTGCTGTTTGGCTTCATTGGTGGCTGTAGTAAGATTTAAAAAAGCAACACCCCCCAGAAATCCATTTTTGGTAATTGGGAATCGATATTCTGCTTCCCCATACCACATATTTTCTCCTCTGATTCTACCTTGCACATAGCCCCTTCCGGTTCTGTTATACATGTCCCAGGAAATGCCGGGCATTTCCAAATAAGGTTGTTTGCCACTAACAACAAACTGACCCATTGTCCAGAATCCAATGATATGAGGTCTTTTCAGGTGTTTGGCAGGGTTCCAGTAGGTTCTGAATTCGTAGTATAAAGTATTGTGCGAACGGGTGCTTCCAAAGAGTTCATTGTTTACCCGAAAACTCATGAGTGCATATTGACCCTTGCGCGGATTCACCGCATTGTCTCTGTTATCAAAAAGAAAATGGAAACTAAGCCCAACCGATGCATACTGATCTTGGCGAATATTGTTCAGCTTGGAATATTCATAATGTGCTGTGTAAAAGGGCGTGGCAGCACTTGTGTCCAGCAACTGATCTACAATATTATAATGTCGGTCTATATTAATACCAACCCCTGCATATAAAGGCCCATAAATTTTTTTATACAGTGTCTGATAAAAACGGATATAATTGAATTTCATTGGCTGCTCCTGCGCTCTGGGCCGAAAGCGGTTATTGAAATTTATTCCCAGTCCATAAGTGGCCTGAGAAAATATAAGCCATCTCCAATCTCCCAGTAAAATCCATTGATCATCCTTTAAATAAATCAAGTTCCGTGCATTAAAATTGAATTGATTTCTGGTAGTAATCGTTGCATTTGCCAGAATATTGGATCGGTGTGTACTACTGGCATGACCCGATAAAAAACTGGTACTGATTCCTCCCCCAATTACAAAACCCAGGGCAGGATTATAGCCGGGAATGGGCAATACACTGGTGTACAATTTTCTGGGAACAAAGGAATCGGTCTGATTGCTAGCCGATTTTCTATTTCTGCCAAACAGATAATCATTCAGGTCTTTTTCAGGATATTGGTTTTGATCTTGTGCAAGAACAGATGGGCCTAGGATCTGCAAAAGCATAGCCAACAAGAGGCTACAAACTAATTTCAATGATGACAAAGAGGTAGGCAATGCAAAGTATATTCGGCAAAAGTACAATAAACTATTTTAGTATATTCAAAATTCAAAGTATTCACCATGAACCAACTTATCCGCAAAGTCTACGTAATTGGATTCCTTTTTCTATTTCCTGTTTTACAAATGAATGCACAGGTACTGCCCCTAAGAGATCAGGCAAGGGTAATAGATGAAATTTTAGACGAACGTTTAAACCAGCTTTTACCTAAGCTAATGGAAAAGACGGGTATAGATATGTGGGTAATGATCACGCGTGAATACAATGAAGATCCAATTGTAAGAACATTCTTACCAGCCACCTGGATCAGTGCCAGAAGAACTACTATGCTGGTGTTTTATTATAACCCTGCAACAAAGGAATATACCAAGTCTGCTGTGGCCAGGTACAATGTGGGTAGTTCCATAAAAGCCGCATGGGATATGACCAAATATCCAGACCAATACGATGCCTTAATGGCCATTATTCAACAACACCAGCCAAAGAAAATTGGTATCAATACCTCTGTTAGCTATGGACATGCAGACGGATTAGACCATACGGCATACGAACAGTTCATGCAAAAAATTCCTGCAAAATTCAAATCAGCTGTTGTTTCTGCAGAACCTTTAGCGGTAGCCTGGCTGGAAACCAGAACCGAGCGTGAAATGCAGATATATCCGCAGGTGATAGAAATCAGTAAAGCCATCATAGCAGAGGGTTTCAGCAGCAAGGTAATTACTCCGGGTATCACTACATCCGAAGACCTAGTATGGTGGTACAGACAAAAAATAAATCAACTGGGATTGAGTACCTGGTTTCATCCTTCTGTAGAAATTCAGCGCAATGATGCTACTACATTCGATCATTTAACAGCATTCAGCAACAAAGGACACGATGCAAAAAATATTATTCAGCAGGGAGATTTGTTGCATGTTGATTTTGGTATTACGTATTTAAGACTCAATTCGGATATTCAGGAGCATGCCTATGTTTTAAAGCCGGGAGAAAAAGACGCACCCGAGTATTTAAAAAACGCACTCGCTGTTGGGAATCGCTTACAAGATATTTTAACCAATCAGTTTGCCTTGAATAGAACGGGCAACGCCATTTTAAAAGATGCATTGGCGCAGGCAAAGAAGGAAGGGATCAATGCCACTATTTATACGCACCCAATAGGCTCGCACGGACATGCCGCCGGACCAACCATTGGCATGTGGGATATGCAGAATGGGGTACCCGGAAGCGGTGATTATCCTATGTATTACCAAACTGCTTACAGTATTGAGTTAAACGCGGCTGTGGAAATTAAAGAATGGAAAAAAACCATTCGCATCATGCTGGAACAAGACGGTTATTTTGATCAGAATGGATTCAGGTATATCAGTGGCAGACAAACCAAATTACACCTAGTAGGGAATGCAGGCTGGCA
>VFQM010002349.1_pt1 | contig 14215 bp, 12 predicted proteins | sample 3512391 | NCBI WGS metagenome assembly VFQM01 (sample SAMN10412369, study PRJNA504923) | tailings metagenome | isolation source: Replicate 1 from Balatoc abandoned mine | place: Philippines
GTTGTTTGATAAAGGTAGTTTTTACAGAAAACATTTGGATCAGTTTCAAGATAATTCAAGCCGACAATTTTCGATGATTACGTATTTGAATGAAAATTGGCAACCGGAAGATGGTGGCGAATTATGCATTTACGATGGTAATGTAACTCAGAAAATAGCTCCAACGAACAGAAAAACGGTTTTCTTTAAGAGTAATGAATTGGTTCATGAAGTTTTGGAAAGTCACAAACCTCGATTGAGCGTTACGGGTTGGTTGAGACGAGATTAAATAAAAAAACCGATACAATTTGTATCGGTTTTTTGTTGCTCCCCTTACCGATAATAATCGGGACAAGCAATGGGCTCGAACCAATCCCGATAGCTATCGGGACTATGATTAACAGTCAGATGCTCATTTATATTTTTCTAATAATTTAGATTTCATCTCGGGATATTTAAGCAAATTTTGAATGTAAATTTTGCTCTTCATTGATTTTATATGCTTCTCAATTGACAAACCTTGATGTTTAGTTTCACATTCAATAGTGAAAATCAATTCCCAATCATCTGCCTTGTAAGTGAATTTTCTTGTTTGAGAATCGTTAAGATGGAAATTTAATCTTTGATTTAGATTTTCTGTAAAACCAATGTAATGTTTGTCTAATTTTTTTGAGTAGAGAATGTAAACTATATTCATTTTACAAAAATAAAAAAACCGATACAATTTGCATCGGCTTTTGTTGCTCCCCCTCTTGGGCTCGAACCAAGGACCCTCTGATTAACAGTCAGATGCTCTAACCAACTGAGCTAAGGAGGAATAACCTAAAGGTTAATTTTTTTTAAACAATTGAGATTCTACTTTCTTAACTTGAACCAATTCCGATAGCTATCGGGACTCTGATTAACAGTCAGATGCTCTAACCAACTGAGCTAAGGAGGAATCACCTCAAAGGTTTATATTTTGCTAAAAAGTTGCTCCCCCTCTTGGGCTCGAACCAAGGACCCTCTGATTAACAGTCAGATGCTCTAACCAACTGAGCTAAGGAGGAAGGTATTTATCTTTTTAGCGAGTGCAAATATAAACTGATTTTTTGTTATCGCAAATTATTTTATTGAAAAAATTACAAAAGTTTATCTACTACTAATTGGTAAATATCTTTTCCGAAAGTTAAAGCCATTAAGGTCAACAAGATAATCATTCCAGCGGTTTGAACATAGCCTGCTGCTTTATCTGATAATTTTTTACCTGTTATCATTTCAACTATTGTAAATAAAGCGTGTCCGCCATCTAATCCTGGGATTGGCAATAAGTTCATAAAGGCTAATCCGATTGAAAATAAAGCAGTGAAATTCCAAATGAATTCCCAATTCCAAGTATCTGGTAAACGACGTGCAATTCCGATTGGACTTTGAACGTGTTTGTAAGCTTCTGTTTTTGGACGTAAGATTAATTTAAACTGTTTTACGTTGTAAACCAACAATGCCCATGATTCTTTAACTGCAGCAGGAACTGCTTGTCCAAAAGACAACTTATTATTTACTTCGTAATCTAATTTATCTAGAGCCTTATTTACGAACCCTAATTTTCCTTCTTTATCTACTTTAGCTTTTAACTCAACAGTTTCAGTTCCTCTTAAAACAGACAAAGAAATACTATCATTTTTATGCTTAGAAATTAAATCTTTAAACTCATCATAGAAAGTAAAAGCATTACCATTTAACGCTTTAATCCTATCCCCTTTTTTTAAACCTGCAACGTCCGCTGCTGATTTTGGGATTACAGAATCTACTATGGTATTTGAAAAACGAGGTCCAACAAAGTCTTTACCTTCTTTACTGATGATTTCACCTTTCATTTCATCAGTTAAAATCACATCTACTTTTTGGCCATTACGCTCCACTTCCACTTTATCACCTAATAGAACATCTAATGTCATTCGGTTAAAACTTGGTTGATGTTTTCCATCTACTGAAAGAATTTTATCACCATTTCTAAAACCTGCTTTCTGACCTACTTCGCCAAATGCTAATCCGTTTTCTTGAATTTTTTCAGTAGCGATGAATTTCTGTCCAACAGTTGCATACATAATGGTGAAAATCAACCAAGCTAAAATTACATTCACAATAATTCCACCTAACATAATGATTAAACGTTGCCAAGCTGGTTTTGAACGGAATTCCCAAGGTTCTGCTGGAGCATTCATTTGTGCCGTATCCATACTTTCATCGATCATTCCTGAAAGTTTTACATAACCTCCTAATGGCAACCATCCGATTCCCCATTCGGTTTCACCAATTTTCTTTTTAAGTAAAGAAAAACCGGCATCCATGAACAAATAGAATTTCTCTACTCTTACTTTGAACATTCTTGCGGTTATGTAATGACCAAATTCATGAAGGATTACTAAAACGGATAATATGAATAATATTTGTGCTACTTGAATCATTTTTATGCATTTATTTAAACGACAAAAGTAAGGTTTTCACCTTACTTTTCATCATTATTTTATTTTAGAACTATTTTTTTATAAAATTTTTATGAATTGCGCCTTCAGAAGTGGTGATTTTCATCACATGCATTCCCGAACTCAAATTATCGATTCTAAAATCTGCAGTTTGATGCGTTGCTAACAATTGCCCTAACGTATTATAGATTTCTACTTTTTCCAATAGTGTAGTTGTTGGCATCATAATATGTAGTTCATCATTTGCTGGGTTTGGATAAACCGAGATTGTTTGTTCTAATTCAAAACTATCATTTGATAAAGTTGTTGTGCTATTTCTTGAAATGATATGTTTGTTTGGATCAAAAATTACGCCTGTCACTAAAAACGGAACTGGAACTATAAATTGTTGTCCGTTAAACGTATTATTCACTACCACATCATGAGTTGATCCTCCAGCACCTGTTAGCCTAATTTCCAAAGGCATTTCGAAGTAAGAAACACTTGAATGTGATTGGGTTTGATTAATTGTAATTCGAGCTTGTCCTGTACCTAATGTTTGAACATTAACTGTATAAGTTGGATAGCCTTGCATATATACCCAATCATTAAAAAACTCATCTAAATTACTTCCATGTACTGCTTCTATATGTCCTTTGAGGTCATTTGTTTGTGCATAGGCATAGGCCAAGTTAGTATCATTTAAATAATTTCGAAGTGCTTGAAAAAAATTAGCATCTCCCATCACCCATCGTAACATATGAGTAACCATTGAACCTTTATCATAAGACAACCTACTACTAAAAATTCGATTGACATTCAATGCCTCAGCATCTGTTAAATACAAAGCTCCCCCTGCTTGAGAAGTTATATTTGCTATTTTATTGTTTTTCCAAGACACAAACGAAGTTGGTCCATCTAATTCTTCCACTACAATTCCAGCTGTATATTCCGTTAATCCTTCATTCAGCCATATATCTTTCCAAGAACCACAAGTTACTTTATTACCAAACCATTGATGACCTAATTCATGAGCAATTAAACTTCTACTGTTCCAACTTCCCATTGAAGACATAGTTGCGTGTTCCATTCCACCTCCCCATCCAAATTGAACGTGACCATATTGCTCATTTCGATACGGATAAGGTCCAAACTTTTGTTCAAAAACATTCATTATTGGAACCGTATTATCTATTGAATTTCTATTGGTAGTAGTATTACTTTCAGGATACAAGTAGTTATTAATTGGGAAAAATGGACTTTCTACTGTTCCTAATCCTGCTTGAATGTTATACGTAACGTAATTTGTAACATTTAACGAAATTAAATACGCTGGAATTGGGTAATTGTGTCGGTAATGACGTGTTGTGTTACCTCCAGAAGTTGTTGAAGTTTGTAACAAACCATTTGAAACTCCAATGTAAGTATCTGGACAAGTAATATAAATATCGAAACTATCTATTTTATCTGTTAAATCTTGTTTACAAGGCCACCAATCTCTAGCACCAAAAGGCTCTGAAAGTGTATAAATAACTGGTGTTCCACTATGAGTACTTCTCGTGAATCCACCTTCTGCTTGCGGTGGTGAACCAGCATAAGTAATTTCTACCGTAGCACTATTTCCGGTTGTTAAAGTAGCAGGTAAATTAATATTTAGTTCATAATTACTTTGACTAAAAGTAAGATTTGAACTGTTCATAGTAACTGAACTTACTACTAATGCAGTTGCCATATCAAACGTAACCGTATTCATGTTTGACAATGCTGTAAATGTAGATTTTACAACACCGCTAATATAAGGCGTTGTATTGTTTGGGTTTACCGTAAAACGCAGTTCATGATACGTAATATCATAATTTTGCGTGTTTGGATTTACCCTTAGATTTTGAAGAGAAGATGCTGATTTCATCTCAGCTTCAACCATTCTATCAAACTCGTTGTTATCTGTTTGGGCAAAACAAAAAACATCAAATAATAGAATTAAACCAAAAGTAATTTTTTTCATTTTTTAGTAGGTTATAATTTTTAGGGACAATTTTTATTCAAAACAATTCTGTTATACCAAATATTTTAAGCATAAAATTATCATTATAAACAAAAATTAAACGAATATACAATAATATCTTTATTTTAAAGTAGGTTTTTATGAGAATTCATTTAATTCTTTAAAACTAACATCCCAAAATGTTTTTTACTGATTATCTAAATCCAATTTCTTAAATTTGCATCCTTAAAATCCAATAAATTATGTTACAGATAGCGTACATTAGAGAAAACAAAGACGAAGTAGTAAAGCGTTTAGCTAAGAAAAACTTAGATGCTAAAAGTGCAATCGAAGAAGTAATTGCATTAGATGAAAAAAGAAGAGCAACTCAAGTAGAATTAGATACTATCAAATCTGAGTCAAACAAGCTATCCAAAGACATTGGTGATTTGATGAAAAGTGGCGAAAAAGCAAAAGCAGAAATTTTAAAAGAAAAATCAGTTCAATTACGTGAAAAAGACAAAGAATTGACAGAAGTTTTAAATTCTTTCGCTGCTCAATTACAAGAAGAATTATACAAATTACCAAATTTACCAGCAGACATTGTTCCGGAAGGTAAAACTGCTGATGATAATTTAAATGTTTTTCAAGAAGGCGACATTCCTCAATTATTTGATGGAGCATTACCTCACTGGGAATTAGCAAAAAAATACGATTTAATTGATTTTGAATTAGGTGTTAAAATCACAGGTGCTGGTTTTCCTGTTTACAAAGGAAAAGGAGCAAAATTACAACGTGCTTTAATCACTTATTTCTTAGACAAAAATACCGATGCTGGTTATCAAGAATACCAAGTGCCTCATTTAGTAAATGAAGCTTCTGGTTTTGGAACAGGTCAGTTGCCAGATAAAGAAGGTCAAATGTACCATGTAGGTGTTGATGATTTGTATTTAATTCCAACTGCTGAAGTTCCGGTAACTAACATTTTTAGAGATGTTTTATTAAACGAAAACGACTTACCAGTTCTTTGCACAGGTTATACACCATGTTTCCGTAGAGAAGCGGGTTCTTATGGTGCTCACGTTCGTGGTTTAAACCGTTTACACCAATTTGACAAAGTAGAAATCGTTCGCATTGAACATCCTGAAAAATCATATGAAGCTTTAGACGGAATGGTAGAGCACGTAAAAGGAATTTTACAAGAATTAAAATTACCTTACCGTATTTTAAGATTATGTGGTGGAGATATGAGTTTTGCTTCTGCATTAACTTATGATTTTGAAGTGTATTCAACAGCTCAAGAGCGCTGGTTAGAAATTAGTTCGGTTTCAAATTTTGAAACGTTCCAAGCGAATCGTTTAAAATTACGTTTCAAAGACAAAGAAGGTAAAAACCAATTGGCTCACACCTTAAACGGAAGTTCATTAGCATTACCAAGAGTATTGGCTGGAATTTTAGAAAACTACCAAACGCCTGAAGGTATCGTAGTTCCTGAAGTTTTAAGAAAATATACTGGATTTGATATCATTAACTAAACGTTAATCTTTATAAAATAATGTACTAATTTGACGCTAAAAAGTGTTACTTTAGTACATTATTTGTTTTATTTATGTTGCAAAAAATAGCTTTTTTCATCTTGTTTTTGTCCTCGTTTTGGGTTTCGGCACAGAACGAGCAATTGGCTATGGACTATTTTGAAAAAGGCGAATTTCAAAAAGCACTGACTTTATTTGAGGAAATTTCGACCAAACAACCTTCCAATTATTTCTTTTTTCAAAAAGTAGTGGAATGTTACCAACAATTGCAACAATACGATAAAGCGGAAAACGCCATTACCAAACGAAAAGACAAATACAACCAACCTTTGTTATACATTGAATTAGGTTACAATTACCAACTTCAAAAAAACACCGAAAAGGCTGATGAAAATTACGAATTAGCCATTCAAGAAGTTGAAAAAGAGCCAAATTACTCGTATCAAGTTGCCAATTCTTTTGAGAAAAAAGTATTATTGACTTGGGCATTAAAAGCGTATGAAACCGCACAAAAGAAAAACCCAAATCTAAATTTTGATTATCAGACCGCCATGATTCAAGGGCAATTAGGTAATTTGGAAGTCATGCTAAACAAATTATTAGATTACGGTTTCAATACGCCTGATGGAACTCCGATGGTTCAAAATCAGTTGACTCGCTATTTAATGGACGATTCCGATGGTTCTTTCGCAGCTACTATTCGAAAAAACTTATTACTTAGAACACAAAAATCGCAAGATGTGTATTGGAATCAATTTTTGAGTTGGTTTTTTGTTCAGCAAAAAGAATACGGAAAAGCATTCATTCAAGAGAAAGCGGTTTATAAGAGAAATCCAAATAGTTTTTACAACATTGTTACTTTGGGAAGTATGGCAATGGAAGAAAAACAATTTGATGACGCCAAACTTATTTTAGAATTTGTTCTAGAAAATACACAAGATTTGGAATTACAAATGAAAGCGCATCATTTTTTAATTTCCATGGAAATGGAATCAGCAACTTCAAAAGACTATCCTGCTATTGATTTGAAACTTCAAGAACTATTGAAAAAATATGGTATTAGTCCGTATTCGATTGATTTACAAATTCTTTCGGCTCATTTTAAAACGTTTTATTTGAATCAATCAAAATTAGGAATTGAATTGTTGCAAAACACCTTGAAACTTCCATTGAATCTGAGAGAACAATCAAAAGTGAAGATGGAATTGGCCGATATTATGGTGTATGATGAAAAATTCAATCAAGCCATTTTGTACTATGCGCAAGTAGAAGACAACTTGAAAAATGATGTTTTAGCACACGAAGCCAGTCTGAAATTAGCCAAAGCCAACTTCTATAAAAAAGATTTCGATTGGACGTTGCAACAAGTGAAAGTCTTGAAACAATCGCCAAGTTTGTTAATAGCAAATGATGCGATTGAAATGTTTTTGCTGATTCAAGATAACTCAGCGGAAGACAGTTTGAGAACAGCACTTCAATCGTATGCGGCTGCAGATTTGAAATTATACCAAAATAAAAAAGAAGAAGCGCTCCAACTCTTTTTAGCTATTTTACAAAAACACAAAGGCGAAAGTATTGAAGAAGGAACCTTATTCAAAGTTGGGAAAATTTATGAGGAAAAAGGTGATTTCAACAAAGCCTTAACGTATTATCAAAATATTTTAGACATCCATAAAGACGGAATCTACAAAGATGAAGCCTTATATTTTTCGGCAGAGATTTACAGAAAACATCTTTTAGACAACGAAAAAGCAAAAGCATTATACGAAAAAGTAGTGTTAGAACATCCCGATAGTTTGTATTATACCGAAAGTAGAAAACAATATCGAACCTTGCGAGGTGATTCGTCAATTTAGAGAAAAAAGTTAAACAACTAAACACTTAAACGATTAAACATAAACAATGATTATATACAACGTAACCATCAACGTAGACGAAAGCATTCATTCCGCTTGGTTAAAGTGGATGCAAAACAAACATATTAACGATGTTTTAGCAACAGGTTTGTTTACCAATGCTAAAATGGTTCGCGTTTTGGTAGAAGAAGAAATGGGAGGAACAACTTATGCCGTACAATATTTCACCGATTCTAGAGCTAAATTAGAAGACTATTATAAAAATCACGCACCAAGATTACGTCAAGAAGGCTTACAACTTTTCGCTGATAAAATGTTAGCTTTTAGAACGGAATTAGAAGTGATGGAAGAATTCTACGGAGAAACAAACTAAAATGGAAAAAGTAACCGCAAAAAAACACTTAGGACAACATTTCCTAAAAGACGAAAGCATCGCAAAAGATATTGCCGACACACTTTCGTTAGAAGGCTATTCTAAAATTTTGGAAATTGGTCCAGGAATGGGTGTTTTAACCAAATATTTATTAGAAAAACCAACCGAAACCTTCGTAATTGAAATCGATAAAGAATCGGTGGAATATTTGGGTGTTCACTATCCAAAATTGGAAAATCATATCATTTCGAAAGACTTTTTAAAATACAATTTAAACGAAGTCTTCAATGGCGAACCTTTTGCTATCATTGGCAATTTTCCCTACAATATTTCAACTCAAATCGTATTCAAAACTTTAGAAATGCGTGATCAAATTCCAGAATTTGCTGGAATGTTTCAAAAAGAAGTAGCCGAAAGAATTTGCGAGAAAAAAGGTAGCAAAACCTACGGAATTCTATCAGTCTTAGCCCAAGCATTTTATGAAGCGGAATACTTATTTACGGTTCCGCCAGATGTTTTCAATCCGCCACCAAAAGTAGATTCTGGTGTAATGCGATTAAGAAGAAAAGCAGATTATTCGTTACCATGTGATGAAAAATTATTCTTCCGAGTAGTGAAAACCGCTTTTCAACAAAGAAGAAAAACATTGCGAAATAGTTTAAAAACATTCAATTTTTCTGATAATTTAAAAGAAGATAGTATCTTTGACCTGCGTCCGGAGCAACTTTCGGTAGAACAATTTATTGAAATCACCCAAAAAATAGCAGCCGATGGAGTTTAAAATCAGCAGAGAATTTCTATCTGAAATAGAACAACTTATAAGTGAAAACAAGTCGCAAGAATTACTTTTGCTTCTTGAAGATATTCACTTTGCTGATATTGCCGAAATCATGGAAGAACTTGATGATTACGGTGCTGCTTACATTTTTAACACCTTAGATTCTGAAAAAACAGCGGAAATTCTTCTCGAATTAGATGAAGAAGTTCGTGAAAAAATCCTGCGCAATTTATCTCCAAAAGAAATTGCAGAAGAGCTTGATGAATTAAGCACAGACGACGCTGCCGACATTATTGCCGAGTTACCTCAAGACAAAAAAGAGCAAGTAATCTCTGAATTAGAAGACGTTGAACACGCAAAAGATATTGTTGACTTATTACGCTATGACGAGGACACCGCTGGTGGTTTGATGGGAAAAGAGTTGGTGAAAGTTAACGAAAATTGGAACGTTTTAACTTGTGTTAAAGAAATGCGTTCGCAAGCGGAAAACGTTACTCGAGTACATTCCATTTATGTGGTGGATGATGAAGAGCGATTAAAAGGACGTTTATCTTTAAAAGATTTATTAACTACCTCGACCAAAACCCCTATTAGCGAAGTGTACATCCGAAAAGTAGATTACGTAAAAGTAGATACAAAAGATGTTGAAGTTGCGCGAATTATGCAAAAGTACGACTTGGAAGCCATTCCGGTTGTAGATGAATTAGGACGATTAGTAGGTAGAATTACTATTGACGACATCGTAGACGTAATCAAGGAAGAAGCTGACAAAGATTACCAATTAGCGGCAGGTATTTCGCAAGACGTTGAAGCAGACGATAGCGTTTTGCAATTAACAAAAGCGCGTTTACCTTGGCTAGTTTTAGCCTTGCTAGGAGGATTTATATCGGTACACGTATTAGGAATATTTGAACCTATAATGGGTGTGCATCCTGAGTTATTTTTCTTCACTCCTTTAATTGCCGCTATGGCTGGAAATGTGGGAGTACAATCTTCAGCAATTATTGTACAAGGTTTAGCAAACAACACCATTATCGGACCAATTATTGAGCGATTATTGAAAGAATTATCCTTAAGTTTATTGAATGGATTAATTCTTGCCGCCATACTTCTGCTAGGAAGCTACTTTTTACTAGGTTATGAAATTCATGTAGGTTATACCGTTGCGATTGCGTTACTTTCGGTAATCATTATGGCTTCGTTAATTGGTACTTTTATTCCTATTATTTTAAATAAATATGGCATTGACCCAGCACTAGCAACCGGTCCTTTTATCACCACTAGTAACGACATCTTAGGGATTTTAACCTACTTTACAATTGCTAAGATTATTTTGGGTATATAGTTTATTTTTTGTGATTACAATCTTCTAAGACTGTTATCTTTTTTTCGATTTTCTCAAATGTTTTCAACTCAAGTTTGTAGGTAATTTCTCTACCATAATTAAGATGATACAATATCTTTAACAAACCATTTGGAATATTTTTTTTTGATTTCCACTCTTCATAAGGCGTTGCTTCAGCTAAAAATGGTAAAAAAATTTTCGAATCTCTTGAAACAATATAGTGGTATTCGCTAATTTTTTTTCGCTTTATATAACTTAACTTTTTGTTTGATTTAATAGCATAATGATGATATAACGAACCATTTACAAGGGTATCATTGTAATTAACAAATTCGTATTCCTCAATTTTGTATTTAAAAGGATTATGGGAACTTGTTATGTTGGTACAATCGAAATTTACAGTTCTTGCTTTAAAAAATAATTCTTTATCAAATCTAGAACTAACAACAAATTCTCTATTTCTATCAATCATATCAAAATAGACATAAGTTGAATCTTTAGAAAGAGTTAACGATGTAAAATAAGAATTGTCTTTTGAGTTTGTTAAATAAATTTTTTCAATACTTTTATCTTGAAAACTAGCATGGTAAACAAGTAAATAATCAAAATCGTAGTTGTTCTGAGAAAAAACGAAACTATAAAAAAATGAAAAAAACAAGGTTGACAATAGCTTTACCATTCTCATATTAATTTGATTACAAGATATAAAAAAAAGCGGAAATTTATTCCGCTTTTTAAATATTATAAATTATTCGCAAAATTTGCTATTCGGATTAAGTCGTTGGCATTGTCGAAATCTATTTTATTTGTTTTCAAGAAGTTTTCAATATCGGCTTTTTTGTCAGGAAATAAACTTACTAAATCTTTTCGCTTTTTTGGAAATTCAAAAATTTTACCCGCTACACCAATTAAATAAATCTCTTTCTCTTTTTTATAATGGGCTGCAACTGGTTGCTCATACGAATTTATGGCATCTTTAAAAGGTACATATGTAATTTTTTCTTTTGCATAAACATTTACCTTTTTGTTGTTTGATATACGAACCAAGTATCCGCTTTCAGGATTAGATTTGTATTCGTATGATAAGAACTCATATACTTTTTTCTCTAGAAGGAAAGAAACCGTTAAGCTATCTTCTTTTTTTAGCCATAAAATTTTACCATCCATTTTGAATTCCATTTCATCTTTTACAGCATTGTATCTTACTTCAAAATCTTGGTTATCAATCACTGAAATTTTAGCCAAAGAAAATTTTTCTGTAAAATACTGAGAACCTGAAACATTTGAATTTGGATCATCAGCAGGAAGCCCAAAATTCCAGTTTCTCATTTTATTCATGCTTTCGAGTGTAGGTTGATTTTGTGAAAAACCACTCATTGAGGCAAGTAGAATTAAACTTGCAAATACTTTGTTAATCTTCATAAAAATAATTTTTTCAAATATACATATTTAATTAAATTATGGTGCGGGATTCGGAATTAATTCCTGAATTTTCTCAATTTCAGCGACAATTTCGTCAGATAAAATGGTATCGAAAGCATTGATGTTTTCTTCTAGTTGCGCAAGAGTTGTTGCACCAATTATCGTTGAAGTTACAAACTTTTGACGATGCACGAAAGCAATCGCCATTTGTGTTAATGTTAAACCATTGGCTTCCGCTAATTCTTTATACAATTTGGTTGCTTTGAAACAATTTTCATTAGTATAACGAACAAAATTAGGAAATAACTTCATTCGTGAATTCTCAGGATAACCATTCAAATATTTTCCAGACAAAAATCCAAAACCTAATGGTGAATACGCTAATAACCCAACATTTTCACGCATTCCAATTTCTGACAAACCTACTTCATACAAACGATTTAACAACGAAAATGGATTTTGTATTGTGGCAATTCTTGGTAAGCCGTGCTTTTCACTTTCCATTAGAAAACGCATCACACCCCACGGATTTTCATTAGAAACACCAATATGTTTGATTTTCCCTTCTTTGATTAATCCTTCGTAAACCGTTAAAACATCAAAAATATTGTCTTGCCATTTGGTATCAAGTTCCTGTACACCGCGTTTTTGAAACATGTTCATTACACGTTCCGGCCAATGCATTTGATACAAATCGATATAATCGGTTTGGAGATTTTTCAAACTCAATTCTACCGCTTCGTGAATGCTTTTCTTAGAAAAATCCAAGGGTTGGCGAATGTATTCCATTCCGCGATTAGGTCCAGCAATTTTTGTTGCTAAAACCAATTTTTCACGTTCAGAAGCGCCAATTTTCTTTATCCAAGTGCCGATGAAACGTTCGGTATTTCCAAAGATTTGAGCATTGCCACCGATGGGATACATTTCAGCCGTATCTATAAAATTAATTCCTTTTTCAATGGCGTAATCCAATTGAGAATGGGATTCACTTTCGGTATTTTGATTTCCAAAAGTCATGGTGCCTAAACAGATTTTACTGACTTTTAGTTCGGTATTAGGTAGTGTTGTATAGTTCATTTCGGATAATAAATATATAAAGTTCAAAGTTACAAAGTTTACACCAAAGAAAAAGGCTTGAGATTTAAACTCAAGCCTTTTTATCAATCTTTTATGAAATGTTACAGTTCATTCAACATTTTAGAAATCTCATCTAACTTAGGCGTTAAGATGATTTCGATTCTTCTGTTTTTTGCTTTACCTTCAGCCGTTTCGTTACTCATTAAAGGTGCATATTCACCACGACCTGCAGCAGTCAGATTTCTTTTATCGATTGCTTTATTTTCAGATAAAATATTTACAATTGCAGTTGCACGTTTAGTAGATAAATCCCAGTTGCTTTCTACTCCACCACCTATTGTTCCTGTAATTTTATCATTATCAGTGTGACCTTCAATCAATACAGAAATATCTGGATTTTGACCTAAAACGTCTCCAACTAATTTAACTGCTTTTTTACCTTCAGCACCAACTGTCCAACTTCCAGATTCGAAAAGTAATTTGTTTTCCATAGAAACATAAACTTTTCCGTTTCTATTTTCAACCGTTAAACCTTTACCTTCAAAAGCTTTTAACGATTTAGATAATGTTTCTTTTAATTTGTTCATTAAAGCTTCTTTATCGGCAATCATTTTCTCTAAATCTGCTAATCTACTTGAAGAAGCTTCTAAATCTTTTTTCAATTTATTCAGACGTTCTTGTTCTGCAGCTAATGCTTTTTCTTTAGCTTCTAATTGTGCTAATAATTCTCTGTTTTTCTTGATATTTGCATCCAAAGCATCATTACTATCTTTTTCAAGAGCTGCATAAGACGCTTTTAAATTGTCCAAATTCTTTTTGGTAGCAGCATATTCAGAAGCTAATTTATCGCGTTCTGCTTTTACTTTGTCTAATTCTGTTTGCAATCTATTTTTATCTGCTTCTAACTGATTTTTGTCGGTTTTTAAAGCAGTGTTTTCATCCGATAGGGTGTTGTGTTCCTTTTTTAAATCAGCATATTTGTTTTCTAAATCTTGGTAGATTTTTTTAGAAACGCACGATGTAGTTAAACTTAAAACTACACAAGCAAGGGCAATTTTTCTAATCATTATTTTTCTATTTTTTGATTAATTGATTCTTATTTAATTTCTACTAAAACTGGGCAATGGTCAGAATGTTTGGCTTCTGGTAAAATTAAGGCTCTTTGAATTTTATCTTTCAAAGGTTCTGCCGCCAAACAATAATCGATTCTCCAACCTTTATTATTATTTCGAGCATTGGCTCTGTAACTCCACCAACTGTAATTGTGTGGTTCTTTGTTTAAATGACGAAAGGTATCGATAAAACCACTTTTCATAAATCCATCTAACCAAGCACGTTCTTCGGGTAAAAATCCTGAAATTTTTGCATTTCTGATAGGATCATGAATATCAATGGCTTCATGACAAATATTATAATCGCCGC
>VFQM010002350.1_pt1 | contig 14203 bp, 13 predicted proteins | sample 3512391 | NCBI WGS metagenome assembly VFQM01 (sample SAMN10412369, study PRJNA504923) | tailings metagenome | isolation source: Replicate 1 from Balatoc abandoned mine | place: Philippines
GAGTTCGGTAAAGGACATAAAAAAGGTTTTGGTTCAAATTAGCAATTTTGAACTATTGATGACTGATAAATCTGCTAAAAACTAATTTAAGGTCTGATTGGAATTGCTATCAGGTTTTCTACAGGTGTATATATATCAACGCTCTCCACAGGTGTCTCAATACTTACTATCAATGAATACCGTACCTCTTCATCGTATTTTTTCAAACTCTTTCTGGATCTATACCAACCTGATTTAGGATAAACCGCTAGTAGATTGCGGGACGCCAAATTGGCTCCATTGGTTTCTAAAAAGTCTTTTTTGATAGAACCTTTCGAGCGTACTCTTTCTTTGATAGTCCAATCCTCATCACTCAAATCAGGTCTTTCCTCTTCGTCTTCTACCTCTGTTGCTGCGGAAACTCGTCTTTGAAAATCAGCCGGGGTTTCTCCTTCCTTTATCAGTTTAAAATCCAAGGCATGAGAATGATAAGAGAAGCTTTTGGCATATTCACGAGCACCGGGATTTGGCTCGATGAAATAAGACAAAGTAACTTTGATAGTCACATTTTGGTCAAAAAGTTGATCTTGCAAAACCTCAGTTGGCCAAGGAATCTCATAAAGGTGATACTCATTGTATCGAACATTACTTCCGTTTAACTGATAGGGTTTTAACTGAGACTGAGCAATCAAGGTTAATGAGTTTCCCGCACTGTAAAGTGCCTTAGAAAGATTAGGTACCCCATATCCAACAGATCGTATTAGAGCCCTTCGCTCTCTTTCATTAGTTATATCTTTCCCAGCAAGCATTTGTGGGGTCCATCCAGCAGAGTGAATCATCAATCCTCTGATTGTCTCTGGCCAAAAGTTGGGATAAGCAGTCAGTATTTCAGCAGCCATCTTTGAAGCAAATGCGACAGCCGAACTTGTTCCGCCAAAAGGTCTAAATAGTCTGGTTGAAAAATCCTTATTCACAGATAGGGGGTCTAATTCATCATGGGAAGAAAGGAAGTGTCCGTCTGTTACCATATTCCCTCCTTCCAATACCAAATCAGGTTTATTGGGCCACTGGGGCTCCCACATACCGGAAGTAGAGTTTCTTGGAGACATTTCTCCCAAACTGGCAATAGGACTATACCTACTGGGCCTAGATAATCTGTCTTTTGCAGTGAAAGCACCGATAGTCAACACATTATATGCTTGTCCGGGATCTTGTATACTTTGAATAAAATTTTCTCTCGGGTATTCTTCGTGATGATTCAGAATTACATTTCCCCCACTAGCCAAGATTAATTGTGGTTCAGATCCCTCAAAAGCATTACCAAACGAAATCCGATCCAAGGTACTTGAAGCCGAACTTGGTCGGCCAGACTTAATTACACCATCATTTGTAACTGAAATACAGTACACTCTTTTTACCTCAGCATTTGAAATAGACACTGTAGAAACCCCGTCCAGATAAATAACTCCATGAAGTTCCTTACCTGTGGTAGTTCCGGATTGAAACACCTTAAATGATTCTATTCCATGCAGGATTCGGATCGGTGCAGGACTGGCCAGTGCTTCAGTTAAGTCCCCAAAAAGGACCAATGCCGCCATCCCAGTTCCATGCCCGCCATCAGTACCAGTGTCTTCTACACCCCAATCAGGATTCCAAGAATGAAGATTGGATTCATCTACTAAAGGTTCAATTAATGGATGTCTATGAGTAAGCCCGGAATCAAAAAGGCAGACGAACACTTTACGGTCTCCCGCGCCAGGAATAAACTCAGTTCTCGAAATCAAATCTTGCAACCAAGTCTGTTGATCCTCATAGGAAATATCTCCTGAGGTGATAAAATCATTGATTTCTTGCGGTCTCCTTAATTCTGCCAAACTGTCCAAAAGAAAAACCGAAGAAGATAGTTGTTTAGCAGTTCCTTTGACCATTCGGATCACATGTTCTGGAAAGTATAGTTCACGTGGACTAAAATTTAATCCAGCTCCTTCCAATTGCTGATTAATCTTATCCTCTTGGTAAGCAGAACGTCTGAACCAAATTTCCCACCAGACTTCCTGATCAGGCATTGGAAAAGAAGTTGTCTCAATATCTACCCAAAAAGCCTCAAGAGTCGCCAATTTAACTTCATTCAAATTGGCAATAAGAGGCTGAGCTTGGGGGGTGCCGGTATCAATCCCGTCTTTCTTTGTGTTTTTTGTCAAATACTCTTCAACTCTCTTTAAAAAATGGGCCACACCTCGCTTGGCCAACATCACTAGAACCCTATAACGCTTTTGTTCCCGATCCTCCAAAGTCCGGACCTCCTTCGTCACTTTAAGGATTTGGTAAAACCCCTTTGAATCAGAGTGTAGTTGTTCGTATTTGAATTCAAAGCCCCATTCGGAGAAAAATTCCACATAGATCACTTCATCTCGAACCAAACCTTCCGGAACTTCTTGGTCCTGATTTAGCTCAAATTGATCTCTTATGGCTTGGATTTGGTTCTTGATCCGATTCCCATGAATAGCTCTATTTTGACTCGCTATAGGGAATTTTGGAATTACGGGTCGAGGGTATTTATAACCCTGTCCGGAGGCAAATCGCTCTATTCCTATTAAATGTCGTTTGGGTTCTTGTGCCATCGATTACTTTCTTTTGGAAAGGGCATCGATCAGGTCTTGTGATTGCAGTCTGGTTTTACCACTCAAAATCATGGCTTTGATAGTTTCTTCACAAGCACGAACGATGTCCGAAAAATTAAGTCCTAAAAACTGTCTTGAAATGGAATGAAAATCGACAGCTTGTGCAAACTCAAAAGCTTGAAGCTGTCTGGTAAGCATGGTAAAAATCTCCTCCTCACTGGGAAGAGGAAATTCGATCACCTCATCAAATCTTCTGAAAAGTGCCTTATCCAACATATCAGGCAGGTTGGTGGCGCAGATGATAATGCTGTTGCTCTGGTCTTTTTCGATATTGATCAGAAAGGAATTCAGCACCCGCTTGATTTCTCCGACATCCTGTCCCTGATTTCGATGACTACCGATTGAGTCAAATTCATCAAAAAGATATACACCACGGTGATTGACCATGGCGTCAAAGATCACCCGCAATTTTGCAATCGATTCTCCCATAAACTTAGAGACAAGCCCATCCAGCCTTACAATAAATACCGGAATCCCTAATTCACCCGCGATAGCTTGAGCGGTCATAGACTTTCCACAACCCGGAGGTCCGGTCAAAAGTAATTTTCGCTTGGGTTGGAGGTTGTATTGACGTAGGAGCTGCCAGTTATTTTGCTCCTCGATTAGTTTTTCAAGAGAAGTTCGAGTGTTCGAATCAAGGACCATGTCTTTCAACTTGATTACCGGCTGAAAGACATCCAAAAGTTCCTTTAAATCCCGTTGAGATGGAAGAATAGGGATGGTTTTACTTCTGTCAGCGAATGGCTGAGTCCGCTTAACTCTTGCCTTGTCAATTAGTGATTTCAGTTCTTGGGCTAGGGCAGTATGTCCCTTTTGGGCTTCAGACGCAGCAATTTGCAGGGCAGACGAAATGAATCGCTCATCGTCTCCCTCTCCAAAATGTTTGATCAGACTCTTGATTTGTTCCGTCGCTCCCATGGTACAAAATTAAACCTAAAACCAATACTTACTAACCGTTCAAAAAACATGCTTAATATCCACAAATCTAGTTGAAATTCAAGTTTGACTGCTATAATTCCGAAGTCTTGAGATCACTTCCGGCAGCAGTTGTCTCAAAAATCAAATTGATAAACTTGACGATCATTTCGATATGCATTTTGTATAGTGTTCCACCAAATGCATGTTTCTCCGGATGGGCTTTTTCATTCCTGTATTCCAGAACCTTATCGAAAGTATATCTGAAGATTTCAATATCAAGTCTTTTTATTAATTCAATATGCAATGTCCCCAAGTTCTTTGGCTGGTCTTTCTTGCCAACTTTTCCTTTCTTAAGCAACTCAATTCCCAACTCCTTACATCGAAGCTTAACCGCCATTTCATGAATTCCCAACACTTTGCGAAATGCTTCATCATACATTGGAGTGTAAAAATACGAGTGAGCCATAAGGTATTCAGCAGTCTTGAAACTTTCCTTCACATCTCGTGGTACGCTTTGGCCAAAGTTCCCTTTTACTAAATAAGCATTAATAAACTCTTCTTTGGAGCGAACCCCTTCAAAGAAAAGTACAGGATCTGGCTCAAAATAGGATCGCTCGCTCATTGAAGTTCTGCTAATAGTTCATCGGCTATTCTTATGGCCTCCTTCTTAAATTCATTTTTGAAATGAATTTCATTCTGGTACAGTGGCCATTTTCCGGTGTGGGTTCGGATTTGAAATACCAATTCAGCTTCGATTGCCTCGAAGTATAGCCGACTTTCTTTGGCAGAGGTGTCTGCTAGTATGGGAAATACAAAAACATGAACTTCAACCTGTTCAAGTTTCTTCCATTTGTAGCCATGGTATCCGTTTTTTCCCGCAGCACGAAATCCCTGACCGAAACGAGTAATCAGAGATTGAGAGGCGTAACCCACATAGAGAAACTCCTTATTCGATTTGACCACATAGATCTTGGGTTGTTTGGATCGGATAAGTGATTCTGAATCAACAGGAATAATTTTTTCAAACCCAAAATAGTATTGCCCGGAATCTTCTCGGGTAACTAATGAAAGGGAAAGATGAAAAAAATGATCACTCATAAAGTCTCTCTGGGAATCACGATTCCAAAGGCTTTGGAAAATTCTGTCTTCAGCTCTGAAACAACTTTCATGGTAGTATTCTTGTCAAAGAAATCGTTTAGCGGGTAAGCAATTGCGGCCCAATCCCCTTCAACAATCAAAACCCTATTTTCCAAGCTGTTTACCTTGTCTTTTAAGATAAATTGAAGCGGAGCCTCGTTGGTATTCTTACTAAAAGTGAAAAAGAGCTTGCTTTCGGAAATTGACACTGGGGCAAATTGATCTACATCTGTTTTATTGATTTTGGAGGATTTAGCTACATCAAAATAGCCTGAGTCTGCCATATGGACAATCTGCAAATAGTATTTGTCAGCTCCAATCTGTTGCTCTAAAGATTTGAACTGCGAAAAATACATGGATAACCAATCCCAACTCCAGCTTTTCAGACTTAAGGATTTAGCGTTGGTTGCAGGATTACTAAAATGACCATACCATTTTCCCTCAGAGGTACCAAACTGCTTGAAAATAAAATCTACAGTGTCCAAAAGTCTTCTTTGATAAACTGCCAAAAGCCGGTAGGCCAGGCGTACATCCTGTAGGGATCGTTCAAATTCTGCTTGTGTTATTTTGTCCATGTCTTTAAGATTTGGAGACTTTGAGGATTAAAGTTGATTTTGGATGGAGCAATAAATCGATCAAAACCATCGGAGGTAGAAAAACCATACATAGAAAAACAAAGTATCAAATCGTCCAAGATTCTAAGGATGGAATGGTTCGTATTCAAAAGGTTAGCCCCATATTCAAGATTTATTTTTACCTCTTTGATAGCTTGGAGTAGTTGACTCCAATCACTTTTATAAATCAGAATTGTTCTACCTGATACCTCCAAAGTGGAAGAGGTTAACTCATGAATCCCTCCCAATGCGATATATATCAAATCTTTTTTATCTTCCCCGTATTCATTATGGTAGGCTTGAATTTGATTTCTCCATTGACCAGAATATTGCTGATTTCGATCATAGCGTTTAGCTTCAATTATCACATCAGTTTTGGGCGTGCGAATAAAAATATCTGGTTCAACCTTGTTGGAATTAGATGTTTCGGAAGGGTCCCAATTGGGCCAAAACTCCATGCTTTCCATTTGATAAAGGTCAAATCCGGGAATGTTTTGATAGACTGCTTGATCGATAATATGATGAAGTAGTTCCTTGGGGAGGTACCTTAGCCGTTCGAAAACAGCCGCAGTCAACGAGTCTTCATTTCCCCGAAATAGGGCCCTTGGAATTTTATTGTGGTGGATAGCGTGGAGCATGAAAAACTTTCGATTTAAAATTCTGTATAAAGAGTCAATTCCTCATCTGCTTTAGAGAATAATAGAGTAACAAGGGATAAAAAGCCCTCCTTCTTCCGAAACCCAAAAGAGTTTTCATTTACTATAAAAGGTTTCTTTTCATTCGAGTAAACAAGAGCAACAATTGGCTTATCTGTATTATAAAATATGTAGAAATCAGCTTTACATTCTTCCCAATTTTTATTCACCTCCCTGCCCCATTTAGCAGCCCAATTACATCTCGCATTTTCGTATTCCTTGGTTTCAATTATTTGTTCCGGTAAAAAATTTGAAAATGGCCTTGTCGCCTTCTTAGGATCGCTAATGAATGTTGAACCTGAAAACAAGATTGATTCTCTAACCTGAGTTATAACAAATTTTGCTTCTCCTAAAATTTCAGCAAGTTGATTGGACTTGAGCTCCTTACCATTATATGAAAAGGGGATAAACACCAAATCCGGCTGCCAAGAAACTCCACGCTCATTGATCCGGATACCAGAAAAAAAGCCTCCAACACCTCGTTTCATCTGATTCTCTTGAAATCCATATGATTGTGTCACAGCAATAATCGATGCCAATATTTGGTCTTCTGACCAGTCTTTACTATCAATTTGAGAAAAGAATTCTTCAGTCTGATCAATGAAAGAACTATCAATCGAACCTGAGTGTGCTACTTCAAAAAAAGCATATTCCTTAAGCCCCCTTTTTCCACGTCCGTTGTATGATATAAGCCTTGGAACATCTTCCTCCATGAAACCCACCAAAATATCGACTTCCCTATCCCTAAAAGAACTCTCAATACCTTTATAGATATCAATTTTAGAATCAATACATATTCTGAGGTTTTTGATCCCTTCATGAGCATCCTCTACATCACCTGAAATTGCAAGAATTACCTTATTGTCCAAGTCATATAGTTTAAGCCACTTTTCTGAAACGGTTTTCCCCTCCTCATAAATATGATCCTCTCCAAATGACGTCTGATTTCTAAAAGTATTTTTGTTTCCATCAACATTGGGATGCTCAATGGTAATCACACTATCCCCGACCAAAAAAACAGAAGAATAATTCTTCCAACCCAAAATGTATGTCATATAGTGACTTTTATTATCTATCCAGTTCATCAATTATATCCCCCAAACCAAAATCAGAACTTTGTTTTTTGCTTGTTTCAATATCTTATTTCCTCCCTCACATACCTTCTAAAATCAAAACCAGTACCCCCGGATTTTACATCCGCCAAATACCTGAAGTTCTGATCTGCTGAAATCTCCAAATCCACCGCATTTTTATCTTCTCGAATTCTAAAAGTGCCTGACAAATTGGGGACAAAGACTTTGGGCAAACTGATCCAAATAAAATGGTCTGTTTCGGCTAGCAGCAAATGAACTTCATCGGCAAATTTGGACACAGGGATATTCGCCCACCATACCCGCTTCGACTTATTGATACTTGAAAAGCAGGTGTTGCCAGAGTAAAGGGTCGCCCCAAACTGGGTATTGATGCGGTCAATAAGCTGCTTCTTGTTCATGGTTTCACTAGCTTTATCTATTCGAAAAGGCTAAAAATCTGATTGATAAGGGATTTTTGGAGGGCTTTCGAGCTGAATATGTAGCCCTCAATCTCAATAGAATTGACATCGATGGCCATTTTTTTCTTCAAGAATGACTCCTTCGCTCTAGTATCCAAATCTGGAATTTTAAACTCTTTGATCATTCCCAAATTCAAATTTTGCTGATTTGCACCATGAGCCAACGACCGCAAGTCATCATATTTATATTCAAGATAAGAATAGATGAAACGAGAGTTTACAACATCAGATGTTTCAACCACGGCACATGCTTGATTACATGAGGCTTCTATTCCAGTAATTGCTACCCTTCCTCTTGTCACACCTTGACCATACATTGCAATCAAGACTGATCCTACAGGAATTAATTTTGCAGCAGAATTCTTTAAACCCTCTTCAGTTATGTACTCCTCTACTTCATTAATGACTTGATAGTTTACTTCGGCAGTTTTGATCCAAGGAATGCTTCCCCCCCAATATTTATCAATTTTCCTATTGGGTGTACCTCCGCTGTAGACTTTCGCTTGCTGTTCAATTGTAACATAGTTATGAAATCCGCCCTCAAATGTCTTTCGCTGCAATGCACTCTTTACCTCAATTAACCTAGCCAACACCTCCCTCTCCCTCTCAATCACCTCATCCATCGCCCAAAGCAATTCCGCCAAGCGGGCTTGTTCGGATTTGGGAGGAAGGAGGAATTCGTAATTGGCTAGGTCTCGCCATTTCACACGTTGAGACATTGTTCCGGCTGCATTTTCATTCGCATAATCCCATAAGGCATTTGAATTCATGACAAAGGCCATAAAACCAGGCACCACCTTTTCATGATTTTCCCTCAAGACAAATGCATCACCAGAACAGCATCCGTCAAAATCAACCAAGGAAGCTCTTCGCAAATAGGCATTCCTTCTGGCAAAAAGAATATCACCAGCCTGAAAAGCTTTGGCAGAAGAGGTTAGGTTTTCTGTTGAACCCCAATTTTTGATTTTAAGATCAGCAGAGACAAAATGCTCCAACCCAACAAATCGAACAAAATCAGATTGACTTGGATTATCAACCCGGTCGGAAACATCATCCATGACATCGCCCAGTTTTGTTGGTATCCATTTAGACTTGTCGATGTTTAATACTCTGTCATTCATAACCTCAATTTCCATTTGCTAAGGTTTTAAAAAGTCCTTCCATGGAGTACTTTAATTTTAATGAACTCTGTTCCCATTCTTCAAGGACATAATCAAATGATTCCACTTCCTTTAGGGCTTGCTTCACGAATAACTGCACGCTTAATCTTGTATTGTTATCGACAAGAATATCTTCATTTGGGACCACTGCCGAGAAGGCCTCTTCATTTTCAAAATTCAAATAGGAATTATGAATTCGCTCAATATGAGGCGGGTCTAGATAGCTCATTGTCTTTTCATTCCTAATTTCATTCACTGCTTGGATGAATAATACTTTACCTTTCCTTTCAGGCTTTTTGTTGTTATTCGTAATCATCAGACAGGAGGTCATGGACGAATTGTAAAATAGATTTGGCCCCAAGCTAATTACACATTCCAATCGGTCTTGCTCCACCATTTTTCTTCTCATCTCACTTTCTGAATCCCGAAACAAAACTCCATGCGGCCAAAGGGTTATTGATCGACCATTTCGATCATCCAAGCTTTTTTGAATATGTTGCTGAAAAGCATAATCTGCACATCCCTGAGGTGGTGTGCCCCAGATATTTCGGCCATAGGGATCGTTTTCAAAGCTTTTTCGGTCCCAAGCCTTAATCGAGTAAGGCGGATTCGCTAGTATGACATTGAACTTCTTGAGTTCGTCATGTTCCAAGAATGCCGGTTGGGCCAAGGTATCTCCCCGCACGATGCTAAACTCCTCAATCCCATGCATAAACATGTTCATCCGGGCGATGGCCGAGGTGATCAGGTTGATTTCCTGTCCGTAAAGCCTGAGTGTTCGGTATTCTTTTCCTTCTTCCTTTAGGTGCAGGGCACAGTTGAGCAAGAGTCCACCCGAACCGCAAGTGGGGTCATAGACGGATTCACCCGGTTGAGGGTCCATGATCTTGGTCATCAGCTTGACCACAGTTCGGTTGGTATAGAACTCCGCAGCCGTATGCCCGCTGTCATCAGCAAACTCCTTGATCAGGTATTCATAGGCATTTCCGAGTTTGTCATCGGCTACCTCACTCAGGTTGAGCTTATGCTTGGAGAAGTGCTCGATCAGATTGTTCAGGGTCGCATCGGACAGTCGTTCCTTATTGGTCCAGCTGGCATCCCCAAAGATCCCGTAGAGCGTATCCGGATTTGCCTTTTCGATTTCCCGCATGGCATTTTGGAGCGCCATACCCACGTTGGTGGTAGTCTCCCTTACCCGGTTCCAATGGGCCTGTTCGGGTACCTGAAAGTGGTGATGCTCCGCAAAGGCGGCATATTCCATGTCCCCATCACTTTCGGCTAGAGCATTTTCAAACTCCTCATCATAGACATCACAGATTCGTTTGAAAAAGAGCAGGGGGAAAATGTACTGCTTGTAATCTCCGGCATCGATGGTCCCCCGGAGGATTTTGGCTGCACCCCAAAGGTATTTTTCGAGTTCTTGTTGGGTCATGAGTTAGTCTGGTTTTCTACTTCTGCAATAATTTCATTTGCTGAAATTTCTTTTCCCTCTACAAGTTTAAGAACTGCACGATGGACATACTCTGACCTTTTATTTATAAAATCGAGGTAATCAGATTTAATTTTTTGAATCCTATCTGGCTCTGTTAATCCGGAATATCCTCCTTTTTTGAGTTCATTAATAGGGATCAAATGAGACTTCAAGCGTGAATCCACTTCTTCTTCAGTGGTCCAAGAATACCTTTCTTTAAGATAACTGTAAGGTTCCTTATTGCTGATCGTCAAGTTGGTTTTATCTGTGATAAGTGCACAGTTAAGGGCAATGCTACTTTCAAGACCTGATTCCTTGAGAAGATCATCAGGAAAAACATGGTGATAGTGTCTTTTCCCTTCCAATAGTTGAGTTCTACTTAAAGGAGTTCCATCAGCAAAATCTAACGCTCTGAGTTTGCTGAAAACGGCCATGATTGCCCTTGCACGAATATTCTCTCTTTTTGGCCAACCTACCTGAGTCAGTTCCTCTCTGGTTTCGATTTGATATTTCTGTCTATTAAGTACGGGGACATCATTTTCAGAGTACTCGTCTCCATTTTCCTTTTTAGCCCCAGTAATTATATTTTTCAAAAAGGTAAAATCGCTGTAAGCATTTGTCGCTGCTGAATTCTCATACCTATCAGTGAAAAAACTTGACCATAGATACTTTTTAAGTAACAACTCGAATTTCCCACGGGCATCTAAGGTGTTTGGAATGTAGGTGTATAGTGTAGCGATCACTGCTAATACTGCATTAGTTGGTAATCTGCTCTGATCATAAATCCCTTGTTGTTCTAAAAACTCAGCCATCTTTCCAAGCCCCGTTTCCATGACAGTCCAATTCTCAATCATTTTGTCCTTTTTCATATCCCACATTCCTTTTTGGTTGGGGAGTTTATCTTGGAGGAGAGCAGAAGTAGCCAAGATTAGGTAGGAAAGCTCAAAATAGTGCTTCACATTTGGGTATTTGACATTGAGATGTTTCTCGTATTCATCCAGAGAAACACCTTTTACCCCCTCAATCTCTGCTCGAATGATGTCATATTGAGAAAGAGGCTTGCTATTAGTATTCATGTTGATAAACACCTGTAATGCAGTATCCTTGGGAGTAGAAATCGGGAGAGAGAGGTAGGGTAAATTGTAATGCTTGATAATTTCACGTTTATCTCGAATGAAAACGATTATTTCATCTCTCTTAGCGTTCCATTCGGTTAATTTCTTAAATGCATTCGGATCATCCGGTGAGGGAAATTCATGATTTATTGCAGCCTTAACCCATGTTTCAATTTTCTCACTAATGTCTTTAGGAGAAAAAAGATCAAGAGGTATAAATCCTCTTGAGAAAGAGTCCTTAGGATCATCTGCCCAAAGTGGTCTTTTAGCACCTTCTTTAAACCATCTGGGTTGGCAAATAACTTCGAAATAATGGGTAAACTCTTTTCCTTCAGGTATAGATAGAGTTTTGTCAAAAATGGAATTATAAACGAAGTAGGTTTCCCATTGATAGTTGTTATGCAACGCTCTCCAAAATGCTGTGAGTCGTTGTTGTCCGTCAAGAAGATGCTCATTTACTCTGTTTTCAAGATCAGGTGCCGTCTCTAATGACCTTGATACAAATGGTTCATCGGATTTTTCAACGTCCAAAAGGAGAGTGATCCCAAGTGGAAGATTGTGAATAATAGTATTCATTAGACTTTTCACTCTTCCTTTATCCCATGCTTCTGGTCGTTGGAATCTGGGTAATCTAATTTCGCTTCTTTCGATTTTATCGAACCATTCTTTCATGCTTCGATTATTCGCTTTGCTCGATGGTGTACTCATAAAAATTTAGATAAAATAGTTTTGAATCGTTCTTCCGCCTTCTGACTTTCCTCCCATGCTTTTTTCAAGTCTGCCAGTGCTTCTTCGACAGATGGAAGATTATCCTCTATGACTTTTTCGACATAGAGTGGGATATTGAGGTTGTAGTCGTTTTCTGCGATATCGGCCAAGGTCGCTACTTGGACATAGTTGGGAACATCCTCAAAGTGGCTATACCAATCGAAGATCTGCTTGACATGCTCCGGTTCAAGGAAGTTTTGAGCCCGGCCGACCCGTACCTGATCCGACCCGTCGATGAATAATACCTTTCCTTTTCGACTTGATGATTTCTGTTGCTTAAACACCATCACGCAAGCCGCCAACTGGGTTCCGTAGAAAATATTGGACCCCAATCCAATGACTACCTCAAGCAAATCCTGTTTAAGTAGTGCCTCACGGATTTTCCCTTCGGCACCTTTTCGGAACAAAGCTCCATGGGGGAGAACCACCGTCATCCTTCCGGTACTGTTCATAGACTTGATCATATGTTGCACCCAAGCCATGTCCCCATTGCTTTTGGGTGGTACACCTGCAATGTTCCGGCCATAGGGATCATTCGCCCAGTTTTCACTACCCCAATCATCCAAAGAGAAAGGAGGGTTAGCTATTACACAATCAAAAGTCTTTAATCCATCGGCGGAGAAAAATGCCGGATTTCTCAAGGTATCTCCCCGATAGATCTCAAAGTCCTCTATTCCATGAAGGAACATGTTCATCCGAGCGATCGAACTCGAAGTCAAGTTCTTCTCCTGTCCATAAAGCCGGAGTGTCCGGTAATCCTCACCCGCTTCCCGCAGGTGATCCACACATTCCAAAAGCATTCCACCAGTACCACAGGCTGGATCATAGATACTTTCTCCCTCATGCGGATCGAGAATCAACCCAAGCAGATGAACAACCGATCTTGGGGTATAAAACTCTCCCGCTTTCTTATTGGTCAGATCAGCAAAGTGCTTGATCAAGTATTCGTAGGCTTGGCCCAAAATATCCGGGTCAACCAATGAATTGGAAAGGACGTGTTGAGAAAAATGTTCGATCAGATCAATTAGTAGTCGATCGGAAAGTTTGTTTTTGTTACTCCATTGGGCATCTCCAAAGATCCCATAGAGGAGACCTTGATTGGCTTGTTCAATTCCCCGAAATGCCCGTTCAATTGCTTGCCCAACATTACTAATTGTTTCCCGAACATCCTTCCAATGACAACCCTCTGGTATCTCGAATCGGTGGAGTTCCGGTAATGATGCATATTCCATATCGCCTCCAGATTCCTCTAAAGCCTCTTGATATTCCTCGTCGTAAACGTCCGATAGCCGCTTAAAAAAGAGCAGCGGGAATATATATACTTTGAAGTCCGAAGCATCAACAGGACCTTTTAGAATCCATGCAGCCTTGGACAGGTATTGTTCAAGTTGGGAGAGGGTAAGTTTTTTATGATTCATTTAAAAATCAAGTGATTACAGTAAAACCAAGTTCATTGAATAATACAGGATGTTTTTTCTTAAGCCATCCTTTAATGTGTCCTGGATGACCTGGATAGTCGCCGATTTTATAGAGGAAAGCCATATCCAAAAGAGAAGAATCGAAAAAATCAACAGAAGTGGTATAACCAGATACCATTTTTGCACGAGTCGATTTTTTGAATTTTTTCAGATCGGTTTCTGAACCCAATAGGGTTTTACAGCTACCAAAATGAATGATTTTGTCTTTAAGTAATTCTCCTACAAGTTCGGCTAGTTGATCCAAGTTGAGACTTTCTGAATGGTCAAGCTCTATTAAATTAGAGTCGCCATGGAAAGCTAAATAAACAACCTTGTAGTCTTGGTACTTTTTTGTCCCAATTGTATTCAGGTACTTTTGAAGGGAAACTGAAGAGTTGACCTTCCTGTAGATGTGTCTAACTGAAAATGCCTCATCTAGATAGTTGAGATAGGATTCCACTGAATACTTGGGTTTTAGGGATTTTTCCCATTCCCCTTCTAGACAAAATATTTTTTTGGTCATGGATTATTGTAACTAAAGCTCAAAATAAAGACTTAAGAGGTGTTTTAAAAGTAAATTTTTAAAGGGATTAAACAATTGGTAACTACTCAGGTACGAGTTTAGTGATAAGGGTTAGGTTTTCCAATACGTTTTG
>VFQM010002351.1_pt1 | contig 14197 bp, 11 predicted proteins | sample 3512391 | NCBI WGS metagenome assembly VFQM01 (sample SAMN10412369, study PRJNA504923) | tailings metagenome | isolation source: Replicate 1 from Balatoc abandoned mine | place: Philippines
CGGTGGCCACGGCGAAGATGTTCGGGTCGAAGATGATGTCTTCCGGCGGGAAGCCGACTTCGTTGACCAGAATGTCGTAGCTGCGCTGGCAGATTTCACGCTTGCGTGCGGCGGTGTCGGCCTGGCCGACCTCGTCGAAGGCCATCACCACCACGGCGGCGCCATAGCGCTTGCACAGCTTGGCGTGGTGCTTGAACTGCTCGACGCCTTCCTTCATGGAAATGGAGTTGACGATGCCCTTGCCCTGGATGCACTTGAGGCCCGCCTCGATCACCTCCCACTTGGAGGAGTCGATCATGATCGGTACGCGCGAGATGTCCGGCTCGCCGGCGATCAGGTTGAGGAAGCGCACCATCGCCGCCTTGGAGTCGAGCATGCCCTCGTCCATGTTGATGTCGATCACCTGGGCGCCGGCTTCGACCTGCTGCAAGGCGACTTCCAGCGCCTCGCTGTAGTTTTCCTCGCGGATCAGTCGGGCGAACTTGGCGCTGCCGGTGATGTTGGTGCGCTCGCCGACGTTGACGAACAGCGAGTTGCGGTCGATGGTGAAGGGCTCCAGGCCCGACAGGCGACAGGCCCGGGGGATCTCCGGGATGACGCGCGGCGGGTACTTGGCCACCGCCTCGGCAATCGCCTGGATATGCGCCGGCGTGGTGCCGCAGCAGCCGCCGATGATGTTCAAGAGCCCCGATGCGGCGAATTCCTCGACCACTTCGGCCATCTGCGCCGGGGTTTCGTCGTATTCGCCGAAGGCATTCGGCAGGCCGGCGTTGGGGTGGGCGGACACATGGGTGTCGGCCTTGGCCGACAGCTCGGCCAGGTAGGGGCGCAGCTCCTTGGCGCCGAGGGCGCAGTTCAGGCCCACGGAAATCGGCTGGGCGTGACGCACCGAGTTCCAGAAGGCCTCGGTGGTCTGCCCGGAGAGAGTGCGGCCGGAGGCGTCGGTGATGGTGCCGGAGATCATGATCGGCAACTCGATGCCGTCCTCGTCGAACACCTGCTGCACGGCGAAGATCGCCGCCTTGGCGTTGAGGGTGTCGAAGATGGTCTCGATCAGGATCAGGTCGGCGCCGCCCTCGATCAGGCCGCGGGTGGCTTCGCTGTAGTTCTCCACCAGCTCGTCGAAGGTGACGTTGCGGTAGCCGGGGTCGTTGACGTCCGGGGAGATCGAGCAGGTGCGGCTGGTCGGGCCGAGCACGCCGGCGACGAAGCGCGGCCGGTCCGGGGTTTCCAGGGTCTTGGCATCGGCCACCTGGCGGGCGACGCGCGCGCCGGCCACGTTCAGCTCATAGGCCAGCGCCTCCATGCCGTAGTCGGCCTGGGATACGCGGGTGGCGTTGAAGGTGTTGGTCTCGAGGATGTCGGCGCCGGCATCCAGGTAAGCCTTCTCGATCTCGGCGATGACGTGGGGTTTGCTCAGCAGCAGCAGGTCGTTGTTGCCCTTGACGTCGCGCGGCCAGTCGGCGAAGCGCTCGCCACGGTAGTCGGCCTCGTCCAGCTTGTAGCTCTGGATCATGGTGCCCATGCCGCCATCGAGGATCAGGATGCGTTCCTTGAGGGCTTGCTGGAGTGCCTGGAGGCGGGCGCTACGGTCGGACATGGGGTACTACCTGGCAGGGTGGAACAAAAGGTGGCGAATGATAGCAAGGTTGCATCGCTTCGCCGCATTCGGCAGATCATCATGAATCTAGCTCATGTTGCTGCAAGGGTAGCCTGTTAGACTGTGCGCCTTTTTCCTACCTGCCAGGATTTGCCATGTCCCTGTGTCTGCAGCGCTTCGCCGGTCTGCTCTGCCTGTCGCTCGCCTGGGCTACCCAGGCCCTGGCCGGGCCGGTTTCCTACAGCCGGGATGTACAGCCGATCCTGCGCGACAAGTGTGTGGCCTGCCATGCCTGCTATGACGCGCCCTGCCAGCTGAACCTGGGGAGTGGCGAGGGGCTGTTGCGTGGCGCCAGCCAACAGGCGGTGTACAACGGTGGCCGTCTGCAGGCCCAGCAGCCCACGCGTCTGTATCTGGATGCGCAGGGCGAAGCGGCCTGGCGCCGTCGCGGCTTTCATTCCGTGCTGCAGGCGCAGGCTGGCCAGGCCGCGTTGCTGCAACGCATGCTGGAGCTGGGGCGTGAGCACCAGTGGGCAGACAACGCACGCTTGCCGGATGACCTGGACATCGCCATCAACCGCGACAACCAATGCCCGACGCCGAGCGATTTCAAGCGCTTTGCCCGCCACAATCCCTATGCCGGCATGCCCTTTGCGGTCAGTGGGCTGGACGAGGCGGAATACGCCACCTTGCAGCGCTGGCTGGCGCAGGGCGCGCCAGTCGATGAACAGCCCTTGCAGCCCACGGCGCAGGAGCAGGCGCAGCTGGCCGAGTGGGAAGCCTTCCTGAATGCCCCCGGTGCCCGCCAGGGGCTGGTGTCACGCTGGTTGTACGAGCACCTGTTCCTTGCCCATCTGTATTTTCAGCAAGGCGAGGATCGACACTTCTTCCAGTTGGTACGTTCGCGCACACCGAGCGGCCAGCCCATCGACCCGATCGCCACGCGCCGGCCCAATGACGATCCCGGTACGCAGTTCTACTATCGCCTGTGGCCGATCCAGGGCGTGATCGTGCACAAGACGCACATTACCTATGCGCTCAGTCCAGGCAAATTGCAGCGCGTGCGCGAGCTGTTCTTTGCCGAAGACTGGCCCCTGCAGGCCGTGCCTGGCTATGGCGCGCAACACCGTGCCAACCCGTTCGAGACGTTCCAGGCCATCCCGGCACAGGCGCGTTACCAGTTCATGCTGGATGACGCGGAGTATTTCGTGCGCACCTTCATTCGCGGCCCGGTATGCCGCGGACAGATTGCCACGGATGTGATTCGTGATCATTTCTGGGCGCTGTTCCAGGCCCCGCAGCGCGATCTGTACATCACCGACGCCACCTATCGCCAGGCGGTGACGCCTCTGCTGGCCATGCCTGGGCAGTTCGATGACATCGCCGACCTGCCGGGCCTGTGGAGCGCCTACAAGAACAAGCGCAATGCCTATGAGGATGCGCGTCGCGCGGCCTATGCCGATGCCCCGGCGCCCAGCTGGTCGCAACTGTGGATGGGCAATGACAATGCCCTGTTGAGCATCTTCCGCCAGCATGACAGTGCCTCGGTACGCAAGGGCCTGGTCGGCGCGGTGCCGCAAACCCTGTGGCTGCTCGACTACCCGCTGTTCGAACGCACCTACTACCAGTTGGTGGTCAACTTCGATGTGTTCGGCAATGTCTCGCACCAGGCACAGACGCGTCTGTACTTCGACCTGATCCGCAATGGTGCCGAGCTGAACTTCCTGCGCTTGATGCCGGCGGCTGCACGCCAGGCCTACCTGGACGACTGGTATCAGAACAGTGGCAAGCTGAAGATGTGGCTGGATTACAGCGCCGCCGACCTGCGCACACCGACGGCGCTGCACCTGCCGGGGAGCGACCCGCGCCAGGCTTTTGCCGAGGCGCTGCTGGAACGCGCTGGCACGCTGAATGCCCGGCCCGATCCGATCAACCGCTGCCGTGGCGCCTATTGTCACCGCCCCGGCCTGCCAGCAGCGCTGGCGGATGCCGAACAAGCCTTGTCGCGCCTGGCGGCACGCCCGGCGGCTGGACTCAAGGTCATCGAGCAGCTGCCGGAAGCGACTCTGCTGCGTATCGACCTGGGCCAGGGGCAGCGGGAAATCTACAGCCTGCTGCGCAACCGCGCGCACAGCAACGTGGCGTTCATGATGGGCGAGAGCCTGCGCTACCAGCCGGGGCTGGACACCCTCACGCTGTACCCCGGGGTGCTCAGCAGCTATCCGAACTTCTTGTTCAATGTGCCGCTGGCGGAGGTGCCGGCCTTTGTCGAGGCCATGCAGCAGGCACGCGATGCCCAAGCGTTTGGCGAGCTGGTGGCGCGCTGGGGGATTCGTCGCACCCACCCGCAGTTCTGGCGGTATTTTCATGACCTGGCCGACTACCTGGGTGAGCACGAGCCGCGTGAATACGGGGTGCTGGATATGAATCGCTACCAGAACCTGTAGCGGCCTGGAATAGACCTACTGAAATTGTCGGACTTTTGCCCGCCCGGTGATTGGCGTACACTGCGGCCATCACTGCGAGGAGTAGCCATGAGCGCCATTACCGTTACCGAATCCGCCCAAGCCTATCTGGCCGACCTGCTGGCCAAGCAGAACACTCCGGGGATTGGTATTCGCATCTTCATCACCCAACCCGGCACCCAGTATGCGGAAACCTGCATTGCCTACTGCAAGCCGGGTGAACAGAAGGCTGAAGACACCCCGCTGGCGCTGGCCAGCTTCACTGCCTGGATCGATGCACTGAGCGAGCCTTTCCTCGATGAAGCGGTGGTTGACTACGCCACCGACCGCATGGGCGGACAGCTGACCATCAAGGCGCCGAATGCCAAGGTGCCGATGATCCGCGATGACAGCCCGATCAATGAGCGCATCAACTACTACCTGCAGACCGAGATTAATCCGGGCCTGGCCAGCCACGGTGGCGAAGTGAGCCTGGTCGATGTGGATGATGGCGTAGCCATTCTGCGCTTTGGCGGTGGTTGCCAGGGCTGCGGCCAGGCTGACTACACGCTCAAGGAAGGCATCGAGAAGACCCTGATGACGCGCATCCCCGAGCTCAAGGGCGTACGCGACGTCACCGACCACAGCAATCGCGAAAACGCCTACTACTGAGTGGCTGCGATAACGAAAAAGGCCAACCCCAGGGGGTTGGCCTTTTTCGTTATACCTGCGCGGGACTAGTCAACGGCTTCGCTCAGGCCTGCATGCTCCAGGGCTGCAGTTGTACACCTTCGGCGCACAGGGCACGGCGGGTCTGGTCGAGCAGGCTGGCCAGGGTGGCCGGATCGGAATAGTTGCTGCGGCTCAGTCGGGTGCGGCCCAGCAGGCGGGTGCTGTGACGGTCGATGACGCTCAGGTTCAGTTCGCCATTGCCTTCCTGGGGTGCCCAGGCAACGCATTGGTAAGGGGCAAAGGCGCGGTTGGCGATGATCAGGGCTTCGTTGATACGCAGGGTGGTGCTCATGGGTGCAAATTCTCGCAAAGGGTCGAGGGGGCCGTGGCGCCATTGATACGCTGGCCGTTGCGGGATAGATGAGCGATGCGATCAAGAAAGTCACGGTGCGTCGGCAAAGCGCAACATCTTGTCGCGTTCTTGACCGAGCGGGCAGGCATCGGGCACTGCCGGCATATTCTGTTGCAGCTTCTTGCGCAGGCCGGGGCGGTCAAACTGCCGTGGATTGGGTATAAAGCACAGCTGAATAGTCACCTTGCCGCCGGAGTCGCCCATGCAGTCGTTTACCGCCGAACATCCCCCGCGCCTGACCCTGCTGCTGGGCTATGCCGGCCTGCTGCCTTTTATCGGTGGCGCCTTGGGCGTATGGCTGACGCCATTGGCCTGGCGCCCGACGGTGTTGTCCGCGCTGCTCGACTATGCCGCGATCATCCTGGCCTTCATGGGGGCGATTCACTGGGGGTTGGCCATGCGCGCCGAGCGCAAGGACACCCTGGCACTCACCCAGCTGGGCCTGTCCGTGCTGCCGGCAGGCCTGGGCTGGCTGGCCATTGTCGACATCATCCCGGCGGGCCTGGCCGTGGCCCTGCTGCTGTTCGGCTTTATCGCGCTGTACCTGGCTGACCTGCGTGCCGTGCGCCTGGAGTTGGCGCCGCGTTGGTACCCGGCGCTGCGCAAGCCGCTGACCCTGGGTGTGGTGCTGTGCCTGCTGGCTACCTGGCTGGGTGTCATGCTGGTTGGCTGAGGCGCATCAGCGTACAGGGTGACTAGCAACCGAGCAGGCAGGCGACCTGTTGCTCGGCCATCTGGCAACGTGCAGCCCAATGACCGGTTAACTCACTGAATGGCAGGCCCTTGGCTTGCAGCCATGCCCGGCACTGCGCCTCGAAGTGCTGGCGTTGCGCGAGCAACGGCTGGCAGCGCTGGCCATCGGCCTGCCAGGGCATGCCATCGGCAGCCAGCAGCAGGTGCAGGTGGTACTGCCGCTGGCCGAGGGCAGCTTCCAGCCAGACCGGAGCCTGGCCAAACAGCGTGCGGCTCCACAACAGGTTACTTAGCAGATGGGTATCGAGCAGCAGCAGCGGCGGCTGCTCGGCGCGTGCCAGGTCTTCACGGCGCAGCTGTTCGCGGGCTATCGGCTCGATATCGGCGTAACAGGTGTCGCGTTGCACCTGCTCGATGTATTCGCGGACATATTCATCCACCCGCAAACCGCCAAACCGTTCCTGCAGGTGCGCCGCCAGGCGCGTTTTGCCGCTGGACTCCGGGCCGGTCAGTACCACGACCTTCACGGGTTGAGTGCCCGCTGCCAGCTGCGCCAGCCATGCAGGGCCAGCAGACAGAACAGGCCGTAGAGCAGGGCGGTGAGGTACAGCGCCTGGTCGATGAACAGCGCCACATAGGCCACATCGACCAGCAGCCAGAGCGGCCAGCACTGCACCCGCTTGTGGGCCATCCATAGCTGGGCAAGCAGGCTGAAGGCCGTCAGCGCAGCATCCGACCAGGGGGCCGCGGCATCGCTGAAATGTGCCAGGCCATAGCCCAGTAGCAGGCTGCCGAGGCCAGCCAGCAGCAGCCCGCGCAACACCGGCCAGGGCGCCAGCAGGCTGACCGTGCGTGCCGGGCTGGCGCTGGCCGGGCGCCGCCATTGCCACCAGCCATACAGCTGGGTGATGGCGAATACGCCTTGCAACAGGGTGTTGGCATACAGGCGCGCTTCGAAAAACACCCAGGCATACAGCAGCACCATGACCAGGCCGAGCGGCCAGCACCAGGGGTTTTGTCGGGCGGTGAGGTAAACGGCCAGCACCCCGAGGGCGGCGGCAAAGGCTTCAAGCAGGGTCACAAATGGGCATCCAGCAAGGCGGGTCGGCGCGGCCGGCGATTGTAGAGCAAATCAGCGGGGGTTGGCGGGCGGCAGGCACAGGCTGTCGGCCTGGCGGTACAGCAACAGCAGCTTGCGGGTAATCGACTGACGAATGTCTTCACGCTCGAAGTTGGAGAGCAGCGGCAGCTTGGCCAGTTGCAGGCGATGCAGGTGCAGATAGGGCAGTTGCTGGTCGAACTCGCGCAGGTCGCCCTTGACCAGCAGGGGGAGGAACTCGTCGCCCACTTTGCGCTGACTGTTGATGATCTGCGCCAGGGCCGGCTTGAACGGCATGCTGCGCGGAGCCAGACGATTGCCGGGCAACTGGTTGCTGAGCAGCAGGCCGCTCTTGCCGAGCAGTTGCCCGGGCAGCACGCACAGGCCGGTCTTGCGTATCGCCTGCGCAGCAATGCCGTGCAGGGTATCGTGGAAGGCGTAGGGGTTGGGCAGCACGACCATCTTGCGGCCCAGCTCCGCGGGGAAGTGCAGGCTGTAGTTGGTGTAGAGCTGCTCGACCGACTCTGACCACACGCACAGGCGGTTCTCGAACAGGCGGATGAAACGCTCGGCCAGCTCGCGGCGCGCCAGGCTGTCCAGGTCCCAGATCAGGTCCGGGTTGCCAGCCTGGCTGAGGTCGACTTGCTGGTGGAGCATCTCCATCGTCTGCGCGCCCTCAGATACGGAACTGCCGGAGGATTTGTCCCAGGGCTTCGGCCAGACGCGCCAGTTCCTCGCTGGCTTCGCGGGTCTGTTCGCCGGCCAGGGCTGTCTGGTGGGAGAGCCCCGCAGCCTGGGTGACGTTCTGGTTGATGTCCTCGACCACATGCGACTGCTGCAGGGTGGCGCTGGCGATCGAGGCGTTCAGCCCGGTCAGGTTGCGCAGCGCCTGGTTGATCTGGGCGAGGTTTTCACCGGCCTGGCGAGCCTGCTCCACGGTCTGTTGCGAAGCGCGGCTGCTTTCATGGATGGCTTTGACCGCCGCTTCCGAGTTGCCTTGCAGGCGCTGGATCATGTCCTGAATTTCCGCAGTGGACTGCTGGGTACGCTGCGCCAGCAGGCGAACCTCGTCGGCCACCACGGCAAAACCACGGCCCTGTTCGCCAGCGCGGGCGGCCTCAATGGCCGCGTTGAGGGCGAGCAGGTTGGTTTGTTCGGCAATCGAGCGAATCACTTCCAGTACACTGCCGATCTGGTTGCTTTCGCTGGCCAGCGACTGGATGACCTGTACGGCATCCTCGATGGTGTGGGACAACTGGTCGATCTGCCGCAGGCTGCCCTGGATGCTGTTGTGACCGGCCTGGGCCTGTTCTTCGGCGCTGTGCACTTCGCTGGAAGCATGCTCGGCATTCTTGGCGACATCCTGCACGCCGTAGGTCACCTGATTGACCGCGGTGGCTACCAGCTCCATCTGTTGCGATTGCTGTGAGCTGACATGCTGGGCGTTCTGCGCGATGTCGTGCAGCGAGGTCGAAGCCTGGTCCAGCGCACCGGCCGACTCCAGCAGATGGCCGATCACCTGGCGCAGCTTGTGGGTGAAGGCGTTGAAGTGGGTGGCCAGTTCCGTCAGTTCATCGCGGCCATGGGTATCCAGGCTACGGGTCAGGTCGCCTTCGCCGCTGGCGATGTCGGCCATGGCGTGCACGGCTTCGGCGAGCGGGCGGGTAATACTGCGGCTGATCATCATCACCAGGCCGAGCAGCACCATGGCCACCAGCAGCAACATGAAACTGGCGCGCAGCGCCAGGCTGGAGAATTCCGCCTCCACGTCGTCGACGTATACCCCTGAACCGATGATCCAGCCCCAGGGCTCGAAGAACTGGATATAGGAAACCTTGGCCACCGGCTCGCTGGCGCCGGGCTTGGGCCAGTAGTAATCCACCGAACCGGCACCCTGGCTGCGGGCGATACGCACGAATTCATTGAACAGTGGCTTGCCGGTGGGGTCCTTGATGCCGGAAAGATCCTGGCCATCCAGCTTGGGATTGGCCGGGTGCATGACCATGCGCGGTTGCAGGTCGTTGATCCAGAAATACTCCTGGCCGGCATAACGCAGGTCGCGGACCATATCCATGGCCGCCTGCTGAGCCTGGGCGCGGTCCAGGGTGCCGGCCAGCTCGAGTTTTTGATAGTGCTGCAGGATGCCCAGCGCGGTCTCCACCACATGGCGGGTCTTCTCGCTCTTGCCGGCATACATCTGTTCATGGGTTTGTCGTAGCAACAGCACGGCGGCGAGGATCAGCAGCGACAGGGCGATGGCGAGAATCATCCACAGACGACGACTGATGGCCAGATTGCGCAACATGTTCATCAGAGTATTCCTTGTTCTGTGCCCATCCTGCGGTGGGAGGGGCCGGTTGGGCCGCTAGGGCCTGTAACGAATCGCAAAATGACCTATTGGTCATTGCTGAAACTATCACGTTCCGCAGACAGGTGGCGCATTAGCCTTTGGCCGCGTCTGGGCGGCAACTCTGATAGCATTTCGGCCCCCGCTGGCGTGACGTGAGGTTTTTCGTCCCGCGTGGCCGGCTTCAGCGAACTTTTTGCCTGCTGCGCAGCCCAAGCGGGCCGGCGCTGATTAACGCAAGTCGCCGTGCGCCTGGTCATGAGTCAGGGCGTCGCAAGGGCCTACAACACCGCTGTTTTCGGTATAGCAGCCAATTTGTACACAAGGAGTTTCGATGGACCTGTGGTTGGCTTTTCAAGCCATTGTTCTGGGCATTGTCGAGGGGCTGACCGAGTTTCTGCCGATATCGAGTACGGGCCACCAGATCATCGTGGCCGATCTGATCGGCTTTTCGGGTGAGCGGGAGATGGCGTTCAACATCATCATCCAGCTGGCCGCCATCCTCGCGGTGATGTGGGAGTTTCGCCCGCGCATCATCAGCGTGGTGGCCGGCTTGCATCGAGAGCCTCAGGCACGGCGCTTTACCGCCAACCTGCTGATCGCTTTCCTGCCGGCAGCGGTACTCGGCGTGGCGTTTGCCGATCTTATTCACCATTACCTGTTCAACCCGCTGACCGTGGCGGTCGCACTGGTGATCGGTGGTGTGATCATGCTCTGGGCCGAGCGCCGCGAACATCTGATCGAAGTGCATGACGTCGATGACATGCGCTGGAGTCATGCCCTGAAAGTGGGCTGCGCGCAGTGCCTGGCGATGATCCCCGGCACGTCGCGCTCGGCGGCCACCATCATTGGTGGCCTGCTGTTCGGCCTGTCACGCAAGACCGCCACGGAGTTTTCCTTCTTCCTGGCCATGCCGACCATGGTCGGTGCAGCGGTGTATTCGGGCTACACCTACCGCGAGCTGTTCCAGCCGGGCGACCTGCCGGTGTTCGCGCTGGGCTTTGTCACCTCGTTCATCTTCGCCATGCTGGCGGTCAAGGCGCTGCTCAAGTTCATCGCCAACCACAGCTACGCAGTGTTTGCCTGGTACCGCATTGGCTTTGGCCTGCTGATCCTGGCGACCTGGCAGCTGGGCTGGATCGACTGGTCCGGCGTGCAGGGCTAACCAGCCCCTGCAAAACCATCTGTTCTGCAACGGCCTGGCAAAGGTGCCGGTGTGTCAGTGCCGCCAAAAGGCGCGGGTCACCAGCACCAGCACGGTGATGATTTCCAGGCGACCGAGCAGCATGCCGAAGGACAGCAGCCACTTGGCGCTGTCCGGCAGGCTGGAGAAGTTGCCGGCTGGGCCGATGATCGGGCCGAGGCCGGGGCCGACGTTGCACACCGCGGTTGCCGCGCCGGTCAATGCGGTGATCGGGTCCAGGCCGAGCATCGCCAGGGCGAGCGCCAGGGCGGCGATAGTCAGGGTAAAGAAGAACGAGAAGGTGAGGATCGAACGGACGATTTCCTCGTCGAGCGCGTGCCCGTTGTATTGCTGCTTGATCACCGCACGGGGGTGGATGAGCTGCATCAGGCCGCTGCGCAACAGGGTATAGGCCACCTGGATACGGAAAATCTTCAGGCCGCCAGTGGTCGAGCCGGAACAGCCGCCCATGAAGGTCAGGTAGAAGAACAGCATGAAGGCAAAGCCGCCCCAGGTGCTGTAGTCGCCTACGGCAAAGCCCGTGGTGGTGATGATCGATACCACGTTAACCGTGGCGATGCGCCAGGCATCGAGCAGCGCGTAGTCGCTGTTCAGCCACAACCACAGGCTGGTCACCAGGCTGATCAGCAAGACTGCGCCGAGATAACCGCGTACCTGCTGGTCGCGGATAAGCGCCTTGCGGTTGCCCCGCAACATGCTCACATAGAGCACGAAAGGAATCCCGCCGAGCACCATGAACACCACGGCGACCCAGTGCGAGGCGTTGCTGAAGCTGGCCAGTGAAGCATCCGAGGTCGAAAAGCCCGCGGTGGAAACCGTGGTCAAGGCATGGTTGATCGCGTCGAACCAGTCCATGCCGGCCAGCCAGTAGCTGAGCACACAGGCCACGGTAAGGATCAGATAGACCACGGCAATCGACTTGGCGGCCATGTGCGAGCGGGGTACGACTTTCTCGCCCCAGTCCGATGATTCGGTCTGGAACAGACGCATGCCCCCCACGCGCAGCAGCGGCAGAATCGCCACGCCCATGGCGATGAAGCCGATACCGCCAATCCACTGCAGCAGGGAGCGCCAGATCAGAATGCCTTCGGACATGCTGTCCAGGCCAACCAGTACCGTGCCGCCGGTGGTGGTGATACCGGACATGGTTTCAAAGAAGGCATCGGTAAAGCTCATGTGATGCAGGAAGATCATCGGCAAGGCGGCATAGACGCAGACCATCAGCCAGATCGAGGTGGTCAGCATGTACATGTCGCGCGGGCGCAGCTGGCTATCCTTCGGCTTGCCTTGCAGCACCATGGCCAGGCCACTGCTGAAGGTGATCAGTGCCGACCAGATGAATGCCTGCAGGTCCTCGGGATGCTCCATCAGCAGCAGGGTGGCCATGGGAACCAGCATCGCCATGGAGAGCGTGATGAGGAAAATGCCCAGGATGAAGGCAATGGTACGCAGCGTCGGCAAGGCCATGGAGACAGGCTCGCAGGAGAAGAGGGCGCCATTCTACCGGGCTGCCCTGCGCTGTAAACCGAGCGGTAACAATCAGCGGATCTGCCGCCAGGGCGAAAAAGGTTGGCCCGGAGCGGGGCTTATCAGACTAAAATGCTGGGGTTTTCGCGCCAGTCGCCTGGAGTAACCCCGATGAATGCCCTCGATGCCTTGCTCAACCGCGTGTCGGTGACCCGTTTACTGGCGCCCGCGCCCACTCAGGCCCAGCGCCAGGTGATGTTCCAGGCGGCTTTGCGTGCGCCGGACCATGCGCAGCTGCGCCCCTGGCGCTTCCTGTGCATCGAGGAGCAGGCCCGCGAACACCTGGGCGAGTTGTACGCCCAGGCCCTGCAGACCGAGCAGCCCGAAGCAACTGGCGAACAACTGGACAAGGTGCGCGCCATGCCGCTGCGCGCGCCCCTGCTGGTGGTGGTGATCGCCAGCCCGAAAGAGCATCCCAAGGTGCCCCGTATGGAACAACTGCTGTCGGCCGGCTGTGCCGCCCATGGCTTGTTGCTGGCGGCGTATGCCCAGGGTGTCGGTGCAGTTTGGCGTACCGGCGAGATGGCTTATTCCCCCGTGGTGGCACAAGGACTGGGCCTGGCAGCGGGCGAAGAAATCCTCGGTTTCATCTACCTGGGTACCCCGGAAGGTAAATTGCGCACGGCGCCGCTGCTGGAACAATCCGACTTTGTCAGCGACTGGCCGGCTTGAAAGCCTATGCAGCGCACAAAAACGCGCTGCCTGGGGAACCGATGCGCGCAACCGCTGGTCGGTAAGGCGCTGTTCGTTCAATCACGGTTCAGGGGCGTGCCAGAGCCTTTGGGCAACGCGGCAAGCATGAAGAAAGGTGGCCAAGCGCCATCAGGAGCAAAGTTGACCGCCGCCGTCAAGCTTGGACAAAGACTCAGCTTCAGGCAGAATGCCCGCGCAATTGAAGAGTGGCGTTCTAGGCAGCTTTGCCGTGTTTTTCAGTGCACAAGTGTTACGTTTTGCTGCGCAGCGGGATGAAGATCGAGCAGCCCGCAAAACGCTCGTAGGTAGTCATAAACGAGCCCAGGACAGAGCAGTTAAAGGACTAACCATGCAACAGATCACCCATCATGGCGGAGCCACAGGCGTAACAGGCTCATGCCATCGTCTGCAGCTGAACGCGCAACAGGCCCTGCTGATTGATTGCGGGCTGTTCCAGGGCGCGGAAACCGCTCCTGAAGGCGGCGCGGCTGCCGGACGCCTGGCCATCGACTTCAGCGTGCAGGATGTGTGTGCCCTGGTGGCAACCCATGTGCACATCGACCATGTTGGGCGTATTCCCTATCTGTTGGCTGCGGGCTTCAAAGGCCCGATTCTGTGCAGCGAGCCTTCCGCGCGCTTACTGCCCATCGTCCTGGAAGATGCCTTCCGCCTGGGTATCAGCAGCGACCAGCAACAGGTCGAGCGGTTCATCAAGCGCGTAGCCAGTCAGCTACAGCCGTTGCCCTACAATCATTGGTTTACGCTGCTCGACACCCCGCAACAGCAGGTGCGCCTGCGCCTGCAGCGCGCCGGGCACATCCTCGGTTCTGCCTATGTCGAGGTCGAACTGCACGAGCGCAGCCTGGGCCAGCGAGAGCGCGTGGTGTTTTCCGGCGACCTGGGGGCACCGTATACGCCTATCCTGCCGTCGCCCAAGTCTCCCTACAAAGCCGATACCCTGGTCATCGAAAGCACCTATGGCGATCGCCTGCACGAAAATCGCCGGCAACGTCGCCAGCGCCTGCAAGGCCTGCTTGAACAGGCGCTGCGTGACCAGGGTACGGTGCTGATCCCCGCTTTCAGCATCGGGCGTACCCAGGAACTGCTCTACGAACTGGAAGACATCATTCATCGCCAGGCCCAGGCGCCTCGCCGAGCCGGTAACGAACAGGCAGCCACTGCGCTGGATTGGGCCACCCTGCCGATCATCCTGGATTCCCCGCTGGCTAGCCGCTTCAACCAGGTCTACCGCGAGCTGGATGAGTTCTGGGATGGCGAAGCCCATGCGCGTCTGCGCACAGGGCGCCAGCCACTGGCTTTTCGTAACCTGCTGACCGTCGATAGCCATGCCAGCCACCAGGCCATGCTCAACCGCCTGGTACAAACCGCCCAGCCAGCGGTGGTGATTGCCGCGGGTGGCATGTGCAGCGGTGGGCGCATCGTCAATTACCTCAAGGCCATGCTGGGCGACAGCCGGCACAACATCCTGTTCGTTGGCTACCAGGC
>VFQM010002352.1_pt1 | contig 14190 bp, 12 predicted proteins | sample 3512391 | NCBI WGS metagenome assembly VFQM01 (sample SAMN10412369, study PRJNA504923) | tailings metagenome | isolation source: Replicate 1 from Balatoc abandoned mine | place: Philippines
TGCCAGCAGACCGGCGTCGAATGGCACTACATCGCCCCCGGCAAGCCCATGCAGAACGCCTTCGTGGAGAGCTTCAACGGGCGTTTCAGGGACGAGTGTCTCAACGACACGCTGTTCTCGACACTAGGCGAGGCCCGCAGCGCCATCACATCATGGAAGGAGGACTACAACAACCACAGACCACACTCGGCTCTCGGCAACATGCCGCCAGTCGAGTTCGCAATGAAATCCACGCTGGAAAAACAGGCCGCCTAAGGCCAGAAACAAAACCCAGGACTCTCCCTCAAGCCGGAGGAGAATTGGGTCTCAGGTCAATGAGCTTGAAAGTGTGGGCGAAAGCTCGGTGCGGGCGACCAGTTCCTCGGCCCGGCCGGCGCCGATCTCCTTGGCGCCGTCCGCGCGGCAGTGTCAGACCTCACCTCCTCGCCGCCAGCCCATCGAGCAAAACGTCGAGGCCTTTCCTGAAGGTGCCGTCCCAGTCGTTGTCCAGCAGCAGGCGGGTGCGCTCGAGTGTCGGGTGGCGTTCGCCCAGCGTTGACAGGCGCTGCTGGGCGGCGGCCAGGTCGGCGTCGGAGAGGTCGAAACTCGCCCGGGTGATGGTGGCGCCCATCACGTAGTTCCACAGCGACCATATCGCTGCGTTCAGGTCGGCGTCGGCCACGCCGGCCCTGGACAGGATGCCGCCCAGCAGTTCCAGCCGGCCGAGGATGCCCGGGCCGAGCGCCCGGCGCGGCAGCAGCGAGGCCGACCAGGGGTGGCGCAGCATGCCGGCGCGCCAGTCCTCGAGCAAGTGGGCGACCTCGCCGCGCCAGTCCCGAGGCTCGCCGGTTTGCTGTGGCGCGTGATACTCGAGCACCTGGTCGAGCGCCAGGTCGAAGACCTGCTCCTTGTTGTCGACGTGCCAGTAGAGGCTCATCGCGCCGGCGCCGAGGCGATCGGCCAGCCGGCGCATCGACACTCCGGCCGTTCCTTCCGCGTCCAGCATTTCCACCGCTGTCGCCACGATCCGCTCGCGGGAGAGCGGTGGCTCGCTGGCCTGTTCCCGCGCGGTCTGGGGCGCCGCATTTGTCCGTCTCGTTTTCGGGCCGTCGCCGCGTTTGGCTGCCATTCGTCTTCCTCGCCAATGAAGGCTCCGATCTTGGCCAGCACCGCGTCGGATGTCGATGCCTGCCGATTGACTCGTATAGCGTACGAGAAGATACTGGTACAGTGTACGAGTCGGCGCATGCCGACGTTCAATCATGGCGGCTGCGAGGCATCTTTCCCGCGGCGGCGGAACCAGGGGAAAACCCATGCCAAGCGCAACCAGGCGTCTCATCACTGGAGGACTATTCATCATGACCATCGCAATTCCGGCCGCGGCGGCGAGCGAAACCAGGCTGACCATCGTCAATCCGAAGGGCCTCTACGACCCGTCGCCGAACGGCTACAGCACGGCGGTGATCGCCCCCGCAGGCGCCCGGGTGGCCTACATTTCGGGGCAGGGCGGCCAGGACGCCACGGGGGGCCTGTCGCCCGACTTCGCGGCACAAGTGAAGCAGGCCTATGCCAATCTGGGTGCCGCGCTCGACGGGGTCGGCGCCAGGCCGGACCAGGTCGCCAAGCTCACGGTCTATGTGGTCGACCACGACATGGGCAAGCTCGGGGTGCTGACCCAAAGCGTCAAGGCGATGTTCGGCGCGGCCCTGCCGGCGCAGACACTGGTTCCGGTTCCCAAGCTCGCTGTCGACGGCATGCTGTTCGAGGTCGAGGCGGTGGTCGTCCTGGAATAGGGGGGCAAGCCGGGGCGGGGCGGTTCAGATGCGGCGGTGCATCGGAACAACCGCCCCGTGCCGGGGAACGGCAGGCGCATCAAGCCGGGATGGCTGTGGTGGCCTGCGCTACTTCGGCAGGCACTCCACATTGTAGGCGATGATGAGCTGCTTCGGGTCGGCCTGCCCCGTGCTCTTGAGGTCCTGCAGGCCGGCTTTCAGCTGGGCTCCGGCCTCCTTGAAGCTCGCCTCCAGTTTCGCCTTGGCCGACATGCATCGCTCTTCGTTGGTGAATTCCTGGAACACGACGGTCGGCAGCAGCCGCCATTCCGCCCTGTCGTCCGTGGCTGCCGGATTGACTGAATAGGAGAAGACATACATCAGAACCCACATCGGCATGCTCCAATGGTGGCAGACGCCGCCTGGCCGGCGGCCGATCAGCCAAGGGCCTGAAGTGGTGCGCCCCGGCGGTACGAGAGTACAACCTTTCGGGGCATTTCAGGAAGAGCGGGGACTAGAGGCTTGCCTGCATCCGCCCCTTCATCTCCAGCGCCCAGGACCGGCCCTCGTCACCGCCCCACAGGAGCCAGGCGACGTAGCCGGCCGACGGGTTGTCGTCATTGCCGAAGTTTTTCGCGCGCTTGTCGACCTCGTGGCGGGCAAAGAAACTGACCATGCGCTTGATGGTGTGGGGCGAAAGCTCGGTGCGGGCGACCAGCTCCTCGGCGCGGCCGACGCCGATCTCGGTGCCGCCGCGTCCGAATTTCTGGCGCAGCGCGAGCCCCCTGGCTGCGTTGTCGGCCACAACCTGCGGCGGGACGAGGCTGAGGCCTGCTGCCTCGCGGCGGATCTCGTCGAACGGGTCGTAGGCGAATGGCATGCGGCGATTCCTGCGTTTCGGGCAGGGTAGCCGGGTGGGGCGGAGATGGGGAGGGAGGAGCATCGATACCCCCACCCTCGATCCCTCCCCACAAGGGGGAGGGAGGGCTGACCGCGCCATTCCGCCGTTGTGATGGATGGCAGCCAATTCATCGGCGCTGCGGAAAAGGGCCTCACTTAGAGGCGTAGATGGCGCAGTTGCCGGTTGTTTTCATCTTGTACTTCTTGCCGACCGAATTGCAGCGCTCCAGCGCCTGCTTTTCGGTGGCCGCCGCCGAAGGGCCATTGAGGGAACCGGCGCAGTAGAAGGCTTCGACACCACCTATATGCGTCTGCGCATAGGCGGAGTGACCGGGCGCGGCGACGTAATCCTTGTAGGCCTGCTGGCACGGCCCCGTCGTGTTGCCGAACTGCGTTGCGTAGCGCTTCTTGCCGGCCTGGCCGGCCAGCGATCCCTTGTCCTTCGCCATGGCCGCGCCGGGCGCGGCCGCAACCAGAAGTCCTGCCAGCACCGATGCCAGTGCCGACCGTACGAAGTTCACCCTCATTTCCAGATGCTCCCCCACTCGATGCAGAAGAGTTATCTGCAATCTATGCGGGAGGAAAGACGGATGTCAGAGAAAAGCATACATCTTTGGTCGGAGGCAGGGCGCGGGATGCTGGCGACGGGGTGCGGCGGCGAAGTCTGCGCCGCCCCTCATCTGCCTGCCTGTTTCTTCTCCCCGTAGATACGGGGAGAAGAAAGCCAACCTTTACTTGAAGTAGTCCTGCAGCGGGCGCACCTCGAGCGAGCCGGCCTTGAGGGCGGCAATCGCCTCGGCAACCGCAGCGGCGCCCGACAGGGTGGTGTAGTAGGGCACCTTCTGCATCAGCGTGGCGCGGCGGATCGACTTCGAGTCCGACACGGCCTTCTGGCCGTCGGTGGTGTTGAAGACGATCTGGATCTGGCGGTTGCGGATGGCGTCCTCGATGTGCGGACGGCCCTCGAGCACCTTGTTGATTTTTTCCGCCGGCACGCCGTTCTCGTTGAGGAAGCGCGCTGTGCCCGAGGTTGCAAGCACCTTGAAGCCGAGGCCGGACAGGCGCTGGACAGCACCCAGGATGCCGGCCTTGTCCTCGTCCCGGACAGAGACGAACAGGGTGCCCGAGCGCGGCAGGTCGACGCCGGCACCCAGCTGGGCCTTGGCGAAGGCGAGCGCGTAGTCGCGGTCGAGGCCCATGACCTCGCCGGTCGACTTCATCTCTGGTCCGAGCAGGATGTCGACGCCGGGGAAGCGGGCGAACGGGAACACCGCTTCCTTGACGGCGATGTGGCCGGGGTTGCGAGCATCGGGCTTGGCGCCGTAATGGGCGAAGGCCTCATCCAGGGTCTCGCCCGACATGATGCGGGCGGCGATCTTGGCGATCGGCTTGCCGACGGTTTTCGCGACGAAGGGCACGGTGCGCGAGGCGCGCGGGTTCACTTCGAGCACGTAGATGACGCCATCCTTGATGGCGTACTGCACGTTCATCAGGCCGCCGACATGGAGCGCCTTGGCCATGGCCGCGGTCTGGCGCTCGAGCTCGTCGACGAGCTCGGTGGAGAGCGAGTGGACGGGCAGCGAGCAGGCAGAGTCGCCCGAGTGGATGCCGGCTTCCTCGATGTGCTCCATGATGCCCGAGACATAGGTCTCCTTGCCGTCGCAGAGGCAGTCGACGTCGACCTCGATGGCGCCCGACAGGTAGGTGTCGAACAAAAGCGGGTTCTTGCCGAGCAGGGTGTTGATCTGGCCGGTCTTGTCGTTGGGATACTTCTGCTTGATGTCCTCGGGCACGAGGCCCGGCACGGTGTCGAGAAGGTAGGACTGCAGCATGCCCTCATTGTGGATGATCTGCATGGCGCGGCCGCCGAGCACGTAGGACGGACGCACGACCAGCGGGAAGCCGAGCTCGCCGGCAACCGTGCGGGCCTGCTCGACCGAATAGGCGATGCCGTTCTTCGGCTGCTTGAGGTCGAGCTTGTGCAGGAGCTTCTGGAAGCGGTCGCGGTCCTCGGCGAGGTCGATCGCGTCGGGCGAGGTGCCGAGGATCGGGATCCCGGCCTTTTCGAGCGCATGCGCAAGCTTCAGCGGGGTCTGGCCGCCGAACTGGACGATGACGCCGTGCAGCGTGCCCTTGGCCTGTTCAGCGCGCAGGATCTCCAGCACGTCTTCTGCGGTCAGCGGCTCGAAATAGAGGCGGTCGGAGGTGTCGTAGTCAGTCGAGACGGTCTCGGGGTTGCAGTTGACCATGATCGACTCGTAGCCGGCCTCGCGCAGGGCGTAGGCGGCGTGGACGCAGCAATAGTCGAACTCGATGCCCTGGCCGATACGGTTGGGGCCGCCGCCAAGGATGACGACCTTCTTGCGATCGGAGACCTGGGCCTCGTCGGCTACGGCGCCGGCGAAGGGCAGCTCGTAGGACGAATACATGTAGGCTGTCGGCGAGGCGAACTCGGCGGCGCAGGTGTCGATGCGCTTGTAGACCGGGTGCACGCCGAGCTTTTGGCGAGTCTTCTGAACGGCTTCGGCTTCAGTCTTCGTCAAGGACGCGAGGCGGGCGTCGGAGAAGCCCATCGACTTCAGCATGCGCAGGTTTTCGGCGTCCTGCGGCAGGCCGTGCTCGCGGACGCGGGCTTCCATTGAGATGATGCCGGCGATCTGCTCGAGGAACCACGGATCGATCTTGCACATGGCGTGCACGTCTTCGAGCGAGGTGCCCATGCGGATCGCCTGGGCGACCATGCGCAGGCGGTCAGGGGTGGGCGTGCCCAGCGCCGCGCGGATGGCGTTGCGGTCGTCGCCATCGTCGCCGTTGACGCCGAGGCCGGGGATTTCGATCTCGTCGAGGCCGGTGAGGCCGGTCTCAAGGCCACGCAGGGCCTTCTGCAGCGATTCCTGGAAGGTACGGCCGATGGCCATGACCTCGCCGACCGACTTCATGGCAGTGGTCAGCGTCGGCTCGGCACCGGGGAACTTTTCGAAGGCGAAGCGCGGGATCTTGGTGACGACGTAGTCGATCGACGGCTCGAACGAGGCCGGCGTCGCGCCGCCAGTGATGTCGTTCTCGAGTTCGTCGAGCGTGTAGCCGACGGCGAGCTTTGCCGCGATCTTGGCGATCGGGAAGCCAGTCGCCTTGGAGGCCAGCGCCGAGGAGCGCGACACGCGCGGGTTCATCTCGATCACGACGAGGCGGCCGTCGGCCGGGTTGACGGCGAACTGGACGTTGGAGCCGCCGGTCTCGACGCCGATCTCGCGCAGCACCGCGATCGAGGCGTTGCGCATGATCTGGTATTCTTTGTCCGTCAGCGTCAGCGCAGGCGCGACGGTGATCGAGTCGCCGGTGTGCACGCCCATCGGGTCGATGTTCTCGATCGAGCAGATGATGATGCAGTTGTCGGCGCGGTCGCGCACGACCTCCATCTCGTATTCCTTCCAGCCGAGCACCGATTCCTCGATGAGGACTTCAGTGGTCGGGGAGGCGTCGAGACCGCTCTGGACGATGGCGAAGAATTCCTCGCGGTTGAAGGCGATGCCGCCGCCGGTGCCGCCCATGGTGAAGGACGGGCGGATGATGGCGGGCAGGCCGACGTGATCGAGCGCCTGGGCGCCGATTGCCATGCCGTGGTTGATGTAGCGCTGCTTGCGGTCGCCTTCGCCGAGATTCCACTGCGTTTCGAGCGCGTCGAGCGCGGCGTCGAGATTGGCAGGATTCTCGGCCTTGAGGGCGGCGCGCTCGGCTTCGTGCTTCTTGCGGTCGGCGTCCTTGACGTCCGAGGCGTTGGCGAGCATCGAGCGCGGGGTTTCCAGCCCGATCTTGGCCATCGCCTCGCGGAACAGCGAGCGGTCCTCGGCCTTGTCGATGGCGTGCGCGTCGGCGCCAATCATCTCGACATTGTAGCGCTCGAGGACGCCCATGCGGCGCAGCGAGAGTGCGGTGTTCAGCGCGGTCTGGCCGCCCATGGTCGGCAGCAGCGCGTCGGGGCGCTCCTTGGCGATGATCTTGGCGACGACTTCGGGGGTGATCGGCTCGATGTAGGTCGCGTCGGCCAGCTCCGGATCGGTCATGATCGTGGCCGGGTTGGAGTTGACCAGGATGACCCGGTAGCCCTCTTCCTTCAGCGCCTTGCAGGCCTGGGTGCCGGAGTAGTCGAACTCGCAGGCCTGGCCGATGACGATGGGGCCGGCGCCGATGATCAGGATGGACTTGATGTCGGTGCGTCTGGGCATGGGTGCGGTCCGTATAATGGGCCTGCGCGAAGAACCGGGACGGGGCAATGCCCGGGCCGGTGCGCAAGGAGATTCAAGTGTCAGGCTAGGCGGGCCTTATAGGGGAAGGATCGGAAGGGGGGAACCCCGAAAATGCATGAATCCCGGATGTCGCAGCCGTCCCCGTCCGTCAACAAAACGTCGCTACCTCAAGCTATGATGTCGGGCTATACTTCTGCTGGTCAGTAGTACGGGGGATGGCATGGTAGACATCCAGACCTATGGCAACGTCGAACTTGTCGTTCGCGAGCGCCTGAAGAAGACCCGCCCCGAAATCGAAGAATCGCTCGTGCGCATCGCCGAGGGCAATCCGCTGGCCGCGGAGCCCGAGCGGCGGCGGCGCGTCGACCGGCTGCAGACCAAGGCGCAGCTCACCCGCGAGCAGGCGGAGATGATCTCGACGGCCATCGAGGCGAGCGCCGAGCCCGTAAAGGTCGGGCGCAAGCCCGCTGCCGCGGCGGCCAAGCCGGTGGGGCCGGAGGCGATTTTGGGATCGACGCTCGATTTCGTCGGCGTGGCCTTCCTGGAACGCGGCCGCCGCGCGGCGGACGCGGTGGGCCGCGTCGCGTTCCTCAACGAGATGCCGCAGGGCACCGGCTTCCTGGTCGGGCCGAATCTGTTCCTGACCAACCATCATGTGATCCCGACGCCGCAGGACGCCGCGCGGCTGCAGGTCCAGTTCGACTACGAGCGGGACAAGGCCAATGCGCTGCGCGTTCCCACCACCTTCCTCTTCGATCCCAAGCTGTGCTTCGTGACCGACGGCATCGAGGGGCTCGACTATACGCTGATCGGCCTGGGCGGACGCCGGAGCGGCGCAAGGGCACTCGACGAGTTCGGCTTCCTGGTGCTCTCCAATGCCGGCGACAAGCACATGCTCGGCGAGATCGCCAACCTGGTCCAGCACCCCGACGGCAGGTTCAAGGAACTGGTTCTGCGCGAGAACCATCTGGTTGCGCGCGACGAGACGCTGCAGGTGCTGCACTACGTCGCCGACACCGAGCAGGGTTCGTCGGGCTCGCCCGTCTTCAACAACGAGTGGGAACCGATCGCGCTGCATCACTGGGGCGGGCCCTGGCACGAGGTGATGGGAACCGACGGCCAGCCGCTCGCCAGGGAGATCAACGAGGGCATCCGCATCAGCGCCATCGTCACCGACCTGGAAAAGCGCCTCGGCACGCTCGATGCGGTGAACAAGGCGACGGTGTCGAAGCTGCTCGACCGCTGGGAGGAGGCGGGGCGCCTGAAGCTGCAGCCGGTGTCGCCGGGCGGTAACGAGGCGGCCAGCGGGGAGATTGCGGAGCGGGGTGAGGCGACGGATCGTGCGGCCGCCGACGGCAAGGTGCGGCTCAACGAGGACGGATCGGTAACCTGGAGCTTTCCGATCGAGATCAGCGTGCGCGCGCCAATGGCGGCCGCGTCTGTGGCGGCACGCGCCACGGGGGCCGGCAGCAGCAGGCCGCGCGCCGAGGCCGCGAGCTGGAAGACCGAGAATTTCGACGACCGCGGCGGCTACGAGCCAGGCTTCATCCCCGGCTTCATCCTGCCGCTGCCGAACCACGAGGGCGCGCCGGGCAGCGCAGCCAAGAACCAGCTGGCCAAGCCCGGCGACGATCCGTTCGAGCTTCCTTACCACCACTTCTCCATCGTCATGAACGCATCGCGGCGGCTCGCCTATTTCACCGGCTGCAACATCGACGGCTCGCGCATCAAGGCGATCAACCGCGACGACAAGTCGGTGATCGACGATCCGACGCTGAAAGACCTCGGGGTCGAGTCGCTCGGCGACCTGGGTGACATGGGCGCCGAGGCCAGCGACGATTTCCGACCCGACCGGCGCATCCTGCCGGAGGAGCAGATGAACCGGCCGTTCTACGAAAAGCAGAAGGTGGCCGGCTTTCCCGACCCGCAATCGAACGAGCGCAAGGCGCGCATCTTCCAGAAGGGGCACATCACGCTGAGGGGCGATCCGGCATGGGGCACCGACAGCGAGGCCGTGGCGGCAGAGCGCGACACGTTCTTCTACACAAACGCTGCGCCGCAACTCGGCTTCTTCAACCAGGGAAGCGCGCTCAACCGGCCGGGCTCGAAGGGGAAGCTCAGGTGGCGGGCGGTCGAGACCTATGTGCTGCGCAACGCGGTGACGATGCGCAGCCGCGTGACCGTCTTTGCCGGCCCCGTCTTCGCCGAGGCCGACCCACCATACCGCTTCGACAGCAAGGTGCCGCTGCGGTTCTGGAAGATCGCCACCTGGAACGACGGCAACGACCTGCGCTCGATCGCGCTGCTGGCCGACCAGGGGCCGCTGATCGAGGTGATGCCCGAGGCGATGCTCGCCCGGGCTGAGGCCTTCGGCGACGACCTGGAACTGGCGCGTGTCTCGGAGTTCCTGACCACGGTGGCGGAAATCGAGCGCCTGACCGGTCTCGACTTCGGCTCTTTGCTGCGCGACGCCGACATCCGAGCAGGGCAGGAGGCTATCGGCGGGCCGGCGCAGACGCTGGAGCCCGAGGACCTCGCGCCAGTGCCGAAGCCTTATGCCCGCCCGGCGAGGAGTTCGCCGCGCACGGCGAAGAAGGCGCCAAAACCTCGCCAGTCGCCCAAGTGAAGCCTGCAAGGGAACTTGCGCGGCAGACGGGAGTTCGGTCGTAGGTCGAAAATCAGCTATCCTTGGTATTCGGCGGTCGCTCCGCCGAGCGACGCACTGGCCGACATGTGGGCGGGCGAGTGACGACAAACGTAAGGAAGCGACTGCATGGAGAACTCTCCCTCTCAACTTATAGACGCCAGAATCAAGGAACTCGACGACTGGCGCGGCGAGACGCTTGCCCGCATCCGCAAGCTCATCAAGCAGGCTGATCCCGAAGTGGTCGAGGAATGGAAGTGGAGAGGGGTTCCGGTGTGGTCGCATGCCGGGATCATCTGCACGGGCGAGACCTACAAGAATGCCGTGAAGATGACATTCGCCAAAGGTGCGTCGCTGGAGGACCCTTCCGGCCTGTTCAACTCCAGCCTCGAAGGCAGCACCAGGAGGGCCATCGATTTCCACGAGGGTGACGATATCGACGAGGAGGCGCTGAAGGCACTCATCGGCGCGGCGGTGGCGCTGAACATTTCGCAGCGGGCCGCCGGCGGCTCTCGTGCCAAGAGGGCGCCAAGAAGCAGCTAGGCCGGCATGAAGCCGGTGCGCAGCGCGTAGGCCCATTCCGGGCGGCCGGACTCCTCGGCGCGGTGGGCCGCAGCCTCCTGGTCATAGGCGACGGCACGGAACTCGACGCTGGTGAGCGTTCCTGCCCCGTCGACTTCGACGATGCCGTAGCGAGCGAGCGGTGAACCCTGTTCGGACACATGCGCGGGCGCGCTGTCGTCGCGGTAGGCAGGGTCGCCGACGCTGCCGGGATTGAACAGAATGCGCCCGTCCGTCAGCCGGATCAGGTCCGGCCGGTGGCTGTGGCCCGAAACCAGCAGGCGATGCGATGGATCGGTGCCGGCCAGCCGCTTTTCGATCAGCGACAGCGGCGCGCGGACGAGGTGGCCGTCGGCGATGACTTCGGTGAGGTAGCGCTCGTCGTGGTCTGGGCGGGCATGGAAGGCCAGCACGCCGGGTGACACTTCCAGGGTGACAGGCAGCGCCTCGAGCCAGTCGCGCTGGCTTCCGGTGAGGCGATCATAGGCGAAGCGGTCCGACGCTCCCATCTCGTCCAGCGGATCGGTGGCGGCGCGGCGGTCATGGTTGCCGCGCACTGTCGGCCAGTCGAGGGACATCAGGCGTTCGACCGTCTCGCGCGGCCAGAGCGGCCCGGAAACGAGGTCGCCAAGATTGACGGTCAGGTCGGCGCCGCCCAGGCGGACGAGGTCGGCAAGCACGGCTTCGAGCGCAAGCACGTTGCCATGGATATCGGCCAGGACGGCGATCCGCATGTTTTGATTCTCCGGCGAGGTGGCGTCAGATCTCTTCGCGCTGGCGTTCGAGTTGCGGAATTTCCTGGGCCGCGGCGATGATGGAATCGAGCAGGCCCGGGAACCGGCGGTCGAGATCGCCGCGCCGCAGCGAGATCAGCCGGCTGGTGCCCGACACCTCGGTGCTGGTGATGCCGGCCTCGCGCAGCTTGGCGAGGTGATAGCTCAGATTGGTCTTGGAGCCGAACTCAAGAAACTGGCCGCAACTCATTGCGACGCCTTCATTGCGCGCGAGGTAGCCGACGATTGCGAGCCTCGTCTGGTCGCCGAGCACGGCGAGCACATTGGCGAGGCTGAGCTGTTCGGCGGTGGGCTGGGGCAGGGACATGGGGCGAAGGTAGCTGCGGCGGGGTCCGGGTTCAAGGAGCGGCCGCTGCTGACAGAGGGTGGCAGCAGCCTTCGTTATCCAGATTGACATGACGCTTGGTTAAGTTCAATAGTTCAGTAAATTTTGAACTATTGGTGGTGTCATGGACAAGCGTCTTGTCTGGCTGGCGGTCGGCTCATTCGCCATGAGCACGGTCGGCTTCGTGTTCTCGAGCCTGCTGCCGGCGATCGCTGGCGACGCCCACGTCTCCGTGCCCTTCGCGGGCTATCTCATCATGGCGTTTTCGCTCGCCTATGCCATCGGCGCGCCGGTGCTTTCGGCGCTGGCGGGGGAAGTGGACCGCCGCCGCATCCTGGCCGCGACCATGCTGTTCTTTGTCGCCGGCAACCTCGTGGCGGCGTCGAGCGCGTCGTTCTGGGGCCTTCTGGTCGCCCAGATCATGATGGGCATGTCGGCCGGCCTCTATGCCGCGACAGCCCAGGCGACGGCCGTTTCGTTGGCCGGGCCGGAACACCGGGCACGCGCGATCGCGGTGGTGGTCGGCGGAACGACTTTTGCCGTTGCGCTTGGCGCGCCGGTCGGCTCGCTGATCGCCACCATGTGGGGCTGGCGCGGCACGTTCGTGTCCATCGCCTTCCTGGCGCTGGTCTGCGCAGCGATCCTGTGGCTGCGGCTACCGAGGGGATCGCGTGGCATCAAGCTGACGCTCGGCGAACGCTTCACCGCCGTCGCCCGGCCCGGTATCTTGCCGTCGCTGCTGGTTACGTTGCTGTACCTCGCCGGCGGCTTCACCGTGATCTCCTACATTGCGCCGCTGGCGCTGGAAGGCGCGGACCTGCCGGCCATTGCACTTCCGGGCATGTTGCTCGCCTTCGGCGCGGGCGCCGTCATCGGCAACCTGTCGAGCGGCTATCTCGCCGACCGGATCGGGGCGACCCGCATGGTGGTGCTGTCGCTGCTGATGTCGTCGGGCTTCTGCCTGGCAATCGCGCTGACGCTGAAGCTTCTGCCGCACCACATCGCGGGGCCGGTGCTGATCGGCCTGATGGTGCCATGGGGCATCATCGGCTGGGCCTTCCCGCCGGCACAGGCGAGCCGCATCGTCGGTTTTGCCCCCGAACTCGCGCATCTGACGCTCTCGCTCAACGCTTCGGCGCTCTATTTCGGCATCGCCCTCGGCACCGTCATCGGCGGCCGGGTGCTGGAATTCGCACGGCCGTCGGACCTCGGCCTGGTGGCGGCGGCATTCCCGCTGGTGGCGCTGGCGGTGCTGGCCTTGTCGCGCCGGTCGGCGCGGGTGGCGGTGGCGGGCTGAAGTCGTCTGCCGCGGGGCCGACGATGACCTGGCGGGCAATCGGCCGAGCATGGGATTAGTACGTGGCGGCGGCCGGGCGGCGCCGCTCGGTCTGTCAGGCCGCCAGAACGAATTCGTACAGCAGCTTGAGATTGAGGGCCGCGATCACCACAGCGATCAGCATTGCCAGGCCGATCAGCCAGCGCGGGGCGACGAGCGCGCCCATCTTCTTCTTGCTGGCGGTGAACATGACCAGCGGGAAGACAGCGAAGGAGAGCTGCAGGCTGAGTACGACCTGTGTGAGGATCAACAGCTTGGCCGTGCCGGTTTCGCCGAACCAGATGGTGACGGCGGCGGCGGGCACGATGGCGATACCCCGGGTGATCAGGCGGCGCAGCCATGGCGGCAGCTTGATGTGGAGGAAGCCCTCCATGACGATCTGCCCGCAAGGGTGGCGGTCACCGTCGAATTGATGCCGCAAGCGAGCAGCGCGATGCCGAACAAAGTGGGCGCAACCGCGATGCCGAGCAGCGGCGCGAGCAGCGAATGGGCCTCGCCGATTTCGATGACGTCGGTGCGGCCGGAGGCGTAGAAGGTCGCCGCGGCGAGGATCAGGATCGAGGCGTTGATGAGCAGCGCGAACATCAGCGCGATGGTCGAATCCCAGGTGGCGTAGCGCAGCGCCTGCCGCTTCTCCGGGAGCGTTTCGCCATAGGCGCGCGTCTGCACGATGCCGGAATGCAGGTAGAGGTTGTGCGGCATGACGGTGGCGCCGAGGATGCCGAGCGCGAGGTAGAGCATTTCGGGGTTGGTGACGATCTCGGTCGTCGGCGCGAAGCCGACGATGACGGCGCCCCAGTCCGGGTCGGCCAGAGCGACCTGGATGGCGAAGGATATGGCGATGACGCCGAGCAGCGTGATGATCAGCGCCTCGACCCAGCGGAAGCCAAGCTTCTGCAGGTAGAGGATGAGGAAGACGTCGAGCGCGGTGATGACCACGCCGAGCTCGAGCGGGATGCCGAACAGGAGGTTGAGGCCGATTGCCGTGCCGATCACCTCGGCGATGTCGGTAGCGATGATGGCGATCTCGGCAAGCAGCCAGAGGAAATAGGCGACGGGACGCGGGAAGGCGTCGCGGCAGGCCTGGGCCAGGTCGCGACCCGAGGCAATGGCGAGGCGCGCGCACAGCGACTGCAGCACGATGGCCATGATGTTGGAGACCAGCGCCACAAAGAGCAGCGTGTAGCCGAAGCGCGAGCCGCCGGCGATGGAGGTCGCCCAATTGCCGGGATCCATGTAGCCGACGGCGACCAGGTAGCCGGGGCCGATGAAGGCCACCGCCTTGCGCCAGGTCGGGCCGCTGCTGCGGACTGCGATGGAGCGGTGGACGTCCGAGAGCGAGCCTTCGCCTCGGGCGGTTCGCCATCCGTTGATGTCCTCGGATGGCCGAGCATATGAGTCCACCGCCTGTCTCCAGTCGCAGTTGCTAATCATTTGCAACAATACCGGGCGGCGGTGCTTAGGCAAGTCCCTGCGGCAGTTTGCCCGCCGGGAGTTGTCCGGCAGTTGCCGGAATACATCAGCAGCCGGTAGAATAGTTGATGCAAACAATCAGGAATTCGGCTATCGGCTCGCCCGTTCATTTGGCTGCGACGAAGGCGGCGGGGCGGGCGAGACAGAATGGCATTCCTG
>VFQM010002354.1_pt1 | contig 14176 bp, 12 predicted proteins | sample 3512391 | NCBI WGS metagenome assembly VFQM01 (sample SAMN10412369, study PRJNA504923) | tailings metagenome | isolation source: Replicate 1 from Balatoc abandoned mine | place: Philippines
CCCCACGGCCTTCATCAAGGGCGCTGATTTTGTTGCTGCCCTCTACGACAGCCTGGGCCGCCCCGAACATGATCATGGCACCGGCAAGCCACACGACCATGGACCGGGCGGACATCAGCATTGACGGCACGATGTGCGGTGCCCGCACCGCAAATCTTTCGTCATCCCGGACTTGATCCGGGATAACATGCCACTGTTGTCCGTTATCCCGGCTCAAGTCCGGGATGACGATGATGATTGAGGGCTACCCTACCTCAGCCCTAAGTTCCGCAATCAACCCCGCCACCTGCGTCAATCGCCCCTCCTCTTCATCCAATATTGCGCGAAACGCGTCGCGCTTGAACGCCGCGAGATCGGCTTCGGCCAGCGCCATATCTTCCCCCAGCGACGACGCGATAATGTCCACCAGCCGGTCGGCGCCATGCAGGCGCCCCCACAGATAGTCATTTTCGCGGTAGGCGCGGCTGAAAAAGGCGCCGAAGCTGTTGAATTCAATGCCCTTCAGCACCTCGGCTGCGCCGCCCGAGCGGATGGCATTCGCGTCGCTGGGCGAAATGCGGTCTATCTTGACCGGGTCATATTCGTCGAGGCCCTCGCCTTGCAGCAGTGGCAAAGTGGCAATGTCGTAAAAAGGATAACCGAGGTAAGCGAACAGCATCGCTCGCCGCTCGTCCTTCGGCAGCGCCGCAAGCGGGGCAGCCAGTAGGGTATCAACCTGGCCATCGGTTTCAGCGAGCGCACGCCGCGCCGCCACCGCATCCAGCCATGCCGCACTTTCTGCCGCTGGCAGGCCCGCGAACCAGGCATCGCCCTCGCGCTCCAAAAACAGCGCTAGCGCCGCATAGATAGCGGTACGTAGCGCTTCGGCAGCGGGATCGGGCTGGGCGCGGCGCGATTCGACGCGCGTGTCGAGTTGCCGCGCCAGAAAGCGCAGACGGCGGATGCGAAAGCCAATGTCGTGCTGGCGGAAAAAATCAATTACCGGCGCGCTTGCCCCCGCGCCGCGCCTGCCGCCAATGCGATCAATCCCGCGCGTGCGAACCGCTGCCCACAGCGCGGCGCGCAGTGTGGCAGCATCCTGCGCCGGGGCCAGCCGCGCTGCCAGCCCGGCAAGCTCCTCCACAACCACCGATAGCTTGAGATGGCCATAGGGCGCATAGGCATAGCCCGCGCGCGTCGCTGCTTCCTCTTGCGCGCGCGCGCGCCATTTGGCGAGCCGCGCCGGGGTTGGCGTGTCGATGAAGAAGCTGCTGCCAAACAAACCCTCAACCTGTTCCTCGACCTCGACGCGCATGCCGTCGCTGACATGCTGCATGCGGCGGATCCGCATCGACAGCCCCGCGAGCGCCTCGACATTGTCGCCGATTGGCTGTTCGCGGGGAATTTCGCTGAGTGCGCCCAATATGACGCTGAGCCAGCCCGGCGGGTCGGTGCTGCCCGGCGCGGGCCGCCCCAGACTCACCGCCCGGTGGTCGGGCTTGGGATCGATATAGACGAAGCGCCGGTCCACCTCGCGCCGTGCCGGGCGTTGCTTCAGCGCGGCGATGGCGGGGCGGAAGGGCGCGTTCGCCAGCACCGATCCATCAATATAGCAGCGTGTCGCCGGATCTTCGTCGCTCGCGGGCAGCTGCGCCGCGATGAAGGCCTCGCGCGTCGGCCACACCATCCCGCGATGGCGCAGCACCGCATCGGCCTCGGCCAGGGTGAAGGGCGGGAACGCCCCGGGAAAGCTGGCGGTTGCGCGCGCCGCAGCAGCGAGCGCCGGGGTATCGCCAAGATCCCTCCCCGCCGCGCCATTTTTGCGAAAGGCGAGCGTCAACCGATGTTCACGCTCTTCCACCACAGCCGGGGAATTGAGGGCCAGCGGGCGGCGATAACCCGCAAAGTCGGTAACAGTAACAAACAGGTCAAAGGGCTGCGCCGCCGGAACCAGCACCGGACCGACCGGTCCAGCGGCCATAGCCGAAAAGGCGTCGTGGAGCAGGTGCAAAAAGGTCTGGCCGCCAAAGGGGGCAGCAAACCAGCGCGCGCGCACCAGCTGCGATACTTTCATCCGCACCTCGGCCTGCGCCTCACGCGCGACGGTGCGGTCGATGGCGTTGCCGCGCCGCTTCATCGCCATCCACACCAGCGGCGCAGCCCAGAATTTGGTGGCACGCGACAGCGGCCGCGCGTCGGGGTCGAGCAGGGCGTCAAGATCGGCGCGCGTCAGCCACAGCTCCGTCAGCGGGTCAAGCGACTGGCCAGTTGTGAGCGCACGCGCCAGAAAAATTCCGTTGATTCCGCCTGCGCTGGCACCGGCGACAATGTCAGAGAATATGCGCAACCGCACGCCGCGCGCACGCGCGATTTCTTCGAGCAGACGCTGATACACGCCTGCGCTCCCCGCCAGCGCCGCATCGCCGTCCTGCGCGCGGCGCGATGCGGCCGCGAGTCGCCACACCTCTTTGGTGATGCCGTGCATATAGACGGCGAGACTAATGCCGCCGTAACAAATCAGGGCGAGGCGGAGTTCCTTTTCGCGCACGGGCGAAAGCTATGCCCCGCGCCGCCTGTTGGCAAGGCGGGCGCGGGGCGCGGGCGGCCGGGTCGCAAGCGGCCGCCGCAAGGTTTGACAAGTCAGGCGACGGCGTAACGGACAGTCGCGGCCTTGCGCTGGCGCAGCGCGCCGCCAATCAAGCCAAAGCCCATAATCATCATGGCCCAGGTCGCGGGTTCGGGGATCGCGCCGACGGGAATGGCCGAGCTGGTACCCGTCCCGATGATCTGACCATCGCTGAAGGCGATAGCGGTGAAACTGTCGCCAAGTGCAAAGGCCGCGTCACCGTTGGGACCGAAGAGTGCGGCATTTTCCGCAAAGTCGAACAACAAGCCATAGTCGTCGTCCGATCCGGTTCCGGCGGCAAGGCTGTTAAGCGCAGCGATAATGCCACCTTCTAGGGTTGACGGGAACAATGTTCCCCATGCGATACCCTGCGCCGCAGCGGCCCAATTGTTGTTTACGAACAATACCGCATGTTCCTGACCCGGCTCGTCGCCTTCCAGATCGGTGGCCACGCCAAGCAGCAAGATCCGATCCAGCGGCGTATCCTTGGCAAAGACATCCACCAGCGTCGATTCTCCCTGCGGCGCATAATCGCTGTTGCTGATGCTCGAACTACAACCCGTATTGGCGGTGAATTTGGCGATCGCGCCAACAGGATAATTCGGCAAATTGAATGTGTACTGGATCAAATAGGGCGGTAAAGTGGGGCAGCTCTGCGCGGCAGCAGGCACGATGCCAAAGCTAGTGGTAGCGGCAAGAAAAATGGCAGCGAGCCAAAGCCGAGCCGACGAAAGGATGCGGTGCATATTGAACCCCTTAAGATGAGCGGTGGGACAAGAACGGTTCACGGATTGGTTACCATTTTGCCGAGGTTCCCTCGCCTCTCGAATCCGACAGGTTTGATTTGACGTCCGAACACGGGACAATGTCAGGCACCCCCTTGAAGACCGTGCGGAAGATGCGGATAACCGTGGTTCCGTCAGGGGGCCGACCGATGCTGCAGACGATTCTTCCGCTTACCGAGGCCGCGCTTGCTGCGCCAGATTTGGGCAAGGCCGCCGACCAATTTCACGCAGCGCTGCGATCGCATGACGTCACCTATTTGCAGGCGCGCGCTTATCATCGGCCCTTTGGCCCGCTGACATCTCAGCGGCATTGGCAAGCCGGCGGTTTTGTCGCGCGCCATGCCAAAGCGGGCTGGGAGGGCAGCGCTGCGTTCAACTATATCTGCTTCGAGAAAAACCCGCTGATCGATGCCATCGCCCAGTCATTAACGCGCTATCGCTTTTCCGATTTTGCACCGCACGGCGCGCGCCCCAACGCCAGCTATTGGGAAGCGCTCGCCGAAGCCGATATGGCCGAGGCGCTGTGCGCCACCGCCTATGGCAGCGGACGGCGCATCACATCCTTCCACATCGGGTTCGACCGCAAGGAATTTGCGCCGGGCGAGGCCGATGCGATCCAGATCGCCGCGCTTATGATTGCGGAGGCCTTTTTGCCGACGGTCGGCGCCGCGCAAGACGTTGGCCCTGCGCTCACCCGGCGCGAGCGCGATGTTATGGCTTATGTCGCCGAGGGCAAGACCGATTGGGAAATCGGCGTGATCCTGGCCCTATCCGAAACCACCGCGCGCTTCCATGTCGACAATGCGCGGCGCAAGCTGGGTGCGGTCAACCGTGCGCACGCCGTCGCGCGCTATCTGGCGCTGCGTAGCTGAACGTGCCTATAGCGGGCGGCCATGGCCCGCGCCCGCACCCTCCTCCTCACCGCAGCATTGGGTCCGCTCGATTACCGGGTGCCGCAAGGCGATGCCGTCTCGCTGGGCAGCGTCGTCATCGCCCCGCTCGGCCCGCGCCGCCTTGGCGGAGTGATCTGGGAGGACGAAGCCTTTGGCGCACCCGAACCCGTTGGCGACAACCGGCTGCGCAATCTGCTCGAAGTCGTCAATGTGCCGCCCATCGCCGCGCCGCTGCGCCGCCTGATCGAATGGGTCAGCAGCTATTACATGGCCCCGCCCGGCGCGGTGCTGCGCATGGTGCTGCCCGGCGTCGCCTTCGCCGACGCGCGCCGTCCGATTATCGAATATCGGCTGACCGGCGAAGTGCCCGCGCGGCTGACCGCGCAGCGCCAAGCCGCGCTTGACGCATTGGCAGGCGAGCAAGGCACGGTGCGCGAGCTCGCCGCCAAGGCGAGGGTTAGCGAAGCCGTGATTCGCGGACTGGTCGAGGTTGGCGCGGCGGAGGCGGTCGCGATCAGCAGCGACACCCCTTACCCCGCGCCCGATCCCGATTTCGCGCAGCCTGCGCTGTCGGCAGAACAGGCCGAAGCCGCCGCCTCGCTTGCCGCTGCTGTCGCCACGCGGGCGTTCGACCCCGTGCTGCTCGACGGCGTGACTGGATCGGGCAAGACCGAGGTCTATATGGAGGCGGTCGCGGCGGCCATCCGCGAAGGCCAACAGGCGCTGGTGCTGCTGCCCGAGATCGCGCTGACCGAGCCAATGCTGACGCGCTTTACCGCGCGCTTCGGCGTCGAACCGGTGGCGTGGCATTCGGGCCTCAAGTCAAGCGAACGCCGCCGCGCATGGCATGCGATTGCGCGCGGCGATGCCGCCATTGTGGTCGGCGCGCGCTCGGCGCTGTTCCTGCCCTATGCTAAGCTGGGCGTCATCATCGTCGACGAAGCGCATGAAGCGAGCTTCAAACAAGAGGACGGCGTCCATTATCATGCGCGCGACGTCGCGGTGATGCGCGCGCAGATGGAGGCAATTCCGGTCATCTTGGCGAGCGCGACCCCCGCGCTAGAGAGTTTGGCGCAGGTCGAAGCAGGGCGGTATCGCCGCCTCGCGCTGCCAGCGCGCTATGGCGGGGCGAGCCTGCCTGCTATTGCGGCGCTCGACCTGCGCGATGATCCGCCCGACCGCGGGACTTGGCTTGCGCCGACGTTGGTCAAGGCGCTGACCGACCGGCTCGGAAAGGGCGAACAGTCGCTGCTGTTCCTCAATCGGCGCGGTTTTGCACCGCTGACCCTGTGCCGCACTTGCGGCCACCGCATCCAGTGTCCCAACTGCACATCGTGGATGGTCGAGCACCGGCTCGTTCGCCGTCTTGCCTGTCACCATTGCGGCCATGTCATGCCGCCGCCCGCGAGGTGCCCCGAATGCGGCGACGAGGATGCACTGGTCGCCTGCGGCCCCGGCGTCGAGCGCGTTGCCGATGAGGTGAAGTTACGCTTCCCCGAGGCGCGCACCGCCATCGTCACGTCGGACACGCTGTGGAGCCCTGCGCGCGCGGCGGAGTTTGTCGCGAATGTCGAGGCGGGGCTGGTCGATATCATCATCGGTACCCAGCTCGTCACCAAAGGCTATCATTTCCCCAACCTGACGCTGGTCGGCGTCGTCGATGCCGATCTGGGTCTCGACGGCGGCGATCTGCGCGCCGCCGAGCGAACCTTCCAGCAGGTGCAACAGGTTGCGGGGCGCGCGGGTCGCGGGGTCAAGCCCGGCGAAGTGCTGGTGCAGACGCGCATGCCGGGCGCGCCGGTCATCGCCGCGCTGGTCGCAAACGACCGCGATGGTTTTTACGCCGCCGAGGCCGCCGCGCGCAGAAGCGCCGGGTCGCCGCCCTATGGCCGCCTCGCCGCGATCATTGTCTCGTCCGAGGATGCCGACCTCGCGCGCCGCGCCGCCGAACGCCTCGCCGCCGCCGCGCCGAAAAGGAAGGGCGCGGACATTTACGGCCCCGCCCCCGCACCGCTCGCCATGCTGCGCGGCCGCCACCGCTTTCGCCTGCTGGTCCACGCGCCGCGCAGCTTTGCGCTGCAAGAGATGATCGCCGACTGGACCGCGCGAATTGATTGGCCCGCCAAGGTGCGGCTGACGATTGATATTGATCCCTATAGTTTTCTGTAATTGCTGCAATATCATCACTTTACTGTCACATCGATGCCATTACCATAGGGGGCGGGTGATGAGATCAGGGGATCGTGATGCGACGCAGATTGATAATGGGAACAATGGTCGCGTTGGTCGCAGCAGCGGTTCCCGCCGAGGCCAAATGGCTACGCGCCGACACCGCCAATTTCATCATCTTTAGCGAGGGTAGCGAGCAATCGCTACGCAGCTTTGCCGAAAAAGTCGAACGGCTCGATGCCACTCTACGCGGCCGGTTCAATGCGCGCCGAGAGCCTGAGGAAAACCGCCTGACCATCTATTTGCTGCCGCGCGCCGAAGATGCCGGGCGGATGCAATCGGGCAAAGGCAATAGCAACACCGCAGGCTTTTACGCGACCCACCCCGAGGGCACTTTCGCGGTATCCAACCGCGAACCCGACGCAGGGCGCGGATCGCTCGACGGCACCACCGTGTTGTTCCACGAATATGCGCATCATTTCATGTTGCGCTATGCGCCGCACGCTTATCCCGCCTGGTTTGTTGAGGGCTTCGCCGAATATTATGCGACGGTCGACTTCACCAAAGAAGGCCATGCACAAATTGGCAAGCCCGCGCATCATCGCGCTTATGGCCTGCTCGAAATGCCCAAAATCCCGGTCCGCACCTTGTTGGCCACCCGGCCTGGCGAGTTGAAGGATGGCGGACAGGTTGAAGTTTTCTACGGACGCGCCTGGCTGCTCACGCACATGCTTTACACCTCGGAGGAGCGCGCCGGCCAGCTCACCAAATATATCAGCGCAATCAACGCAGGAGCCGAGCCTGCCCAGGCCGCGACCGATGCCTTTGGCGACCTTGACCAGCTCGATAAAGATCTAAACCGCTATCTGTCGCGCCCCCTGACCTATCGCACCACCAACCAGCCAATTGCCATTGTCGGCGATATTGCCATCCGCCCTCTGACCGCAGCCGAAGACCTGCTGATGCCGCTGCGGATGGAGCGGCTCGGTGCGCATGGCGAGAGCGAACGGCTGGCAAAGCTGCGTGCCGCGCACGTCAAGGCCGAGACCAAGCTGAGCGGTGACGCCGCTTTTTGGTACGAGCGCGCCGCGCTGGAATGGGACATGCCCAAGGACCAACGCGATGCGGCGATGCTGAAATCGGGGCTGGAACGGGCGCTGGCCATCAATCCCGATCATATCCACGCCAATGTGCTGACCGGGCTGGTGCTGGCTGAAGAGCTGGATGCAAAAGGCGATTTTTCGGCAGTTTCGTGGCGTGCAGTGCGCCAGCCCATTACCCGCGCCAACCGGCTAGCGCCAAACGACCCATGGCCACTCTACAGCTGGTATGGCAGTTTCCGACAACAAGGCGTCAATCCGCCTGACATCGCGCACCAGGGATTGGCGCGTGCCTTCCAGCTGGCCCCCGAAAATGTTGAAATGCGTTTCAGCTATGCCTTTGACCTAGCGCGCAAGGGCGATTTCGACCCGGCAATCGCGCTAGCCAAAACTATCGCCTTTGACCCGCATGGCGGCGGTGAAGGACGGCAGCTGATCGCCCAGCTGGAAGCGATGCGTGATCGGACGATTGGCGGCGATACCGAATCGGACAAGACCGGCGACGATTAAAGCAGCCGCGCTTCGCCCGCTCCTTCGCGCCGGAGCAGCTCGGCTTTGACCTCTGGCCCCCAGGCATAGCCGCCCACGCCCCCGCTCTTGGGCACAACGCGGTGGCACGGGATCAGGACCGCGACCTGGTTGGCCCCATTCGCCGTGCCCGCCGCGCGCACCGCAGCCGGTCTGCCGATGGCAGCAGCAATGTCGGCATAGCTGCGCGTCTCGCCGGGCGGGATGGTGCGCAGCGTGCGCCACACCGCTTCCTGAAACGCCGTACCCTGCACATCGAGCGGAATGTGGGCATTGGGCTGCGTTGGGGTTTCGACCGCTGCCACCACGGCAGCGAGCAGCGCGGCGAATTCCGCGCCGCCTTCGACCAGCATCGCGTGCGGAAACTGCGCGGCCAGATCGTCACCGGTCAGCCCAAATGCGAGCCGGCATACGCCCGTCCCGGTCGCCGCGACCAGCATGTCGCCAAGCGTCGTTGGCACCACTGCCCAATGGATTGTCACGCCGCGCCCACCGTCTTTCCACGCCGACGGTGCCATGCCCAACCTCCCTGCCTGATCGTCATAGAAACGCGACGGCGCCGAATAACCCGCATCGTAAATCGCATCGGTCACCCGGACCGCACCGGCGAGCGCATCCCTAGCGCGTTCGGCGCGCAACGCGCGCGCATAGGCGGCAGGCGACAAGCCGGTGTGGCGGGCAAAGACGCGCTGGAAATGCGTCGGCGAATAGCCGGTGCGGCGCGCGAGGTCGGCGAGCGCCAGCGGCTCCTCACTGTCCTTGATCGCGGCGATGGCAGCCAGCACGGCCCCCTCGTCGCGCGCGACATCGTCGGGCAAGCAGCGCTTGCAAGGGCGCAGGCCCGCACCGCGCGCTGCCGCACCGTCCGCGAAAAAGCGCACATTGCCCCGCGCCGGATGCCGCGCAGAGCAGCTGGGACGGCAGTAAATCCCCGTGGTCAGCACACCCGTGACAAAGCGCCCGTCGAGCGCCCGGTCGCGGCGCAGCACCGCCGCCCAGCGGTCATCATCGGTGATGGTCATGCCAGCCGCTCCACCTTCGCCGCGAAGCACCCATGCGCGGCGTTGTGCGCGTGGATATAGGCGATGGCAGGGTTGGCGAACAGGTCCAGGATCTTGTCCTCGGCCTCGCCGGGCAGCGCCAGCCGCGCGTCGCGCAGCGTGCCCGTGGCATCGAATCCGCGCAGCCCCAGCGGACGGCCAGCGAACACCGGTGGCAGCTCGCCTACAAACTCCGCCTGCGTGGCGCCTGCGCGCACATAAATGGCATAGGCGCTGCGATAGGGGGACGCGACATCGTGGCTGACATGGTGGAGCAGGATCAGTTCGTCGCCGGCACGGGCATCGTCCAAACTGACGCGGCAGGGAAAGCCCCTGTCCGCCGTGGCAGCAACGCGCCGTGCGCCCTGCGCGGCCAGATCGGTGTCAGACAAAGCGAACAACGCGGCAAAAGGCGCGGGGTCGAGCCCGGTGATGCGATAGGACATGGCGGCTTCTCCATCGAAAGTTGAAGCCTTGCTCTAGCGCTATGTCCCGCTGCTACCGTCCCGCGCCTTGCGGTCAAACCCGATCAGTCAAAAATATCGTGCAGCCAGTGCTTCTTTTTATAGGGCTTGCCATAGCCATAGCCCTGTTGCGGCGGATAGCCGGGCGGCGGCGGGGCATAACCATGCGGTTGCGGCGGCGGGGGTGGCGGCGTCGCAGCGCGCGGGCGGCGGTCGTCGTCATCGTCGCGGCTGGAACGCTCGATAATCTTGTCGAGCTCGCCGCGGTCGAGCCACACGCCGCGGCAAGTCGGGCAATAGTCAATTTCAATCCCCTGGCGCTCCGCCATCGTCAAAGTTGTACCGTCAAAGGGGCAGGCCATGGGGCCGGTGGGGTTGGGCATTGGTCGCTCCTGAAAAAATTGCCTTTGCTGGCACAACGAATGATGCGGACCGCCGTTCCGGCCGGGCAATGGTGGCCGGTAAGAAATCGCTTTCCTACATGGAAATCACCGCATAGCGAAGGGTCCATGCTGCGCTTGCTGGCCCTGATTTGCGTCCTTGTTGGATTCGCCGCCCCTGCCACCGCCGCCGATGATGTCGGCGCGGCGGCGCGCGGGGTCGTGCGCGTTGTCACCGTCGCGATGGTCGATGGTGAAGTTGTCGGTTTCGGTCATGGCAGCGGGGTTGCGGTGTCGCCGACCCGCATCGTCACCAATGCGCATGTGGTTGATTCAGCGGTGCGTTATCCGGCCAATGTCGCCGTTGGCGTGGTGCCGTCGGAGGGGCAGAAAAGCTATGCCGCGCGCCTGATTTCGGTCGATGCACGGCGCGACCTTGCCATCATCGAGCTGACCGAGGGGCGCGTGCCGCCCGCTGCTATCTATACCGGGCCAGTGACGGCGGGGCAGGATGTGGTCGCGCTGGGCTATCCCGGCAACGTCGACCTCGCCAGCGCGCGCACCGCGCAGGATTATATCATCCCGCGTGCGCCGGTGCGCTCCGAAGGCGATGTGTCGGCGCTGCAAGCGGTGCAGGGCGTCGCCACCCTGCTCCACACCGCCAATATCGCGCGCGGCAATTCGGGCGGGCCGCTGGTCGACCAATGCGGGCGCGTACTGGGCATCAACAGCTTCCTGACCCGCGCTGACGAGGGCGATGCAGGCTTCGCCTTTGCCGTGGCCAGCCGCGAGCTGACCGCATTCCTCGCCGAATCGCAGAAAAGCTACAATAGCATTGGCACGCCTTGCCTCACCCTGGCCGAGGCCGAGGCACGCGATCGCGCGGCGGCGGAAGCCGAGGCGGCGGCAAGCAAAGCTGCCAACGCCGACCGCGACGCAGCCAGTGCTGCCGAGCTGAAACAACAGGAGCGCGCCGACGCCGAGGCGGCGCTGACCGCGCGCGAAAACCGCATCGCGCTCGCCGCGCTGGCGCTGGTGTTAGGAGCGATGGCGGGTGGTGCCGGCTGGGTGTGGGCGCGCGAGGGCGACAGGAAAGCCAATGTCGGCTGGGGCGCGGGCGGCCTGCTGGCGCTTGCGGCTGTTGCCCTGTTCGTGACGCGCCCGACACTGGTGGATGCGACGCCGGAGGTGGCGGCCGATGCCGAAACCGGCCCCGAACTGGTCACCGCCGCGCCCGTTGGCAAGCGCATCTGCACGCTGCGCCCCGACCGCAGCCGGATCACGGTGTCGAAGGCCGACGATGTTGAACTGGCGCTGTCGGCAAATGGCTGCGTTAACGGTCGCACCCAATATGTGGCGAGCGAGGGCGGCAGCTGGACCCGCGCCTTCCTGCCCAACGAGGACGCCTCAGCCAGCATCGCCACCCTGTCCGCCGACGGCACGACCTACCGCGTCGAACGCTGGCTGCCGGGCGGCGAGACGCTGGCAAAATTGCGCGAATTGCGCGGCAGCGAGGCGGGGAGTTGCACCAGCGATGCGGCGGCGCTGGAACGGTTAGCTGGGATGCAAGCCGCGATCCGCGCCGCGCTGAACGAGGCGCCTAATGAGCGGTTGGTGTATGAATGTGCGGGGGCGGCGAACGGGCTGTAAAACCTATTCAGGCAGTATGTTCGCTGCGGCCCGCGCGTCATAGCCGCTGTCGGCAGTAACCCATGCTGACTCGCCATCAAATTCCGGGCTATGCACACCATCGACAAACGTCACTGCGTAGCGCCGATCACCATTGGCAAAATACCGAGCACATATCAGCTTTCCCAAGAACATTTCTGCCATTCCAGTGCGGAAATAAGACAGCAGTTCGCGTCCCGATGGTGCGTCATATTTTTTAGTCCCCAGTACCAATTCCATGCGGTCAAAATCGGATTGTTCGAGCCGACCACAAACCATGTTATCGTCTATCCACGTCGGTGCAACAAATGTGATTGCCAAATCCGGTTCATTGTTGATCGGGACAAGGACGAAGGCGTTAATCGACCCATCGTTTGCGACACGATAATCCGCGAGCCCTTCGCACGTTTTGGCGGAATGATTGGGGGTATCGCATTCTAGCAGGCCGGCCGTCACTTCGGCGCGGACATCGGCAACAGCAACCCATTCGGGCCCCAGTCCCAAGTCCGCTGGGTTTGCCAGCGCTAGCAGCATAGCTCCGATCATCGTTGAATTTCCTCCTAAAAATGCAAACCTAGTTGCCGAGCAATTGTGTCAGCCGCTTGACCGGGAGTGAGCGCACCCGAATCCACCGTCACCGCCGCCGGCAATTCCGGATAATCAAACGCGCCCGCCGCCTCCAATTCCTTGAGCAGCGCCAGCGACGACAATTTCCCGCTGGCCTGCCGTGACGGCGCCTCGACGCGCGCGGCGACGACGTCGGCGGGGCAGGTGACGGCAACGAAATCAACGCGCCCGCCCGCGCCCGCGACCAATTCCGCCACGCGCTGCGGGAAATCGGGCGCGACGCTGGCTTCGGGGTGGAAGGTGAAGATGAGCGAGCGATCCTCGGCGCAGGCGGCGGCGAACACATCGAGCCACATGCGCTCGCGCAAGGATGTAAAGCCGGGGCTGCCAAACGGAAACACAGCGAGCAGCGCATCGACCACCAAATGGTTGTGGAACAGCGGCAGCCTGGTTTGGGCAGCCAGTTCGCGCGCGATAGTCAGCTTGCCGCTGGCGGCGGGGCCGTGGATGAAGATGAGGCGCATGGATGCTTCTTACTTGCCCGGCGTCAGCTTGTCGAAACCTTCCCCAACCCCCACCTTGCAATGCAGCAAAATCGTTGCTAGGCGCGCCGCGACCTTGCCGGTGGGGTGCTTTTGCGCCCCCGTTCCGGCAACCCCCATCCCCCCACGGGATTCTCTGACGAAGGACGTTGCGCGCGTGGCGAATAGCTCCGGCATAGAGGCCAATTTCACGGCGGGTTTGGCCGGACGGTACGCGTCGGCGCTGTTTGAACTGGCGCGTGATGCAGGCAGCATTGAAGCCGTCGAATCGAGCCTGGCGGAACTGACCACCGCCATCGCCGAATCGGGCGATCTGAATGCGCTGGTCACCAGCCCGCTGGTTAGCCGCGCCAATGGTGCCAAGGCCATTGCCGCCGTCGCCGCCGCGATGAAGCTGGATGACCTCACCACCCGTTTCCTCGGCGTGCTCGCCGACAACCGCCGCCTCGCCGACCTGCCGAGCATGATCCGCGCGTTCGGCACCATCGTTGCCGCACACCGCGGCGAGGTGACCGCCGAGGTCACCACCGCGCACCCGCTGGGCGATGACCAGCTCGCCGCATTGAAGCAGCAGCTGCGCACCCGCGTCGGCCGCGACGTTGCCATCATTTCGAAAGTCGATCCCGCCATTCTTGGCGGGCTGGTGGTCAAGCTGGGCAGCCAGCTGATCGATGCCAGCATCCGCACCCGTCTCAACTCCCTCGCTACGGCGATGAAAGGCTAAGTCATGGAAATCCGCGCCGCTGAAATCAGCAAGGTCATCAAGGACCAGATCGCCAACTTCGGCACCGACGCCCAGGTGTCGGAAATCGGTCAAGTTTTGAGCGTCGGCGACGGCATCGCCCGCGTCCACGGCCTCGACAATGTCCAGGCCGGCGAGATGGTCGAATTCGCCAACGGCGTGCAGGGCATGGCGCTGAACCTGGAAGCCGATAACGTCGGTATCGTGATTTTCGGTAGCGATGCCGAAATTAAGGAAGGCGACACCGTCAAGCGCACCGGCACCATCGTCGACGTGCCCGTGGGCAAAGGCCTGCTCGGCCGCGTGGTCGACGGCCTCGGCAATCCCATCGACGGCAAGGGGCCGATTGTCGCTGAAAAGCGCATGCGCGTCGAAGTCAAAGCCCCCGGCATCATCCCGCGCAAATCGGTGCACGAGCCGGTGCAGACCGGCCTCAAGGCATTGGACGCGCTTGTCCCCGTGGGCCGCGGCCAGCGCGAGCTGATCATTGGCGACCGTCAGACCGGCAAGACCGCCGTCGCGATCGACACCTTCATCAACCAGAAGGAAGCGAACAAAGGCAAGGACGAATCGAAGAAGCTGTATTGCATCTATGTTGCCGTCGGCCAGAAGCGCTCGACCGTGGCGCAGATCGTCCGCCAGCTCGAAGAAAATGGCGCGAGGGAATATTCGATTGGCGTCGCCGCGACCGCA
>VFQM010002356.1_pt1 | contig 14157 bp, 13 predicted proteins | sample 3512391 | NCBI WGS metagenome assembly VFQM01 (sample SAMN10412369, study PRJNA504923) | tailings metagenome | isolation source: Replicate 1 from Balatoc abandoned mine | place: Philippines
TGGGTCGTCGACCCCAAGCGCGAGCACCTCGCGATCGACGAGGCCAAGAAGCTCGGCATCCCCGTCATCGGCATCCTCGACACGAACGCCGACCCCGACGAGCTCGCGTACCCGATCCCGGGCAACGACGACGCCATCCGCTCCGTCGCGCTCCTGACGCGCATCATCGCGGATGCTGCTGCCGAGGGTCTCATCCGCAAGCACCAGAAGCCCGAGGCCGAGGGCAACGTCTCCGCCGTCGAGCCGCTGGCCGAGTGGGAGCGCGAGCTGCTCGAGCAGGGCGCCGCCGCTGAGGCCCCCGCCGCTGCTGAGGCGCCCGCCGCCGAGGCGACCGAGGCTCCGGCCGAGGAGGCCCCCGCCGCTGAGGCCGAGGCCCCCGCGGCCGAGGAGACCCCCGCCGCGACGCCCGCTCCGTAACCCGACCAGAACCACGAGAAGGAGTCCCTCCATGGCCAATTTCAGCCTGGAAGACGTCAAGAACCTGCGCGAGCGCCTCGGCACCGGCATGGTCGACACGAAGAACGCTCTCGTCGAGGCCGACGGCGACGTCGAGAAGGCCGTCGAGATCCTGCGCCTCAAGGGTGCGAAGGGCAACGCGAAGCGCGCCGATCGCTCCACGAGCGAGGGCCTCATCGCCGCGCACGAGGCGCCCGGCGCCGCGACGCTCATCGAGCTCGCGTGCGAGACCGACTTCGTCGCGAAGGGCGAGAAGTTCGTCGCCCTCGGTGACAAGGTGCTCGCAGCCGTCGCCGCCGCCGGCGCGTCGACCGTCGAGGAGGGCCTCGCGGCCCCCGTCGACGGCACGACCGTCGCCGCCGCGATCGACGACGAGGCCGCGATCATCGGCGAGAAGATGGAGCTGCGCCGCGTGGCGCGCGTGGAGGGCGAGAAGTTCGCCGTCTACCTGCACCGCACGAACAAGGACCTCCCGCCGCAGGTCGGCGTGGTCGTCGCCTACACGGGCGACGACGCCGAGACCGCTCGCAGCATCGCGCAGCACATCTCGTTCGCCGACCCGCAGTACCTGTCGCGCGACGAGGTCCCGAGCGACGCCGTCGAGAACGAGCGCCGCATCGTGGAGGAGATCTCGCGCAACGAGGGCAAGCCCGAGGCCGCCCTGCCGAAGATCGTCGAGGGCCGCGTCGGCGCGTTCTTCAAGCAGGTCGCGCTCCTCGAGCAGGACTACGCGCGCGACAACAAGCTGTCGGTCGCGCAGGTCCTCAAGGACGCCGGACTGACCGTGACGGGCTTCGCCCGCTTCAAGGTCGGCGCCTAGCACTGATGAGACGGGGTCCGGGTCGCGAGAGCGATCCGGACCCCGTTCCCATGCGCGGGCCGAACTTCACTACCCTGACAACGACATCCCCCACGGAAACAGAGGACCTCATGACCGAACGCCGCCGACGTGTGATGCTCAAGCTCTCGGGTGAAGCGTTCGGCGGTGGCTCCCTCGGCGTGAACCCCGACGTCGTGGGTGCGATCGCGCGCGAGATCGCCGAGGCGGCGAAGGACGTCGAGGTCGCGATCGTCGTGGGCGGCGGCAACTTCTTCCGCGGCGCCGAGCTCAGCCAGCGCGGCATGGACCGCGGGCGCGCCGACTACATGGGCATGCTCGGCACGGTCATGAACGCCCTCGCCCTGCAGGACTTCCTCGAGCAGGCCGGCGCCCAGGTGCGCGTGCAGTCCGCGATCCAGATGACCCAGGTCGCCGAGCCGTACATCCCGCTGCGCGCCGAGCGCCACCTCGAGAAGGGCCGCGTCGTCATCTTCGGCGCCGGTGCGGGCCTGCCCTACTTCTCGACCGACACGGTCGCCGCCCAGCGCGCGCTCGAGATCAGCGCCGACGAGGTGCTCGTCGCGAAGAACGGGGTCGACGGCGTGTACTCCGACGACCCGCGTCGCAACCCCGGCGCCCAGAAGCTCGACGAGATCACGTACCAGGAGGCGCTCGTCAAGGGCCTCAAGGTCGTCGACTCGACCGCCTTCAGCCTCTGCATGGACAACCGCATGCCGATGATCGTGTTCGGCATGGAGCCCCAGGGCAACATCGCGCGCGCCATCCGCGGCGAGCGCATCGGCACGCGCGTCTCGGCATGATCGCCGCGCTCCTCATCGCCGGGGGAGCGCTCGCCCACGCCGCCTGGAACATCGTCCTCAAGGCCTCCCCGGCCGGCGGCATCCGCTTCGTGGCGCTCACGGTCGCACTGTCGACCGCGCTCATGGCTCCGTTCGGGGCGCCCGACCTCCTGCCCGTGCTGGTCGAGCGACCCGCCATCGCCGGCCTGCTGCTCGCGAGCGGCGCCCTGCACTGCGGCTACTTCCTGCTGCTGCAGCGCGCGTACGCGGCCGCCGACGTCTCGCTCGTCTACCCGCTCGCGCGGGGCACGGGCCCGCTCCTGAGCGTCATCGCGGCGGTGCTCGTGCTCGGCGAGCGCCCCGCGCCGATCGCGCTCCTGGGCGCGGCCGTCGTCATCGCGGGCGTCGTGATCATCGGTCTCGCGGGCGCCCGGCCGTCGGCCGCATCCCCCGCCTACGACCCCGCGACGGATGCCCGTGGCCGGCACCGCCGCGTCATCGGCGTCGCGCTCGGCGCGTCCGTCGGCGTGCTCATCGCGGGCTACACGGTCCTCGACGCCGTCGCGGTGACCGCCGCGGGCCTGAGCCCCGTCGGCTACTTCTGGGGCTCCCTCGTCGTGCAGCTCGCGATCCTCGCGCCGTGGCTCGTCGCGAGCCCGGCGGAGACGGCCGCGACCGCGCGACGGCACCTGCGCGCGATCGTCGCCGTGGGCATCCTCTCGCCCCTCGCCTACGTCCTCGTGCTCGCCGCCTATGCGCACGCTCCCGTCGCGATCGTGGCCCCCGCCCGCGAGGCGAGCGTCGTGCTCATCGCGCTCGCGGGCTGGCTGCTGTTCCGCGAGCCGCACCCCGCGCAGCGCCTCATCGGCAGCGCCGTGGTCGTCGCCGGGGTGGCCCTGCTCGCCTCCGGCTGAGCGACCGCCCACTACACTCGACACCGACCCACGAAGGAGTTGCCCGTGATTGCCGATGTGCTCGCCGAAGCCACCGAGAAGATGACCAAGGCCGTCGAGGTCGCGAAAGAGGACTACGCGACCGTGCGCACGGGCCGCGCGAACCCGCAGCTCTTCCAGAAGATCCTCGTCGACTACTACGGCACCCCGACGCCGCTCGGCCAGCTCGCGAGCCTGCAGAACCAGGACGCCCGCACCCTCGTCATCACGCCCTACGACAAGAGCGCGCTGAAGGAGATCGAGAAGGCGATCGTCAACTTCCCGAACCTCGGCGCGAACCCGAGCAACGACGGCACGATCATCCGCGTGACGATGCCCGAGCTCACGGAGGACCGCCGCAAGGAGTACGTGAAGATCGTCAAGGGCAAGGCGGAGGACGCCAAGGTCGCGATCCGCAACATCCGCCGCAAGGCGAAGGAGGACCTCGACAAGCTCAAGAGCGAGGTCGGCGACGACGAGGTGGCCCGCGCCGAGAAGGAGCTCGAGGCCCTCACGAAGAAGCACACCGACGGTGTCGACGAGGCGCTCAAGAAGAAGGAAGCCGAGCTCCTCGAGGTCTAGATGACCGACTCGACCCCGGGCGCTCCCGACGCCGCGAGCCCCCTCGACCCCAGCCCTGCGGCCGCCGCGCGCCGTCGCCGCGGCGCGACCGCGCGCGCCGACGTCGAGGCGCGCATCCACGACGTCGAGAGCGCCCTGCTCGATCTCGAGGCGCGCGCCCGTGAGATGGATGCCCGCATCGAGGCGCGCGCGGGGAGGAACCTCCCGAAGGCGATCTTCTTCGGCCTCGTCCTCGGTCTCTCGCTGCTGTTCAGCCTCATCGTGGTGAAAGAGCTGTTCATGCTCTTCGGGGCGGCGCTCATGGTCTTCACCGTCTACGAGCTCGCGAGCGCGCTGCGGTTCGCGGGGCGCGACATCCCGCGCATCCCCCTCGTCATCGCGTCGCTCGCGGTCGTTCCGGCCGCCTTCTACCTCGGCGCCGAGGGCCTGTGGTGGTCGTTCCTCGCCGGCATCGCGTTCGTGAGCCTGTGGCGCATCGTCGAGTCGGTGCGCCCCTCGATGCGCGCGCCGGGCGTCTCGCTGCCGTCCGATCTGGGCGCGGGCGTGTTCGTGCTCGCGTACGTCGCGCTGCTCGGCGGCTTCGCGATCGTCATGACGGCGGAGGAGGGCGGCCAGTGGTGGACGCTCGCGTACCTCATCGTCGTCATCTCGATCGACACGGGCGCCTACGCCTCGGGGCTCGCGTTCGGCAAGCATCCGATGGCGCCGCGGATCAGCCCGAAGAAGACCTGGGAGGGCTTCGCGGGCTCGGTCGTCGCGGCGATCACGGCGGGCATCCTCCTCGCCTGGCTCATGCTCGGCGAGGAGTGGTGGGTCGGGCTCATCCTCGGCCTGGCCCTCGTGGGCACCGCGACGCTCGGCGATCTGACCGAGTCGCTCATCAAGCGCGATCTCGGCATCAAGGACATCTCGACGTGGCTCCCGGGCCACGGCGGCTTCCTCGATCGGCTCGACTCGATCCTCCCGTCGACGATCGTCGCGTACGTGCTCTTCACCCTCCTGGGATGACGAGCGCGAGCACCGCCCTCGGGCAGAATGGTCGGGTGACCTCGACCTTCCCGCTCGCCCGCAGGGGCAAGCCCGGCTACGACATCGACGAGGTCGAGACCTTTCTGGCGGATGCCCGGCGCGCGTACAGCGCGATCGACGGGGGCGGCCTCTCGAGCGACGTCATCCGGCACACCGCCTTCCGCGTCGTGCGCCGAGGCGGCTACTCCGTGCGCCACGTGGATGCCGCCCTCGAGCGCCTCGAGGAGGCCTTCGCCGCGCGCGAGCGCGACCGCGCGATCGCCGAGCGCGGCGAGGAGGCCTTCTACGCGGAGGTGCGGCAGACGGCGCAGGAGCTCGTGGACCGGCTCGCGCGGCCGGAGGGTCGTCGCTTCCGCCGCTCGAGCGCCCTCGCCCGCGGGTACCACCCCGCCGACGTCGACGCGTTCGCCGATCGGGTCGCCGGATACTTCCAGCACGGCGACCCGCTCGCGGTCGATGCCGTGCGTACGATCGCCTTCCGCAGTCGCTTCGGAGGCTACGACGAGACGCAGGTCGACGTCGTCCTGGACGCCGTCATCCGGGTCATGCTGGCCGTTCGCTGAGTGGCGGAGGCGACCCTCGGGTAGACTCCTGTGATCGTGGGTAAGCACAACGCGCAGTTCACGCGCCCCGCCGCTTCGACGTCGCGCTCCTCGCAGCGCACGTCGACCCGGCCCGGAGGCGCCGCCCCCCAGCGACCCCTCTCGCTCGAGCGCCACGTCCGCTCGTCCTGGTCGCTCCCCGTCTTCAGCTCGATCGCGGTCGTCTCGCTCGCGCTCGTGTCGATCTCCGACACGTCGACTCCGGCCGCCGCCATCGAGTCGATGGCCCCCGCCTCGCCGATCGTCGGTCAGGAGTTCACGGCCACGGCCGAGCACTCGATCGCCGCCGCGGTCGCGAGCTACGAGATCGTCGAGCCGGCCCCCGAGCCTGAGCCCGAGCCGGAGCCCGCCGCCGCGGCCGCCGCCTCATTCGGCGCTCCCGCCGCCGGCACGCCCGATCCGGGCTCGGCGAAGGCCATCGCCGCCGACATGGTCGCCGCGCGCGGCTGGGGCGCGGGCGAGTTCGACTGCCTCGTCGCGCTCTGGAACAAGGAATCGGGCTGGAACGTCTACGCCATGAATCCGAGCTCGGGCGCGTACGGCATCCCGCAGTCGCTCCCCGGCAGCAAGATGGCGACGGCCGGTGCCGACTGGCAGACCAACCCGGCGACCCAGATCACGTGGGGCCTCGGCTACATCCAGGGCCGCTACGGGACCCCGTGCGGCGCCTGGGCGCACAGCCAGGCCGTCGGCTGGTACTAGCGGGCCGCTGCGGTGCCCCGCTCCAACCGGCCGCGTCACCGGCGCGCCGCCCCTGACGACGACGCCCTCGACCTCGATCGCGTGCGCCGCGGCCTGAAGCGGGTCGAGCACAAGCGCTCGGGGGAGTGGTACGTCCAGCCTGTGACCGCGACCGGTGCCGTCAAGGCCTACATCTGCCCGGGCTGCCGCGGCGAGGTCGCCATCGGCATCGCGCACCTCGTGACGTGGCGGGCGGACGGGCTCCTCGGCGACCAGGCCGCTCTCGCCGACCGACGGCACTGGCACGAGCACTGCTGGCGCATCGCGTCGTGACCGGCGACAGCAGAGGGATGTGCGAGAGGATCGACCGGTGACTGACATCATCCGCGGGGGTTCTCTCCTCCCCGCCCGCCGCGAGAACATCGAGCTGCTCACCCCCGACGGGCTGACCCTCGTGGGCGAGCTGAGCCTCCCCGCCGATCGCGAGCCGGTCGCGACGCTCGTCTGCCTGCACCCCCTGCCGACCGCCGGCGGCTTCATGGATTCGCACATCATCCGCAAGGCCGCCGCGCGGCTCCCCGCCCTCGCCGACCTCGCCGTGCTGCGCTTCAACTTCCGCGGCGTGTCGAGCCCGCGGGGCCGGTCGGAGGGCGAGTTCGGTCACGGCGACGCCGAGGGCTTCGACCTCGACGCCGCGGTCGCGTTCGCGGAGGACCGCGCGCTGCCGAACCGGTGGCTGCTCGGCTGGTCCTTCGGCACGGAGGTCGCGCTCAAGCACGGCCTCGAGCACGACGTCGTCGGCGCGATCCTGCTCTCCCCGCCGCTGCACCGCACGAGCGAGGACGAGCTCGGGGCGTGGGCGGGCAGCGGGAAGCGTCTCGTGGTCGTCGTCCCCGAGCTCGACGACTACCTGCGGCCCGCCGAGTCGGAGGAGCGCTTCGCCGTCGTGCCCGAGCGCGAGCTCGTCGCCGTCGAGGGCGGGAAGCACCTGTGGGTGGGCGAGAACCAGACCTATCGCGTGCTCACCGAGATCGTCGAACGGCTCAACCCCGCGGCGCTCCCGCTGCCGACGAGCTGGCCGCAGGCCTAGCCGCCCGATCGCGGGCGCGGGAGGCCGCGAGCGCGACGGCCGCGCGGACGGCCGCGGGCATCCGCTACAGACGCTCCTGCCGGGGTACGAACACCTGGTCGATGATGATGAGGACCGAGGCCGCGACCGGAATGGCGATGAGCGCGCCGAGCACGCCGAGCAGGGTCCCGCCGATGAGGGCCGCGATCACGACGACCGCGCCGGGGATCTTCACCGCGCGGTTCATGATGTTGGGGCTCAGCACGTAGGCCTCGACCTGCATGTAGATCAGGTAGTAGATCGCGGCCGTGATGACGGTCGAGGTCGACTCGGGGTTCGTGATGAACTGCGTGAACACGATGAGGACCGAGCCCGAGAGCGTGCCGACGAGGGGCACGAGCGAGAACAGGAACGCCACGAAGGCGAAGAGCGCGGGGTACTCGGCCCCGATGAACGACAGGAACAGGAAGCTCAGCACTCCGTTGACGAGGGCCAGGCTCGCCTGGCCGACCACGAAGCGGCCGACGGCCGAGGCGACCTGCTCGGCGATGCCCACGAAGGTCGTCCGTCGCGACGCGGGCACGAGGCGGTAGAGGGCGCTCTTCATGCTCGCGAGCGAGGCGACGAAGTACAGCGTCAGGATCAGGATGATGAGGCCGCCGAACGCGCCGGAGACGAGCGCGAAGCCCACGCCGAGGACGCCGCCGCCGATCTCCGCGAGGTTCGCGGGATCCTGGAGGAAGGTGATGGCGCCGTCGACCGCCTGCTGGACGTCGAGCACCTCGACCGGCACGAAGGTCTGCACCGTCGCGATGAGCTCCTCGAGCGACTCGACCGAGCCCAGGAAGTCGCCGATCTGCTGCACGAGTCGACTGACCTGCTCGACGATGACGGGCACGATCGCGAAGATCAGCCCCGTGAAGAGGCCGAGCACGCCGACGAGGACGGTCAGGATCGCCGACCAGCGCGGCCATTTGCGATCCTCGAGCCACGACACGATCGGGTCGAGGCCGAGGGCGATGAAGAGCGCCGCGCCGATGTAGGTGATGATCGTCGCGAGCGAGCTGACCGCTCCGCCGATGAGGAGGGCGACGAGGACGCCGAGGCCGCCGAAGAGACCGAACCGGAACGCGTTCTGGATCCTCATGGCGGGCACCTCTCGTCGACGGCGGGATGTCCGCGCGGCTTCCCGAGGATCGCGCGCGGGTCAGACCGTCGGGCCCGTCACTCGTCGCTGATCGAGCCCGAGATCTTCTCTGCCTGCGACAGTACCCCGCGCAGGCCCTCGAGGTAGCCAGCCACGGCGTCGCGCTCGACGCGGAGTCGGGCGAGGCGCTCCTCGGCCTCGGAGACGAGAGCGGCCGTGCGCTCCTCGGCGTCGGCGACGAGCGCCGCCGCCCGGTGCTCGGCGTTCTCGAGCACCTCGCGCGCGGTCGCGTCGGCCGAGCTGCGGAGCGCCTCGGCCTCGGCGCGCGCCTCCCGCGTGAGCGTCTCGGTCTCGGCGCGGGCCTCCGCGGCGGCCTGCTGCGCCGCCGTGAGCTGCGCCGTCGCCTCGTCGAGGTACTTCTGGGTCTGCGCGCTCGCCTCCTGCTGGCGGGCGAGGTGCTCGCGCTCGGCCTCGTCGCGCCGCGCGGCGAGCTCGACGTCGAGGTCGATGCGCGCCTGCTCGGCCGCTCGCGCGAGCTCGGCGCGCTGCTCCTCCGTCTCGCGGGCGAGGGCCGCGCGCGCCTGCGCGGCCTCGTCGGCGAGCGAGCGGTCCTGGTCGGCGGATGCGCGGGCGAGCGCCGCCCGACGGGCCTTCTCGTCGGCCTCGAGCGCCGCGGTGCGCGTCGTCAGGTCGCGCTCGAGCTCCTCGAGCGCCGCGGTCTGCTCGCGCTCGGCGGTCGCGCGCTGCGCGGCGAGCTCGGCGGCGAGCGCATCGCGCGCGCTCGTCGTCTCGCGCTCGAGCTCCTCGCGCGCGGCCGCGAGCTCGAGGGCGAGATCGTTGCGCGCGGCGGTGAGCTCGCGCTCGAGGTCGGCTCGAGCGGCGGCGGCCTCGCGCTCGAGGGAGGCGCGCGCCGTCGAGGTCTCGCGCTCGAGCGCGGCCGAGGCCGAGCTGAGGCGAGCCTCGAGAGCCGCCTGCTGCTCGGCGATGGCCGCGTCCGCGGTCGCGCGCTGCTCGGCGGCGTGCGCCTCGGCGGCGGCGCGCGCGTCCGCCGCGTAGGCGTCCACCTCGGCGCGCGTGTCGAACGCGTAGGCGTCGGCGCTCGCGCGGAGCTCGAGCGCCGCGGACTCGGCGGCGCGCTGCAGCTCGGCGGCGGCGGCGGCGGCCGCGGCTCGGGCGTCGGCGGCGTACGCGTCGGCGGCCTGCCGGACCTCGGCGGCCGCGGCGTTCGCCTCGGCGCGCGTGTCGGCGGAGTAGGCGTCGGCGGCCTGCCGCACCTCGAGCGAGTACGACTCGGCGCCCTCCCGCGCCGTCGCGGCCTCCGACTCCGCCGCCATGCGGAGCTCGCTCGCGCGGGCCTCGGCCTCGGCACGCACCGCGGTCCCGTGCGCGTCGGCCGCGCTGCGGGAGTCGAACGAGTAGGCGTCGGCGGCCGTGCGGGTCTGCTCGGCGTAGGCGTCGACCTCGGCCCTGACCTGCTCGGCGTACCCGTCCGCGTCGCCGCGCACGGTCTCGGCGTAGCGATCGGCCTCGCCCCTGACCTGCTCGACGTACTTCTCCGCCTCGCCGCGAGCGGCGTCGATCTCGCGGCGGAGCTCCGCGCGCGCCGTGGTCGTCTCGGTCTCCAGAGCGGCGCGCGTGCGCTCCTGGAGCTCGTCGACCTCGCGTCGGGTGCGCTCCTCGAGAGCCTCCACCTCGCCGCGACGGCGCGCCTCCTCGGCGTCCCACTCCGCGCGCTCGCGCTCGAGCTCGTTCGTCGCCGTGGCGCGGGCGGTCGAGAGCTCGTGCTCGAGCTCGCTCCGCCCCGCCTCGAGGTCGGCCGCGAGCTGCGCGCGGCGCGTGCTGCTCTCGCTCTCGAATCGCGAGCGCTCCTCGGCCGTCTCGCGCGCGAGCGCTCCGGCCGCGGCGCGCGCGTCGGCGACCTCGCGGTCGGCGACGACGCGCAGCTCGGCGGCGTCGCGCTCGGCCTCGGCGCGCAGCGCCCCCGCTTCCCGCTTCGCCATCGATCGCGTCTCGGCGGCCTCCGTGGCGACGGCGCCTCGGATGGTTGCGGCCTCGCGCGTGGCCTCCTGCACGAGCTGGTCGGCGTCATCGCGCGCGCGCTCGAGGAGCTCCTCCGCCTCGCGGGCCGCGTTCTCGCTCATCGCGGCGGTGCGCTGCGCGGCCTCGGCGACCATGCGCTCGATCCGCTCGGCGGCATCGGCCTGCAGTCGCTCGACGTCGGACTGAGCGGACGTGCGGACGCGCTCGGCGTCGATGTCGGCCTGGCTGATGAGGCGCGTCGACTGCTCCTCCGCGAGCCGGAGCGTCTGCTCGAGCTTCGTCCCGAGACCGGCGTACGTGGGGCGACCGACCTCGTCGAGCTCGGCCTGCAGGTCGTCGACGACGGCCTGGAGCCGCTTGAGCTCCTTGGCGGTCTCGGCCCGGTCGGAGTTCGCCTTGATGACGTCGCGGCGGAGCTCCTGGATCGCCTTGTCGACCTCGTCGCGCTTGTAGCCGCGCATCTCGGTCCCGAAGTCGCTGTCGATCGCTGCCACGTGTGGTCTCCCTGTCCGATGAGGCGAACGGGTTCGAGTGTAATCGGCGCGCGAGCACGCGCCTCCTGCGCGGAGTCTGAGCGCGAATCGGCGCGCGAGCGCGATTCCGGTAAGCTGGAATGTCTTTGTTCTGCTGGCCGGAGAGTTCGAACCTCGAGCCTCCGTCCGAGATCCGGTGCTTGAGGGTGCGCGACCGCCGCCCGCAGCGGACGGTCGGGACGCGCGCGAGCGAGCGCGCCGGGCCAGCATGAGAGGAGTGAACCCGTGCGATTCATCATCGCGATCGTGCTGTTCGTCGTCGCCTTCGTCGGCATCGGGCTCGGCATCGCCGAGCGCACCGTCTTCGCCGAGGCCGACCGCGTGACCGAGTCGGTGGCCCTCGACTCCACGGCGCCCGTCACCGTGATCGACGGCTCGGCGCTCAACGCCTTCGACGGACGGCAGACGCTCGCCATCCTCGGCGGCGTCGAAGCCGGCCCGGCTCCCGCCCCGAGCGCGAGCCCGAGCGGCTCTCCCGAGGCCTCCGCGAGCCCGGCGCCGGCAGAATCGGGGGATGCCGCGGCCGCGTCCGCGACGGAGTCCGCCGCGATCGCCGCGGTCTACGGCACCACGACCGACGTCCTCGGCTGGGTGGGCGAGGCGTCGTACACCCTCGTCACGTGGGATGCGGAGGAGCAGGCTCTCGTCACGGAGGAGATCGTCGGCACCGAGGCGACCGTCCCGACCCCGATCGGCAGCGACCTCTGGTACGGCGAGTTCGAGGGCTCGGAGGAGCTCGGCCTCACGGTCAACGTCCCCCGCGAGGTCTCCCTCCTCATGGTCTCCGACGGCACCCTCCCCGCTCCCCAGGAGTTCTCGATCACCTGGCCGCTCGACGTGTCGTCTGCGCTCGCGACCCCGCTCACCGTCGGAGGCTTCGCGGCTCTGCTCCTCGGCCTCCTCGCCCTCATCTGGGCGCTCCTGCACATGCGCAAGCAGCGCGGGCCGCGGCGCAAGACCCCCAAGGGCCCGAAGATGCCGCGCGTCCCGAAGCCCTCGCGCTACCGCCCCGGTAAGTCGATCACGCTCATCGGCCGGCCGAAGGGCCGGCGCGCGGTGCGCCGCATCGCGCTCCTTCCCGCGGCCATCACGACCGCCGTCGTGCTGAGCGCGTGCACCGTCGGCGACGGCCTGAGCATCTCGCAGCCGACCGAGGCCGCGACGGCGTCGTCGACGGCCGAGCCGGAGGAGGAGCTCCCGCCCGTCGCGGTGACGGCGCGACAGGCCGAGCGCATCATCGACCGCCTCTCCGCGACGGTCGCGGAGGCGGATGAGGCGGCCAACGGCGACCTCGCCGCCTCGCGACTCGCCGGCCCCGCTCTCGAGCTCCGCCAGGCGAACTACGCCGCCCGCGCCAACAACGGCGACGTCGCGGCGCTCCCCGCCATCCCGACGGGGTCCGTCGACCTCGTGCTGCCGCAGCAGACGGACATCTGGCCCCGCCAGGTGTTCGCGATCGTGTCGAACCCCGAGGACGAGACCGTGCCCCCGCTCGCGATCGTGCTCTCGCAGGCGAGCGCCCGCGAGCAGTACCGAGCGACGCACCTCATCACGCTCGAGCCGCAGGCGACGCTCCCGGAGGTCCCCCCCGCGTCCCTGGGCACGGCCTTCCTCGGCGCGGACACCCCCTTCCTGCCGGTGGAGCCCGCGACCGTGATCCAGTCGTACGCGGAGGTCCTGCTGCTCGGCGAGGCCGGGGCGCCGAACTTCGCGCTCTTCCAGGCCGAGGGTGACAGCCTGCGCCCCCAGATCGGCTTCGAGAAGAAGGAGGAGCGCCGCGCGGCGATCCCCTCCACGGCGGCGATCGACTTCACCAACGGCGTCGGCGACGCCGACATCGTCACGATGAGCACGCTCGATGCCGGGGCGCTCGTCGTGGGATACCTGACCGAGACCGAGACCGTGACACCGACGCAGTCGGGCGCGACGGTCAATGCGAGCGGCACCGTCGCCGCCCTCGCGAACGTCGAGTCGAGCGAGCGCGGCATCACCGCCACCTACGGCGTGCAGGTGCTGTTCTACGTGCCCTCGCTCGAGAACCCCGATGACCCCGTCGTGCTGCTCGGCTACACGCAGGGGCTCATCGCCGCTTCGGAGGTGCAGTGATGGAACCCGTCAACCCGGCCGCGATGCGCGGCGCCGTCGATCTCTCCGGGCTGGTCCGCCAGGCGACCGCCCCGACGCCCGCCCCCGGCCGGCCGGCGTCGCCCGCGAGCGGCCGCCCGACGGGCGCGGCGGGAATCTCTCGCGATGCCGACGACGCGTCGTTCGGCGAGGTGCTCGAGCTCTCGCAGCGCGTGCCCGTCATCGTCGAGTTCTACGCGAGCGGCATCGAGCCCGCGCTCGAGCCGATCGTCGCGGCGTACGGGGGTCGCATCGCGCTCGTGACGGTCGACGGCAACCGCTCCCCGCAGCTCGCCCAGGCCTTCCAGGTGCAGCAGGTGCCCGCGGTCGCCGCGGTCATCGGCGGTCGACCGCTCCAGCTCTTCGTCGGCATGCCCGCCGAGGACGAGGTGCGCCAGGTGCTCGACCAGGTGCTCGAGCTCGCGCAGCAGCAAGGCGTCACGGGCGTCCTCGAGCAGGGCGACGCTCCGACCGAGCCGGTCGAGGAGCCCCTGCCCCCTCTGCATCAGGAGGCCTACGACGCGATCGCCCGCGGCGACTACGCGGCTGCCGCATCCGCCTATCGCACCGCGATCGCGCAGAGCCCGCGCGATCAGGAGGCGGTCGCGGGTCTCGCGCAGGTCTCCCTGCTGCTGCGCCTCGAGGGCGCTGTCGCCGCCGACGTCCGAGCGGCCGCCGCGGCGAGCCCCGATGACGCGGATGCTCAGCTCGCGGTCGCCGACCTCGACCTCAGCGGCGGGCACGTGGAGGACGCCTTCGGGCGCCTGCTCGACGTGTTCCCGGCGCTCGACGCGGACGGCCGCACGGCCGTGCGCACGCGGCTGCTCGACTACTTCGAGATCGTCGGCGCCGACGACCCGCGCACGATCGCGGCCCGTCGGCGCCTCACGGCGCTCCTGTACTGAGCCCGGCTACCGCTCGGGCGCGAGCCACAGGCCCGCGAGCGGCGGCAGCGTGAGCTCGGCCGAGGCCGGGCGACCGCCCCACGGGGTCTCGTCGCCCGTCACCGAGCCGAGGTTGCCCACGCCAGACCCCCCGTATTCGTGCGCGTCGGTGTTGACGACCTCGCGCCACTGCCCCGCGCGGGGGAGCGGCAGTCGGTACGAGCCGACGGTGTTGCCGCTGAAGTTGAAGACGCCCACGAGCGGGCTGCCGTCGGCCGCGCGGCGCTCGAACGCGATGACGTTGTTGCCCGCGTCGCCGCCTTCGAGCCACGAGAAGCCCTCGGGCTCGTTGTCGAGCTCCCAGAGCGCCGGGTTCTCGCGGTAGACCGCGTTGAGGCGCGAGACGAGCGAGTGCAGGCCGCGGTGCACGGGCTGGTCGAGGATCCACCAGTCGAGCC
>VFQM010002357.1_pt1 | contig 14157 bp, 11 predicted proteins | sample 3512391 | NCBI WGS metagenome assembly VFQM01 (sample SAMN10412369, study PRJNA504923) | tailings metagenome | isolation source: Replicate 1 from Balatoc abandoned mine | place: Philippines
AAGTCGAGCCCGGGCGACAGGTTCAGGTAGCTGTGCGTGGGCCGTGCGTAGCAGTGATGGCGGAGAGCGGGGTGTACCTTCCGGTTTCAACGCCTTTTTGCTGTGCGTTTTGCCTTTGGCTGTTCGGCTGTTGTTCCGTTTTCATCCTCTTCATCAGAGGGGGGTGCAGGGGGGAGCGGAGGGGCCTGTGGATAACTTTGACTCCGCACAAGCATCTCAACCTCCGTCTGAACAAGCTTGAGCAGATCCGCCAAGCGTGGCTGATCTGTACTTCCAACGTAGGCGAGCGTCAGCAGACTCAACGGGTGTAGATCCAGTACCGCTGACAGCTCGTCAACCTTCGCCACGGTCGGCTGCTTGAGGCCGCGCTCAAGGCAACTCACGTAGTTGCGGCTGCTCACCCGATCGAAGGCCTCTTGCGGAAGTCCGCGGGCTGTTCTGGCTGTTCGGAGGGCAACCGAAAAGGTTGAAGTTGGTTTGCGCATCGGCTGAGCTCCAGCCGATTGCCTCACATAGAATCCTATAGAGCTACAACCTATAGGATTCACATGCGCTGTGAGCCCGCCCTGCCCTCGCAGCGCGTTCCGCCCCCAAAGTTGTCGCAGTTGGCACGCCAGAAGCCCTCAGCCACGCGAACTAAGCCGATCTTAGTGGCTCGCCGTGGAGTCCCTACCGAACGCGCTGCTCCCGGTCGACGCCTCGGACTCCGCCAGGCCCGCGCTGCAACACCACCCACGTGTGGACAAATCACCATGGGACGAACTGCATGAGTAGACCATCATCGGCGCACACCACAGGACTGGGGGTGGGTCCGTCGGCCGGAGCAGAGTCCCCTCGTCGGCGCCCGAACTTGCGTGCGCAAATACGAGTGCAGGCTATTGAACTGCTACACGAGGCACCGGGAGGTATGACATTTACACAGCTCGTGGATGCACTGAGATCCAAACATCCTGGCCGCAACCTGAAGACCCTGAATAACGACCTCACAAGTCTGGATCGTAAGGCGCCTAGCAAGGTGTGCAAACCAGCGAAGGGGCTCTACTTGCATACCCGGTTTAACGCGTCGGTCACAACCAACGAAACACCGCCGGTAGTCCCCATCTCAGCAAAGTCGCCGCGTCGAGATCCCAAGATTGCCGAGGAGAAGTTCTACGTCCTTTTCGCTGTATGGCTCAAGGAAGAACTGGAAGAAGTCACACACGCCATCGCGCTTGGGGGCAATACCTTCCGGGATCGCTGGGGCACGCCAGATGTCCTCGGGAAATACGAAGGCCGAAGGAGCGATGTCATCAAAGGAATGACCAGCATCGTTGCCGCCGAGATAAAGGTGGACACTTCAAACCTGCTGACCGGGTTTGGACAGGCTTGCGCCTACAGGCTTTTCTCGCACAAGAGTTATCTTGTGATTCCAGAAAGCACAACCGCGGATGAACTCGACCGGCTGGAGGCGCTATGCCATATGCATGGAATAGGGTTGGTGACCTTCGATGCCTCTAGCATCATTAAGCCAGCATTCAGGCTGTTGGCACGCCCAGTAAAGCACGAGCCCGACTTGAGTTACACGAATCGATACATTCGACACGTCGAGGGACGGCTCTTCACCTAACGTAATCTGACCGATACGGGCCATAAGTTCACTAGAATTACGTCACTCAAAAGTCAGCCCTGCCAAAGGCGGCCAGCAATCGCTAGTCGGGAGGCCCTTGCAAGCCGCCCAAACGCCTCAGCGATTCTGAGAACCAGAGCTGTCGCTATGAAGCACCCGAGAGATCCGCTTCAAGTTCCCGGACCGCAGCACTTATCCGCATCCGAAAAAGCTCAGAAACACGCTTATCAGAAAGCTTCACAATACGAGCCGAGCCCAGCAGCAGCGACAGTATATCTCGCTGCTCATCAATAGACATCGTGTCAAAATTCGGTATGTAGGCGTGCGAGAGCTTGTTTTTTCGCTTGCTCTCGTAGTAGGTCTTGATCAAAGATTTCGGACGGATGTGCCCTGTCAAGGTGAAGCGATCAAGTAGAGCTTCAATCGTGCGATTCACCCCGCGCAAGCGGTCAGTAGATGTGATTTGCGAGAAGTAGAACACCCACCCTAGGCGACGTCCTTCAAACACGCAGCCAGTGATCCGAAGGTTGAGCCGCCAGCGGCAAAGATCAATCGCAGCGACCTTCTCACTCGGGTTCTTTGCTCGTAGTAGCCTGTGTCGATATCCAGTGAATATGCTAGCAAGCGAAGACTCAAATCTCAGAACACTCTCTCGGCGAATGTTGATTGAGCCGCCCGCAATCTCGTAGCCAAGAAATGTAAACGGCTCAGTTAGAGGCGCAATCTTAGACTTGGAACCCGATGCTCCAGGTGGATGCGGCGTTAAACCCAGTGCCGTCAGCGCAGCAATGACCTCGTCTGCAACTGCCTTCGATGCGCCAGCAGGCGTAAGGATGAGAATGTCATCGACGTAGCGATTAAACCAGATGTCGCCCCTCGTCTTGAATGGCGCATCAATCGACAATAACGCAATCTCAGCAAGTAGGTTGGATATGGCCAGTCCCTGAGGAACCCCCACTAGGTTCGGCTTGCCGCCCTTGCTACCCCTAATTTCTGGGACCGTCGGAGTCCTAATTGCGGACTCCAGTAATGCCAAGATCTCCGGCTTCCGAATCCGCTTCTTTAACGCTCGAAAGAGAACAGGATGCGGAATAGATGGGTAGAAATTCTTTAGATCGATCTTTATGTACTCAGCATACTTCCCGCTGGACATTGCGCTCGACAAAGAATCAATAGCGACCTGGGGCAAAGCCAGCGCGGCTTCGGGGAAAACCGCACCGAGGAAATCACATAGCCCTCTGAGGACAATTCGATCACGAGCCGTGGGAATCGAAACAACCCGCGGGGGTACGCCTTGCCCCTTAGATATTAGTTTCTCTTTAAACGCAGTAAACGCGTAAGTCCCAGAGCCAACCTTTCTCGCAACAACTTCGAGTTCGGCGCTCAAGATCGGCTCAAGGTTGGCCGGCCTAGTCCGATCAAGGCCGATGGCTCCGGTCGCCTTGATCCGATCGTTATAGAGGCGCCGAAGATTCCGGGCGAGAAACGTTCTCTTGAAAATGCGAGCAGCGCTCACATCGCCCACCAAATCAAGAGTGGCGCTGCGTACAGCAAGAATGTGACGACTAATCTTGCTGCGAGATTAGCGTAAGCCTCAACTGTTTCAACGTAAGTGGGCTTTCGAGATGAGAGCGTACGGCTGTACCGCACTCGAAAAAGCTTGTCATCGATTTCCCTGTGGTTCTCGACTGAGCACAGCAGCACGTGATAGCGGTCCAAGTCGGCAGCGTTGCACTCACCTCTAAGTTTTAGCTCTTCGTAGAGTTTCTGCATATCCAGATAATTCTGGCGCATCGCAATTGAACGACCTTTGAAATCACGATTTGCGACCGCCATCGATATGCCTAGGAGTGCGATCGAGAGAACGGCGGAAAACAGGTCCGTACCTGCGTGGGCGACCGAACCATCCCGACGACGACGGCGTGGTCGCCGCACTGACTTTCGGCATCCGCGGTGAGCAGAACTCGGCTCCGCTCGACGGCCCGGCCGTCAAGGCGCTTGCGAAGGGCTTGGCCGAGGCGGGCATCCGCCCGTCGAACAAGCATCGCCAGGTGGGGGAGTACCGGCTCGACAAGCTGATCACCGACGGCGACAGCTACCAGGAATGGCAAGCCCGCCACGTCGATGTCGACGTGCAACGGCGGGTGCGCATCTACAACCTGGCCAATGCCGCCAGCCCTGAAGCCCGCCAGCATCTGGTGCGGCAAGCCAAGCGCGAGTTCAAGATGCTGGAGGGCATCGAACACAGCGGCATCCTGGGCTGCCGGGAGTACAAGGACAGCGAACTCGGCCCCGCGCTGGTCTTCGACCTGGACCCACGTGCTGCCCGCCTGGACCACCTGATTCGCGAGCATGGCTCGCGCCTTGGCGTCACGCAGCGTTTGCAGCTCGTGCGAGAGATCGCCGAGGTGCTGAAGTACGCCCACTCGCGGCGCCTGCACCATCGCGCGCTGGGCCCGCAGAGCGTGTTGGTCCGCGACATCGAGACTGCCACGCCACGTGTGCAGCTGATGAACTGGCAAACCGCAGCGCGTGAGTCCGAAGGCACGAGCGGCAGCGCCACCATCCACCGCACCACTGGCACCGCCCACGTGCAGTCGTACATCGAAGACCCTGGCCTGGTGTACCTGGCGCCGGAGACCACCCGCGCAGACCCCGCGCACGGTGCAGAGCTGGATGTTTTCTCCCTTGGCTGCCTGACCTGGCTGATCTTCACCGGGCAGGCGCCGGCCACTTCCATCCTCGACCTTCACGACAAACTGCGTCGTGGCCAGGGGCTGCAACTGTCCGACGCGATGGACGGCTGCCCAACCAGCCTGCAAGAGCTGGTGCAGTTCGCCACCAGCCCCGAAGTCATCACGCGGTACGGCTCGATCCAGGAGTTCCTCGACGACCTCGACAAGGTCGAGGAAGAGCTCACCACCCCGGATCCGGAAGCGACGGTCGACCCCAGCCAAGCCAACGTCAACGACCGCGTAGAGGGCGGCTACACGGTGCTGCGGCGGCTGGGCCGCGGCTCGTCGAGTGACGCGCTGCTGGTGCGGCCCAACGCCAGCGAAGACGAACTGGTGCTCAAGGTGGCCGTCGATGCCAGTCACAACGAAAACCTTGAAGCTGAGGCCGAAGCCCTCGCCAAGCTGCGCCACCCGAACATCGTCGAGTTGCGCGGCGTCACCAAGGTCAACGGCCGCACTGCCCTTCTCCTGAAAAGCGCTGGCGACGAGACGCTGGCTCAGCGCATCAAGGCCGACGGTCGTCTGTCGCTCGAGATGCTCCAGCGCTGGGGCGAAGAGCTGCTCGACACCGTCCGGCTGCTGGAAGAAAACGCCGTCGTTCACCGCGACATCAAGCCCGACAACATCGGCATCGCCAAGAACCGCAGTGGCCGCTTGACCCTGGTTCTTTTCGACTTCTCATTGACCCGCACACCGCCCGAGAACCTGAAGGCCGGGACACCACCGTACCTGGATCCCTTCCTTGGGTTGCGGGTCCAAAAGCGCTGGGACCTGCATGCCGAGCGGTTTGCTGCCGCCGTCACTCTGTACGAGATGGCCGTTGGGCGAGTCCCCAAGTGGGGCGATGGCCAGGCGGCGACCGAAGTGACGACGGCTGAAGCCACGATCGAGCTTGACCTGTTCGACCCCGCCGTCCGGGCACCCATGCAGGCCTTTTTCACCAAGGCCCTGGCACGTGAAGCGCGAGAGCGCCACGACAACGCCGAAGACCTGCTGCGTGCCTGGCGCGCCGTGTTTGAACGCGCCACGACGTCGCACCCCACTGTGCCGCAAGGCTTTGAGGCACTGGCTGCCACCGTCACTGCCAGCACCACCATGGCCGAACTGGGCTACAGCCTGGAAGCCATTGATGTGCTCGACCGCATGGGCATCCACAACGCCGTCGAGTTGCTGGCTGTCGACCGCATCCGCTTCCGTTACCTGCGCGGCGTGGGCGACAAGCTGCGCCGTGAAATCCGGCTGAAGGCCAAAGAGCTGGCGACCCGAAGGCCCGACCTGATGCAAGGCCGGGGCAGCCTGCATGAAGGCGACGACGTTGAGGCCGACGACAACCAACCACTGTCCGTCAACGAACTGGCCAACCACCTGCTGCCCAAGCGCCCCGCCGGCGACGACCGCCCGGAAGAGGCCGCATTGGCTTGGTACCTGGGCCTGGAGGACGAGGTACCACCCGGCACCTGGCCCACCCCGGGCGAGGCTGCCAAGGCGGCTGGCGTTGATCGGTCCACCCTGATCGCCACGCTCGACAAAGCTCGGCAGCGCTGGCTCAAGAACAAGGTCTTCACCGCTCTGCGCAACGATCTGCAAGAGCTGCTGGCTGCCCAAGGCCAGGTCATGACCCTTCGCGAGGGCGCGCTAGCGTTGCTGGCTCTGCGCGGCTGCGCCGAGCAGGACGACGCCGCTCGCCTGCGCCAGGCCTGTGCCGTGCTGCGCGCCGCGGTGGAAGCCGATGCCCAGACGGAGCAGCCCCGCTATGAGGCGTTCGCGCACGAACCCGACCCGCTCATCGCCGTCAACGTCACCTGGGCCGACTACGCGCGCCAGCTGGGCCAGACCGCCGACACATGTGCACTGGCCGACCCGCTGCTGCCGCCCGAGCGGGCCCTTCAGGCGCTGGAAGCCGTGCGCGTACCTGGGCAGGCTGCGCCCGGCCAGGATGGAGACGAACTGTTCGGCCCCGCTGCCGGCGCGGTGCCGTCCACCCCCACGCTGAGCGCGACTCGCCTGCTGCGCCTGGCCACCAACGCGTCGCGTGCCGCCGCGCTGTCGGCACGGCAGGAGATCTACCCGCGCGGCATGCCAGCTTTGCTGTCTCTGCGCCAATCGGTCAATGCCCTGGTGGGCGTGACGCTCAACGAGCGGCAGCTTCAAGAACGCGTGCGCGGCCGCTACCCAGACGCTGAGCCGCTGCCCGGTCGGCCGCACCTCGACAGGCTGCTGGAAGCGGTGGGCGCACCGCTGACATGGAACGACGTTGATCGCGTCTACACCCACCTGCGCCTGGATGCAGGGGCGACCCCGGGCACCACCACGTTCTACGGTCGCCAACCCACGCGGTTGCCCAGTCGCCCCGGTGCCGATGCACCGCAGAACGCAGCCATCGCCGATGCGCGCGACCTGGAACGCCGGCTGCAGCAGCACCTGCAGCAAGGCGGCCTGCTGACCCTGACGGTGGAACCCCGCCTGGCACGCCACGCCGAGACAGAACTGCTGCGCCGCTTCAGCACCGGCGCATCGCCAAGCCAGACCCTCCACCGCCTGAGCCTGGACGCGCTGCTGCTGCGCGAACTGCGCGCACAGGCCAGCGCCCTCAAGGTGGATTGGGGCACGGTGCTGCGTGCCGACGCTGCCGCATCGGGCAGGCCAAGCTCCAGGCAGGCTTGATGCCTTCGGTGCCCGAAGACGATCTCGTAGCTGTCGCTATCCGTCCTACGAACCTTGATCGGCTGCACGATGCCGCCCGAGTCGGCGATCTCGCGCTTCAGTAGTTCGAACGCGCCATCGGCATACGACGACGGGTGTCGATTGGCCCATCGAGACGGCTGGATCGACTTCGGGTCGAGCTGGGCCGTTTCCATGGCTACTGGCATCGACATTTGGTTAGGCGTGTCGGCGTATTGCGATTGAGCTCTCTGCATGGCTGCAAGGACGACTCCCGTGTAGCTCCTGCCATTGGATCCTGTCGTGGCGGTCATTCGAAGTTCCTCGCAACAATCGTTCGTCCGAGCAGCAATGGTGGCACGCAGCCGGCGAACTTGACCGACTCGGCAAAGGTCGCAAACTCTGCGTCTGACAGCGTCAACTGCTCTGGTGCTGCATCGATCAGCAGCGATGCCGGTGCCTGGACACTCAGCGCATCGAACCGTACCTTCTGACCGCCGACCGACGCCTGATGCGCCCAAGTCCGGTTCGCCCGAGTTCCAGCAAAAGTCCACGTCTTGATTTGTGCGGCATCAGCCCGAGCCGTCACGAAGTGCGTTCCCGGCGATATGGGCAGCTCCTCCGTCATCACCCGAAGTGCGGCCCGCGCACGCTGCGACAGCACTACGTTTGGCAGTTCGCCCGTTGCCAGCACCGTTCGTATCGCCTGCCCGTGCTTGCGACGGTGGTGTCGGACATGGACGACCGTACGCTCTGGCAGGAAATGGAGCGGGAGAACCGTGCACGGAAGGACCTCACACCGTTCGAGCAAGGTCGCCACTATCGCGCTGCTCTGGACTCGGGCCTCTTCCCGTCCATCAGGCGCCTCGCCGCCGCCGTCGGTGTCGATGTCAGCCAGGCTGCCAAGGTGATCCGCATCGCAGACCTTCCAGTTGAGGTTCTGTCCGCGTTCAGGTCACCCAGTGATATCCAGGTGAACTGGGCTACGAAGCTCCATGCTGCGCTCGATCGAGACCCGGATGGAGTCCGGAAGCACGCGTTGAAGCTCGCAACGCAGTCTCCGAAGTCGACCTCGAAGCAGGTCTTCACAGCGCTGACATCGGCGGGGTTTGGTGTGGAACCATTCCACACAGCGCGCGAGATCACAAACGCCAAGAGCGGCGCACGAGCAACCATCACAAATGTCCCAGGCGGCTACACCGTCCGCATAGCTGGGGATGTTTCCGCCGCAGAATTGGAAGCGGCATTGCGCCGTCTGCTCAAGGCATAAGGAAACCGTTCGCACAAGGGCAGCTTTTGGCTAGGCGACACACACGAACTGCTTCGCTCGCTATGCACGACCTAATTTCGGTTCTGACAAGCGCAGCTACGATATCGAACGCGGGATCACTCCGATTTTCCGCCCTCAAGAAGATGCAGCACGGCCCCGAGCTCTGCCTGCTTTGGAGCAAGCTTATGCACGACCTGAGCCAAGACATTTAATGCCTGCTGAGCAGCCTTGTAGCGCGTCTTGACCTCGTCAAGCTCCGCCTCAAGTTGCTCAATTTTCAGCTCCGCAGTAATTGTCAAAGAACGCCGCTTCTTCTTTGCTGAAGTATTTTTAGACTCTTCGGTTATCCGCTCCAAGAGTCTTGAGTCAATCTCCTTTCGCAGACCCTCGTGCTGCTTGGTATTCAATGGATCCGTCGAGCATCCAGCGCGCTCGCAAATTGCAGACAACGTTATCTTCGAAGCAGATTGTTCATTCAAAAGCTCCTCCAGAGCGAACAAGATGCGTTCTCTTGTTCGAGCAAGCTTTGTTTGTGCAGCCTTTGCCTGACGACTTAACCCGAGTTCCTCCGTCATGCTGTTTGCGCCCCAAAGGCCCGACGGCAATCTTCCAGTTGAGCACCATAGAATTTTTGAAGCGACGGTGAAAGCGATGGAGAATCAAGTTTTTTCGTTAGCCAATTAATGGTTCTCTCTGTCCGCGCCCTTCTATCTTTCAGTTGGATGTTGTGAGCACACTTGGATACGCAACGCCCAGGGTTGGGCAAGGTGCTGCCCATCTCCTTTCCACAACTGCCGACTGCGTCAACTGGCTTGAAACAGTACATGCCTCGCGCCAAGACAGAAAGCATCATGTATCCAGCCTCAACCATTTCAAGGCCGATCTCGACGAACTCTTCTTCACTGAGTTCCCCTTCAGGCGCAGTCTGCACCGGAGAGCGGCCAGCTCGAAAGGTTTTCATTGCATTCATCAAAAGTTCACCGCCATGACCACCAAGATCGTCGCGTGATCTATAGATCTCCCCGAGGTTTCGCGAGACCAATTCAGGATACTGCTCAACGATCTCGTCCTGGATGAACGGGGAGGCAAACATATACTTCAACGTTACGCGATAGTGATCATGGCCATAGATCAATTGGAGAATGAGAGGCGCACCTTCCATGCACAGCGTCACCAATCGACCGACTGTCTTTCTGAAGCGGTGCGGCGCGATCGCTCCCTCAACATCCGGGGTCACATTGCTCTTGAAGTCTCGAAGCAGCCCATTGAGCGCAGCTAGAGTCATTGGGCCACCCTCTCTCCCAATGGGCTCCTCAGACTCGTCCTGCGCAGCAGCTAAGCTACTGCGGTAGTCATCAGAGTCTGCAAGGTCGCTTGACTGATCTGGATCGTAGAAAAAACGGTCTCGGATCAAAGCAAACAGAAAATCATGCTTACCGCGATGTCCCTCAAAGCCATGGATGTTCTCCGCAAGAAGGCGAGCGATTGACCGCTGTATTTCCACAGCCTGGATCACCTCTTGTGACGCCGGCAGAATTACTGGTCGCCCCTCTTCTAGGTCGTCCTCACCCTTATGGTAGACGATCCGAATGTGCGATTCACCGTCCTTCACTACCAAGCAGTCCGTCTTCAGACTCATTAGCTCAGTGCGGCGGCAACCAAGGCCGAACAATATAACGATCGCGCATGCCGAACTCAACATACGAAGATGAGTTCGCGTTTGCCTGAAGTTCTGTGGGGGCCAGTTGTAGTAGCCGCAGTCTGGGGCGGGAAAGGAGATGCTCGCGATATGCTTCTTTTGTGATCGAGCGCAGCGGCCCTCTTGCGATCTATCGAATCTTCTGTCTGGATACTCGATTGCTATTTGAGCACAACCCGCAAATGCTTCCAAAATTGGCGCAGAAAGAGTATCAATGTAGAATAGAGCTGATCTGACAAAAATCTCCGCGTCATTGTCTTCGAAGGGTTGATGACCAGCTTGGTCATCGAAGTCTTTGCCGTGGACCTTTCTCCAAAGTGCTCGCGCAATAACGCCGGAACCTTTGCTGTATGGCGGCATCGGAACCGAAAAGCTCAAGCGCTTTTGGCTACTGTTCACGTTAATCTCGCGCAGCGTCGCGATCTGCCCTACAACCGTTTCAACGTGGCTCGCCGATTTCGTCATTTCTGTCAGGAATAGCACGGTGTCCTGCACGGTTGTCGCACCGAGCGCGGCGACTCCTTTGGACACAAGGTACTTAATGTATCGTTCCAAGGCCTGCCATTTCTTGATTAACGTGGCGAAACTCGGGGGCTTGTTGATCCTTAAAGGGTACCGCATGGCTGCATACAAGCTTAGCTTTGCAGCATTTCGAAAATCTTCTGGAATGGAACGAAAGTCAATGCGACGAGAAGACTCCGATGTCGCAAACAGCGCGCCAGCCTTTGGTCCGATCCAAACGTCGGATTCAAAGATGCTCAAAACCTTTATTTCTTCAGCAACTCGTTGCCACGACACAACTGCTTTGAGAGGCAAAGCTCCGTCGGCGCGTAGATCCGGCTGACTCTCAAGTAGAACCGTTTGGAGTTTCTGAGCGAGGTTTGCTTTAGCCACATTGAGCTCCCTACGGCATGTCCATTTGCGTCGCCCGCTCCATTGCAGCTTGGCGCTTGGCTTCTGGCCAACGAGCAAACACCTCCTCAAGGGACTCGAGTCGAGCCTCGGCCTCTGAGCCCGTCCAGGCATGCGCGGCGCATTCATCACGTTCACGCTTAGCCAGCAGGATGTCTAGCGCGAGTTCGGGCAAGCTTTCGTCGTAGCACCTGGCATGGCTGCAGCGCCAGCACTCCTCCGCCGGGCAAACGTCGTCCTGCGACCGCGGTACGTACACCTCTTTTGGAGGTTGCGCGGGATCCTGACAAAAGTACCCGTGCCGGACCTGGTTCGGCCTGTAGATTGGCGGCACGCTGATCACGCCAGCCAAGTTCGTTCGTGCAGCGGCACCGCCTTCTATTCTTGACTTGAGAGCAGCGGGAGAAAGTTCCGAATCCACCTGCCGAAGCAGCGCGAACGCGCCCTGTTGAAGTTCACGGTGTTTATCGCGGGCATACTTTTTCGCCCAAACTCGATTCATATAATTCCGGATCGAATTTGAATCAGCGCTGTGCGAGAGTTCCGCTTGACCGCTCACAGTGTCAAACGCGGTACTCCTCATCGTAAATTCAAAGTATGCGTCGCGGAAATCTTTCGCACTGTAGCGTATCGCTGAGCCATCCGGATTGATTAGTATTGGCATTGATGCCGCAAGCTTAGCGATGAAACTATTCATTAGCCCGTTAAGGTTATAAGCATTGAAGCTCATCGCCTTGCCACTAGCACCCAAGAAGATCCAGAAGCTTTTCGACAGTGAAATCGCTCTATCGCGCTCCTTAAGATTAGGCTCACCAATTGATGCCTCACGGCACGAATTTCTTAATGGCCTTGAGAGAAGACCATAGTAGCGTATCACCTTGAACGGCTGGAATTGCGGGGCCGCCTTTACTGTGAGCTTGATCAATTTTGGACCAGGCGGAGCAGCTAATTTATACCTCTTGGTACGACCTCCCGCTCTGTTTTTCTCAAGACAGATCAAACGGTAGTCATCTGAAAATGGGTTTCGCCGCCACCATGGGGCGCTTGCCCTTAAATCTCTCAACGGTTGCTCGTTGCAGCCCAGTTGTATAACTGCAAGCAGAAAGCAAGCGCAGGCAATGTCGACGCTTGGAAGCAATACCTCAGAGATGTTGTTACGGCCGCAATCCAGACTCTCGGACAAGTCTGGCAACGCTGCCATCATTTGCCGTTTCTGGGTTTTGATCGGCCCATCTACGCGGGCTGCATGAATCAGGCTAGTACGTTCACTCTTAAATTTCCTCAATATCTCTTTGCAACGGGACACCAATGCCCCTATCTGCTCTGGAGTAGTGGGAGCCTCACCAACTTCTTCGTCAAGAAGCGCTACGTTATATTCAAATGGATTGGAGCGCCACGACAGATCACCAAGGGCATTCTCCAGAAATATCTTGGCAACCGCGTAACGACCAGCGCGCGTGGCATCAGCTGATGGAATACTTTTAAGCCAGCCCGCAAAAGCTACTCCGATAGCTCTATCCAGAGACAAGACATAGTCTTCTGCAGAGGAGAAGGATTCTGGCGCTTTAATAAGGCCCAACGATTTTGTGGCATCCTCGACAAATCTGTAGAGCCACTTAATCGTGAACAAGCATTCCCTAACCGTCCTCATCGAACACGCATGTGACCACTCCTGAATCGAAGGAGCAAGGCCGAGTGTCAATAGTCGATTTGACGGAAACTTTTCTCCCCGAACTCCACTAACGTGGCTACTCCGCTTATGACGGACTAGAGGGTTTCCATGACTTTCACCAAACGCCAATCGACCTAGATCTACGATGAAAGCCTCCTCTACCCCATGACCCAAGGGTTCCACCTCCCAACTAAGAGTGTGGAGAATTTCGAGATCTTTACGTTCCAACCGATACCTCTAGATCTTGATTTTCGGACCTAGACTTTCTAGGTGAGCGCACCAAGAGTCACGGATTCCCGCATCAGTCCCGATAAGCATGCCGAGATACCTTCTCGTAGTTTCAGCGTTGGAATGTCCAAGAAGTTGACTGAGGCGCAGAAGCACAAGAGGTGATCGATCGACCATTAATCGCGCGATCCACGCATCAAAGCCTGCTCGTTCGATGCGAGTGGCGATCGCTCTGTATTTGTCAAGAAGATAGGCGACAGCAAATTCGTGCCTAAGCTCGTGTGGAGACCTGAAGATGCTACAGCGCTGGGATGCTCTCAAAAAGGCGTCTGCGATGGCTGGCCCACAAAGAGCTCCACCAAAGCGGTTGAGTAAAAGAGGAGCATCATCCGCATAAGGACTTGATTCTTGTTCTCTCGCCCACAAACGCGCCCGTACAAGTCTGTCGTCTGAGCCGATATACGAGCGCAGACCTGCGAGCAATGGTGATTCCAACTCCACAACCCGCTCCTTGTTCCCTTTCCCAATAACCTTCAGTTTTGCCGCCGCAGATGGGGACGTTTGCCGGACTTTTAGAATTTGGCCTGCAGTGAGCGCTGCAACTTCAGATCGACGCATTCCCGTGGAGAAGATAATCTTCGCAGCGGCACCAAGGGTTCGATCTTGGAACGCAGAGAGGAATGTCAGCAGTTCATTTACAGTGAGAATTGACAATTCACTGGGGTTTCTCCTCCGGGCCTGATTTCCCGTGACCTTCGGGATATTTATTCTTTGACCACTGAAATTTGGTGCGCTCCGCTGAAAGACTTGATCAATTAGGTCGTCTCGCTTAACAGCGTCTCCCGATTCCGCTGCAATATACTTTATAAGGGACTCTGCAATGGAGTATCTTCTATTTATCGTACTTGCGCTTAGCTTTGACTTTCTAAGGTCGGTTTTGTACTTCTTTAAGTATGTGTTGACGCTGAATCGAAGCCTCTGAGGAGTCGGGTCGTCAAAGTGTTTCAAGAATGCACTAATTTCGTACGCGTAATCTCTTAAAGTTTTATCGGCAAGTTCCTTCTGTGAAAGCCAAACGAGTTCTGCATCCGCTCGCTGTCGCAGGTACCTATTAATCAATTCAAGCGGAGCCTCGTGCTTCCCAATCAGGAACGGAACCCGAAGGTCTACCTCGTCAAGACATGCCGGAGGAAGCCCACTCAGCGGGTCGAAGCCGAGCTCGTGCAGGCAGGTGCGCTGCACGTCGTTGATGGACAAACCTTCGCGGGGAAACACGACTGTCGGCAAGGTCACGCTCCATTCCACATCACTTACGGCAGCGGCAGCGGCAGCGGCAGCGGCAGCGGCAGCGGCAGCGGCAGCGGCAGCGGCAGC
>VFQM010002358.1_pt1 | contig 14153 bp, 9 predicted proteins | sample 3512391 | NCBI WGS metagenome assembly VFQM01 (sample SAMN10412369, study PRJNA504923) | tailings metagenome | isolation source: Replicate 1 from Balatoc abandoned mine | place: Philippines
CAGCTGCTCGGTCGAAAGGTTGGTTAGGGTGATCGCGCCTGCGACATAGAGCCACTTCAGGCCCCCGCTCGCGAGGTAGACATCCTTGGCCGAGCCATCGTGCGCCGGGTGGGCATCTCGCGTGGTAGTGCGCCAGGTGAAGAAACCGATGACCGCGAGCAGCGCCAGCGCCATCATCACCTGCCCCGCAAATGTCCCCCAGAACTGCCCCATTGCGCTCCCCCGCTGCTGTTTTGAGCAATCCTAGGCAGCAAGTGACGGCAAGACCAGCATCTTTGATGACGCCAACCTGCCAAGCCGAGCCGATTTAGTTGCAGGACTGTCCTTGTTCGTCGGCAAGCTCAGGTCGAGCAGCTTCTGGATTTGGCCAAAGCCGTCAATGGCTAGCCCTGCTCCAGCGCCAGCAGCGCAAATGTCGCCAGCCAATGCTCGCCCATGTAGTCATCGCCCAGGTGCGGCAGGGCGGCATCGAGGTGCTGCTGTGCGGTGGCAAGCGCCGGCTCACGCACCGGATGCCCGGCCGGCAGCGTTGCCGCGATCCCGCGCCAGCACCAGGCGCGGCTGAGGTTGAGGCCATCGAGGTGCGCGATCTTGCCATCGCTGCGATCGGAGACGGTTGCGGGGGTGAACAGGGTGGCAGGCTGGCCTTGCGCGGCCCGCGGCAGGAACAGATCGAACCATGCCGCAAAATCCGCCCCCAGCACCCGGCTCATCAGCAGGGCTTCGGTCAGCGCGGAGGAGAGGAATTCATCGCCGCCGGGCTCCCAGGCCTGACAATCGCAATCGCCGCCGAACCAGTCGCGAGCACGGGCGTCGATCAGCGTGGCCAGTGCCGGATCGTGTTCCAGCGCCCAGTCGCGCGCCAAGGTTAGCGCGAAGGCCGAGGAATAATGTGTGCCGACCCGGATCGGATAGGTCTGGATTGGTAGGAACTGGTGGAACCGCTCGGCAAAGGCGGCAGCGAAAGCATCGGCATGGCGCGCCCAGGGGCGGTCATGCCGAACCATCTCGGCATGGAGCGCCAGCGCCCAGGCCCAGCCATAAGGCCGCTCAAATCCGCGCGATGAAGGCCGGGCGAGATAGGCGGTTTCAACCGCGAAATTCGCCGCTGTCAGCATTTCGTCAGCCAAGGCGTGAACCCGCGCCGCCTCGGGCAGGTCAGGATACAGCCGCGCCAGCCGCAGGACCTGCCACCAGCCGTGGAGGCACGAATGCCAGTCGAAGCTGCCGAAGAAGATCGGGTGGAGCTGACGCGGCGTGCGGGCGTCTTCCGGCCCGTCCATCACATGATCGAGCTTGTGCGGGAACTCCCGGGTCAGGTGGCCGCAGGTCAGCGCCATGAAGCGCGCGGCGTGTTCGGCTGTCAGGGTCGTCATCAGAAGGCAAACCACCAGATGAAAAGCGTGTTGACCGCCAGCAGCGGCAGCGCCGTGCCGACCTGAGCCCAGACCACGGCATTGCGGTCCTTGAGTTCCAGCAACGCGGCGGGGACAATGTTGAAGTTGGCCGCCATCGGGGTCATCAGCGTACCGCAAAAGCCCGCCAGCATGCCGATCGCGCAGACCACCGCCGGATCGCCGCCATATTGCCGGATCAGCAGCGGCACCGCGATCGCCGCGGCCATGACCGGAAAGGCGGCAAAGGCGTTGCCCATCACCATCGTGAACAGCGCCATGCCCAGCGTGAAAGCGGCAACGGCGCCGAACAGACTGCCTTCGGGGATTATACTCGACATCAGCTGCCCGACCACGTCGCCCACCCCGGCAAGCGCGAAGACTGCGCCAAGGCTAGCCAGCATCTGCGGCAGAATCGCCGCCCAGCCGACCGAATCCATCAGCCGCCGCCCTTCCTGCAAGGGCGCGGCCGGATGCGGGCGGAGCCAGGCGAGGCCGATCGCCAGCGCCAGCAGCGCGCCGAGCGCCAGGCTGACCAGTGTCACCTGCTTGGGATTGACGAGGGCCGGCAAGTGCTCGAACCCGAAGGTGCCGGCCAGCGCCGTAGCTGGAATTACCAGTGCGAGCAGGAACAGGCGGTTGCCATGCAGCGCGGCGCGCCCGGCCCGGAGTTCGGGCGTCGTGCCGCCGCTGCCCCGGCCCAGTTGCCCGGTGCCGGCAATCGCCACCAAGGCCAGAACCAGCAAGCCATTGCCGAAATCACCCAGCCGGTCGCCCGCCAGCATCGAAAGCGCGAGCAGAGCCCAGAAGGCCCCGTTGCCCCAGCGCTTGGGATTGGTGCCATCGCGCAGCGAGAGCACGGCGAAGGCGAGGAAGGTCAGCCCCGCGAGGGTATAGACGAAGGGCAGGCCGATCATTGCCCGGCCTCCTTGCGCGAGAGCCGCCGGTCGAGCCGCCACAGCCGGAAGCCGTGGATGAAGAAGGCGGCAAAGGCGGTCGGGATCGCCCAGACCGACAGCTGGAAGGGGGAGAGGATGATGCCCTGCTGCTCCAGGAAACCGACCATCAGCAGGATCGAGCCGATCGCGATGAAGATATCCTCGCCGAAGAACAGCCCGACATTGTCGGTCGCGGCGGACATCGCCTTGACGTGCTCACGCTCGTCATCGGTCAGGTCCTTTTGCCCTTCGGCGGCCGCCTCGGCCATTGGTGCGACCAGCGGCCGGACGGTCTGGGCATGGCCGGCGACCGAAGTCAGCCCGAGCGCCGAGGAGATCTGGCGGATCAGCAGGTAGCCGGTCAGCAACCGGCCGGTGGTTGCACCCTTGAGGCCGGCGATCAGGCCGCGCGCCCGTTCCTGCAGTCCATGCGCTTCGAGCAGGCCGATCACCGGCAAAACGATCCAGACCACAGAAACATAGCGCGTATCATTAAAGGCCTTGCCGAAGGCCGAGACGATGGCGTGGAGATCGAGCCCGGCGGTCAGCCCGGTAACCGCCGCAGCGGCCACTACCACCAGCAGCGGATTGAAGCGCAGCACGAAGCCCAGCACCATCACCGCGATGCCGGAAAGCACCCACATCTCGCTCATCCGTAGCCTCCCCCGCCCGGCGTTTCGACGACCATAACATCGCCCGGTTCCATCTGCACCGAAGCGGTGGATTCAAGAACCTCAAGTTCACCTGAGGTTCGTTCGACCCGCGTCGAACCGGGCGCGCCGGGCGCCCCGCCAGCCAGCCCGAAGGGCGGCACGCGGCGACGGTTGGCAAGCATGCCGGCCTCCATGTTTTCCAGGAACCGCAGCCGCCGCAGCGCGCCGTCGCCGCCGTGGTGGCGCCCTGGCCCGCCCGAACCGCGCCTTATCGCGAACTCTTCAAGCAGAATCGGAAACCGCGTTTCCAGCACTTCGGGATCGGTCAGGCGGCTGTTGGTCATGTGGGTCTGGACGACGCTGGTCCCGTCAAAGTCCGGCCCCGCGCCAGAGCCACCGGCGATCGTCTCGTAGTACTGGTAGCGGTCATTGCCGAAGGTCAGGTTGTTCATCGTCCCCTGCGCCGCGGCCATCGCGCCGAAGGCGCCAAACAGCGCGTCGGTGACGACCTGGCTGGTCTCGACATTGCCGGCCACCACCGCCGCCGGATAGCGCGGACGCAGCATGCAGCCTTCGGGGACCAGGATGGTGACCGGGGCAAGGCACCCTTCGTTCATCGGGATCGGATCGTCGATCATGGTGCGCAGGACATACATCACCGCCGCGCGGACCACGCTGAACGGGGCGTTGAAATTGCCGGGGAGTTGGTCACTGGTTCCTGCGAAGTCGATCGTCACCTGCCGCGCTGCCCGGTCCACCCGCACCGCGACGCAAACCACCGCGCCGTTATCGAGCTCGTACCGGAAGCTGCCATCTTCCAGCCGCCCGATCAGGCGGCGCACGGCCTCTTCGGCATTGTCGTGAACATGGCCCATATAGGCGCGAACGACATCTGCCCCGTGTTCGGCGCAGGCCCGCTCCAGCCCGGTGGCACCGCGCGCGCAGGCGGCAACCTGCGCCGCAAGATCGGCGAGGTTCGCTTCGATGTTGCGCGCCGGATAGGGGCCGGAGGAAAGGATCGCCGCCAGCTCATCACGGCAGAAGCGGCCCTCGTCGACCAGCAGGACGTTTTCCAGCAGCACGCCCTCCTCGCCGATATTGCGACTGTTCGGGGGCATCGATCCCGGCGCGATCCCGCCGACATCGGCATGATGCCCGCGCGCCGCGACGTAGAAGTCAGGCTCCAGCCCTTCGCCCACGAACACCGGCATGACCACGGTAATGTCCGGCAGGTGCGTGCCGCCCGCGTAGGGCGCGTTTAGGACATAGGCGTCGCCACGGCGGATGCCCCTGCCGTCCTTGCCCCCAGCCCGCTCGCGCAGCACGGCCTGGACGCTTTCCCCCATCGAGCCGAGGTGGACCGGCATATGCGGCGCATTGGCGACCAGCCGCCCGGCCGCATCGAAGATCGCGCAGGAAAAATCGAGCCGCTCGCGGATATTGACCGACATGGCGGTGCGCGCCAGTGCCGAGCCCATTTCCTCGGCAATCGCCATGAACAGGCCGTTGAATATCTCGAGGCGAACGGGGTCCGCCGAACCCTTCGCCCCCAAACCCGTTCGCCCTGAGCTTGTCGAAGGGCTGGTCTTTCCTTCGGACGGCGCAGAAGTGAAGGACGGGCCTTCGACAAGCTCAGGACGAGCGGAGTTGGGGAGGGAACGCGGTACGGTCCGCGACAGCCGCAGGGTCCCGTCTGCATCGACCGCTAGCGACCAGCCCGGCTCAACCACGGTCGTGGCCAGCGGATCGATCACGATCAGCGGCCCCGGCGCGGTGAAGCCGGCGGGCAGCGCGGCGCGGTCATGGACCGGAACGGCATGGCTTTCCCCGCGCAGGTAGCAGTCGATCGTCTCCAGCGGCGGGCCGGCCTCTTCAGGCAGCGGCCAATCGAGCGCGCCCGAGGTTTCACCTGCGGCAATGGCTTCCACCCGCACGCGGTCGATCACCAGCGCGCCATCGCCGTCATAGCCGAACTGCGCGCGGTGCGCGGCGGCGAAGGCAGTGGCCAGCCCGTCCGGATCGGCGGGTGGCAGTTCGATGGTGTTCTCTGAACCCTCGCGGCGCAGGAACAGGCTGGTGCGGACTTCTGCCGCAATGCCACCCAATTCCGCCTGAACCTGTTCGGCAAGCTGGCCCGCCAACTCGTCAGCCGCCGCGAGGCCACCCACCAGCGGTTGCGCAAGCGTGCGTTCTCGCACCGCCGCTTCACTGGCCAATCCCATGCCATAGGCCGAGAGCACCCCGGCCAGCGGATGGACCAGCACGGTATCGATCGCCAGCTCGTCCGCCACCAGGCAGGCGTGCTGGCCGCCCGCGCCGCCGAAGCAGGACAGGGCATAGCCGGTCACGTCATGCCCACGCGCGACCGAGATCTGCTTGATCGCATGGGCCATGTTGGCAACGGCAATCGCGATGAAGCCTTCGGCCAGGGCTTCGGGCGTAAAGTCCTGCCCGGTCTCGGACCGGATTGCCGCCGCCATCTCGGCGAACCTGGCCGCAACGACCTCGGTGTCGATCGGCTGGTCGCCGCTGGGGCCGAACAGGTGCGGGAAATGGTCAGGCCGCAATTTACCGAGCATTACGTTGCAGTCGGTCACGGTCAGCGGCCCGCCGTTCCGATAACAGGCCGGCCCAGGCACAGCGCCGGCGCTTTCCGGGCCGACCACCAGCCGCCCGGCATCGAACCGGCAGATCGAGCCGCCGCCCGCCGCGACCGTGTGGATCCGCAGCATCGGCGTGCGGATCCGGACATTGGCGACGCGGACCTCGCTGTCGCGTTCGAACTGCCCGGCATAGTGACTGACATCGGTCGAGGTGCCGCCCATGTCGAAGCCGATGACCTTGGGCGCACCACTTGCCTCGGCGGTGCGGGCCATGCCGACGATTCCGCCGGCCGGTCCGGAAAGGATTGCATCCTTGCCGCGGAAGCGTGCGCCATCGGCCAGCCCGCCGCTCGACTGCATGAGCAGCGCGCGGTTCCCCTCGCCCAGTGCAGCGGTGAACTGGTCGACGTAGCGACGCAGCACGGGCGAGAGATAGGCATCGACCAGCGTCGTATCCCCGCGCCCGACCAGCTTGATCAGCGGGGCAACCTCATGGCTGACCGAAACCTGGCTGAACCCGGCGGCGCGGGCCAGTTCGGCCAGCCGCGCCTCGTGAGCCGGGTAGCGATAGCCGTGCATCAGCACGATCGCGATCGAGCGAAAGCCAGCGGCAACGGCCTCGGCAAAGGCCGCACTGGCTGCCGCCGCGTCGAGCGGCTCCAGCACCGTGCCATCCGCCATGACGCGTTCGCCGATCTCGATCACGCGGGCGTGGGGCGGCTCGGGCAGGACGATCCTGCGAACGAACAGCTCAGGCCGTTCCTGGGTGCCGATCCGCAGTGCATCGCCAAAGCCGCGTGTGATGGCGAGCACGGTCGGCTCACCCTTGCGTTCGAGCAGGGCATTGGTGGCAACGGTGGTACCCATCCGCACGGCGGCGGGCGGCAGCGGCCCCGCCCCTGCCCCGCTCAACTGCCGGATCGCTGCAATCGCCGCATCCTCGGCCCGCGCCGGGTCTTCGGACAGCAGCTTGGCGGTCAGTACCCGGCCGTCAGGGGCGCGGGCCACCACATCCGTGAAGGTACCGCCGCGGTCGATCCAGAATTGCCACTCACCCATCATTCCGCCGTCATAAGGCGACACGCGGCGCTGGCAATCACTTGCCGATCGGCACCGCGTCGAGCGGCGTTACCACCACCACCACCCGGCGGTTCTGGGCGCGGCCTTCCTCGGTATCGTTGCTTTCGATCGGGTCGCTTTCACCAAAACCCTGGGCGCGCACGCCATTGGGCGAAAGGCCACCCCTGGCCAGGGCTTCCTTGACCGTATTGGCGCGGCGTTCGGACAGGGCCTGGTTGTATTCATCCGATCCGGTCGAATCGGTGTGGCCTTCCACCGTCGCCCCGCTGATGCCAACGCCGCTCAGCGCCTTGGCCAGCCGGTCGACAATCGCCACGCCTTCTGGCGGCAGGTCGCTCTGATCGACCGCGAACAGCACCTTGTCGGCAATGCCCAGCTCATAGTTCTCACCCACCGGCTTGAACCCTTCGGCTACCAGCAGGGCGACCTGCTGCTTGGAAAAGGTCGGCTTCTTCGGCGTGGTCTGGCACGCGGCCAGCAGCGCCAGCATGGCGAGCACGATCAGTCGAGGCATCAAAGGTCCTCCGTTATGTTATGGCTGCGCGCGCGCTTTTCGTCGTACATCGCGCGGTCAGCGCGGCGCAGAAGTTCCTCGGGCGAGAGCCCATCGTCGGGATAGGTCGCGACACCGATGCTGAGCCCGGTTGCAACCGCATGGCCATTCGGCAGCATGATCGGCGCAGTCATCGCCTGGCCCAGCCGCGCGGCGATCCGCCCGACCACGTCATCGCCGCCGACCGGAGCCAGCAGGATCACGAATTCATCCCCGCCCAGCCGGAAGGCCTGATCATCCTGGCGCAGCACGGCACGCAGCCGCTGGGCAATCGCCATCAGCACGGCATCGCCGGCTTCGTGGCCATGAGCATCGTTGATCGCCTTGAACCGGTCGACATCGCAATAGAGCACGGCGAAGGACTGGCTGGTGGTCACCGCAGCGGTCACCGCACGCGGCAAGGCCGCTTCGAAAGCCGCGCGGTTGCCCAGGCCGGTGAGCGGATCGAGCAGGACCCGTTCGGCCAGCTCGGCATTCTCGCGCGTCATCGTGGCGTGCCAGCCCTGCAGCTCGGCCAGGAGGGCGTTGAAGTCCTGCCCGAACCGGTCAATTTCGGCGATCCCGGCGACGGGCACGCGGCGGTCGAAAGAGCGCTCAGTCCGCACGGCGTGAGCCACTTCGGCGACGTGCTCAAGCGGGCCGATCACATCGCGCTGCAGACGCCGCGCGAGGATGCGGGTGGCGATCACGGTCAGCGCCAGAGTGGTCAGCGCGATGATCGCGCCGGCCAGGGCGAAGCGCAGCAGCGCCTCGGGGTTGCCGGTGATGCGGACCTCGCCGATCCGGGTGCCGCTGTGGACCAGCGGTGCGGTTGCCGGGCGGCGCCACAGCAGCCGGTTGCCGGTCGCCAGCAGCCAGTCCGGCAAACCGGTGCGGGGATTGGTCCAGGTCGCCAGCACGCGTCCGGCCGGATCGCGCACTTCGACCTGTCGCACCCCGCCGCTGTCGGCAACCGAAGCGATCCCGTCGAGGATCGCCTGCCGGTCATCGAAGACCACGGCCGGCTCGACCGTGTAGGCCACCGTCCGCGCGACCAGATCGAGGTTGCGCTGGGCATAGCTGCGGATCACCAGCCCGCCGCTGAGCGTCAGACTGGCCGCCGCCAGCAGAACGGCGAACAGGATCAGCCGCAGGTGGACCCGGCCGAGCATCTCGCGGATGGTAAGGAGCCGTGCCGTATTCATGGCTGGCCTCCCGCAGAGAGGCGAAGCACGCGCGGATCGACCCTGAGGCCCGAGCGGGCGACGGCATCGACATTGAGCCGGAACGAGACCGCCTGGGCCGAAAAGCTCAGGCAGAACATCGCCTGGCTGCGGCAGGTCGGATCGGCCTCGGCAATGGTCATGACCCCACGGCCGCGCAGAGTGGTGGTCAATTGGCGCTGCGCCAATGGCGGCAGCTGGCCGATATAGACCGCATCGCAGGCGCCGGGCGTAACGGCCGAAGGCGGCATGGTGCGGCGATCGATCGTGCGGCCATCGGCCAGCCGCAGGCCATCGAGGCGGCCGGCATGAAGCGCCGGTCCGGCCACGCAGAGCCGCAGCGGATTTCGGGGCGCGGGCCAGCGGGTATATTCGGCCAGCGACTGTACAACGCGCGCAACGGCCGGGTCATAGGATCCAGCCTCGGCCGCGCCGGCCAGGGCAAATGGCGTCACCGCAGGCTCGCCCGTTGCCACAGGCGGCAAATCGCCCAGCGCCAGCAGCGCGGCGGGGAGGAGAGCTGTTGTAACCACCCGATAATCGACCCGCTTCAGGCCTTTGCGCAGAAAGCCGCCAATTGCAAGGCAATGCGGGGAATTGGTTTCCATCGCAACCAGTGCTAGGCACGCGCCATGCCTGCACCGATCGACCGTACCGCCCTTCGCGAAGCCTATCGCATGGAGGAGGAAGCCTGCATTGCCGAGCGCCTGCGCCAGGCCGCTCCGGCCGCTGCAGTTCATGGGGAAGCCAAGCGGATTGCGGCGCGATTGATTGAAGGTGCCCGCGCCCACAAGGCCAGCGGGCTCGATGCTTTCCTGCAGACCTATGGCCTGGGCACGGATGAGGGCATTGCCCTGATGTGTCTGGCCGAAGCGCTGCTGCGGGTGCCCGATGCAGCGACCGCCGACGCGCTGATTCATGACAAACTGGGCGGGATCGACTGGTCGGAACACCTGGGCGAAAGCGGCTCGACCTTCGTCAACGCCGCGACCTTCTCGCTGATGCTGACCGGGCAGGTGCTCGACCAGCGCCGCGCCAAGGCGGACGGGCTGGGCGCCGTGCTGAAGCGCGCCGTCGGCCGGCTGGGCGAGCCGGTGATACGCCAGGCAACCTTGCAGGCTATGAAGATCCTGGGCGGCCAGTTCGTCTTTGGCCGCACGATTGACGAGGCGCTCGAACGCGCCGCGCCCGAGCGCAAGCAGGGCCTGACCCACAGCTTCGACATGCTGGGCGAGGCGGCAATGACCTTTGCCGATGCCGAGCGTTATCGGCTGAGCTACGAAGCCGCGCTGGACCGGATCGCGCAGGAGGCCGGGGCCGGCGTAGTCCGCTCACCGGGGATCTCGGTCAAGCTCTCGGCGCTGCACCCGCGCTATGATTTCCTCCACGCCGATGCCGCCACGGCCGCGCTGGTGCCGATGCTCAAGGCCCTGGCGCTGAAGGCGCGCGCTGCCGACATCCATTTCACCATCGATGCCGAAGAGGCCGAGCGACTGGAGCTGTCGCTAGACATCATCGAGGCACTGGTCAGCGATGACGAGCTGTTCAGGGGCGGCTGGCAAGGCTTCGGCCTGGCGCTCCAGGCCTATTCCAAGCGCGCCGTGCCGCTAGTGGACTGGGTGGTGCAACTGGCCCGCCGCCATGGCCGCCGGATCATGGTCCGGCTGGTCAAGGGCGCCTATTGGGACAGCGAGGTCAAGCTGAGCCAGGTTGGCGGCCATGTCGACTACCCGGTCTTCACCCGCAAGGTCGCGACCGATGTCTCCTACCTCGCCTGCGCGGCCAAGCTCCTCGCGGCGCCGGATGCGATCTATCCGGCCTTTGCGACGCACAACGCCTATACCGTCGGCGCGATCAAGGCGCTGGCGGGTGAGACCGAGTTCGAGTTCCAGCGCCTCCACGGCATGGGCGAGGACGTTTACGGCGAACTCGCCAAGCTGGAGGCCGAGGTCGGCAATCGCCGCACGCCAGTGCGGATCTATGCGCCGGTCGGCGGGCACAAGGAGCTGCTGGCCTATCTCGTCCGCCGCCTGCTGGAAAACGGGGCGAACAGCTCGTTCGTCAACCGCATGGCCGATGCCGAGGTGCCGGTCGATGACCTGGTCGGCGATCCGGTCGAGGAACTGGCCGCGCTGACCCCGCGCCGCAATCCGGCGATACCGCTGCCGCACCAGATCTTCCCCGGCCGCCGCAACAGCGCGGGCGTGGACCTGGCCGACCCACTGCTGCGCATGCCCTTGCTGGCGCACCTGGATGATCTCGCTGCGCTGTGCTGGGAGGCTGAGCCAACCGCGCTGGCGGGCGAACCTGGTCCGGCCGCCGAAATTCGCTCGCCGCATGACAACGGCCACGTGGTCGGAACGATCCGTAGCGCCACGGCCGCCGATGTCGCCTTCGCGGCCGAGCGTGCCGCAAAGGCCCAACCGGGCTGGAATGCGCTCGGCGGTGCGGAGCGCGCCGCACTGCTGGAGAAGGCCGCCGATGCCTTTGAGGCGCACACGCCCGAGTTCCTCTCGCTGTGCCAGCGCGAAGCGGGGAAGTCGCTGGTCGATGCCGTGCTTGAACTGCGCGAGGCGGTGGACTTCCTGCGCTACTACGCCGCCGAAGCCCGCGCCCATTTCGGCGAAGGCCGCCCCCTCCCCGGCCCGACCGGGGAGAGCAACCGCCTGACGCTGCATGGCCGCGGCGTCTTCGTGACGATCAGCCCGTGGAACTTCCCGCTGGCGATCTTCATCGGCATGGCCTCGGCCGCGCTGGCTGCGGGCAACACCGTACTAGCCAAGCCGGCCGAGCAGACCCCGCTGATCGCGGCCCTGGCGGTCCGACTGTGCCACGAGGCCGGCATTCCCGATGACGTGCTGCAACTGGTGCCGGGTGACGGCAAGGTCGGCGCAATGTTGACCGCGCGGCCCGAGATTGCCGGGGTGGCCTTCACCGGTTCGACCGAGACCGCCCGCGCGATCAACCGCGCGCTGGCCCAACGCGACGGGCCGATCGCCACGCTGATCGCCGAGACTGGTGGACAGAACGCCATGATCGTCGACAGCTCGGCCCTGCCCGAGCAAGTCACCCGCGATGTCGTCGCCAGCGCCTTTCAGAGCGCGGGCCAGCGCTGCTCGGCGCTGCGGGTGCTTTACCTGCAGGATGATGTTTACGACGGCATGCTCGAGATGATCCGCGGCGCCTTCGAGGCGCTGGTGATCGGCAATCCGCAGGATCTCACCACCGATGTCGGCCCGGTGATCGATGCCGAGGCCAAGGCCGCGCTGGACCAGCATATCGCCGCGATGAAGGCCGCCGGCCGACAGATCTGGCAGCGCGAGCTTCCGGAGACCTGCGCCAAGGGCACCTTCGTTGCGCCGACGATCATCGAGATCGAATCGATCGCTGACCTTTCCCGCGAAAACTTCGGCCCGGTCCTCCACGTTGCGCGCTTCAAGGGCGATGAGCTGGAAGCGGTGATCCAGGCGATCAATGCCACCGGCTTTGGCCTGACGCTGGGCCTCCACAGCCGGATTGACGCAACCCGGCGGCTGGTTGAAGCCAAGGCGCGGGTCGGCAATTTCTACGTCAACCGCAACCAGATCGGCGCGGTGGTGGAAAGCCAGCCATTTGGCGGGGAAGGGCTTTCAGGCACCGGGCCCAAGGCCGGCGGACCGCACTATCTGCCGCGCTTTGCGACCGAGCGGGTGACCTGCATCGACACCACGGCGGCCGGCGGCAACGCCAGCCTGATGGCGGGGGGCTAAAATTCCCGCCGCTTGGCCCTTGCCGATTTTAAGCGCGCACTTAACATAGCTCCCAACCGGGAGAGAATAATGGATCAGGCCACCTACGACCGCTTGCTGGCCAAGGCCAAGCGCACGATCGATCTGTTCACCTTTGACGAGTTCATCCGCTTCTGGGCGAATGACCGCCCGGATACCCTGGCGCTCGATGGCGATGACCTCTCGCTGACCTATGGTGAGCTGGAAGATGCCACGGCCCGGGTTGCTTCGGCCCTGCTCGCAATGGGGGTCAAGAAGGGCGACCGGGTCTGCTGGTTCGGCAAGAACGCGACGACCTATTTCACCCTGTTCTTCGGTGCAGCGCGCGCCGGGATCGTGATGACGCCGGTCGGCTGGCGCCTGGCCGAGCCGGAAGCCGCCTTCATCATCGACAATGCCGAGGCCAAGGTGCTGTTCCTGGGCGACGGGTTCGAAGCCTGCGCCAATACCCTGGGCAAGCGTCCCGGCCTGATCGCCTGCTACACCGCAGACGAAGCGCGCAAGCTGATGAAGGAAACGCCCCGCAACGAATTCGAACCATCCGGTCCGAACGATGCCGTGCTGCAGCTCTACACCTCGGGCACCACCGGCAACCCCAAGGGCGCGGTCCTGTCCAACGCCAACCTTTTCGCCCTGCGCAAGGCCGGGATCGACAATCCCCACCCCTATTCGCTGCTGGACGAGGACGAGGCGATCCTCGTCGCCATGCCCTGCGCCCATATCGGCGGCACAGGCCTGGGTGTGATGTCGCTGGCGGCCGGTCTGCCGGGCGTGGTCCTTTCGGAATTCGAGCCGACCCGGGTGTTCGATGCCGTGGTCAATCGCGGGGTGACGCGGTTCTTCATCGTGCCGGCCGCGCTGGCGCTGCTGCTGCAGCATCCGGACTGTGCCAAGACCGATTTCAGCCGGCTGCGCTACATCCTCTACGGCGCCTCGCCGATCCCGCTCGAGCTATTGCGCCAGTGCATCGCCATGTTCGGGGCCGATTTCATCCAGGCCTATGGCATGACCGAAACCACTGGCACGATCTGCACCCTGCCGCCCGAGGACCACTCGGTCGAAGGCAACCAGCGCATGCGCTCGGCCGGCAAACCGCTGCCCGGCGTCGAAGTGATGATCCGCGGCCAGGACGGCCAGGCCATGCCGGTGGGGGAGATCGGCGAGATCGTCACCCGCTCGTCCAACAACATGCTGGGCTACTGGAAGCTGCCCGAAGCGACGGCCAGCACGATGGACGCCGATGGCTGGATCGCCACGGGCGACGTCGGTTACATGGATGAGGACGGCTACGTTTACATGTACGACCGGGCCAAGGACATGATCATCACCGGCGGCGAAAACGTCTATCCGGCCGAGGTCGAGAGCGGGATCTATGGCCACCCCGACGTGCTGGAAGTCGCCGTGATTGGCGTGCCGGACGCGAAATGGGGCGAAGCCGTCAAGGCGATTTGCGTGCCCAAACCCGGCCACACGATCGATCCGGACAGCATCATTGGCTGGGCCCGCGAACGCCTGGCCGGGTTCAAAGTGCCCAAGTCGGTCGATACGATCGAAGCCCTGCCGCGCAACCCCAGCGGCAAGATCCTGCGCCGCGAATTGCGCGCACCCTATTGGGCGGGCTACGACCGCCAGGTTAACTGAGAGGATTGCCGAAATGACCGACGCCCTGCCCGGAGCCAAGGACCACATCGCCGCCGCGCTCGCGCTCTGCGCCAAGATCGACGATCTGCCGGCCGACACCCCGCTGATCGCCATCAACAGGGTGGGCGTGATCGGCGCCGGCACCATGGGCGGCGGGATCGCGATGAACTTCCTCTCGGCCGGTATCCCGGTAACAATCGTCGAGCGCGAACAGGCCGCGCTTGATCGCGGCGTCGCCGTCATGGGCAAGAACTACGAAGCCAGCGTCAAGCGCGGCCGGATCGAAGCGGCAGTGGCGGAGGCGGCAATGGCGCGCCTCACC
>VFQM010002359.1_pt1 | contig 14144 bp, 18 predicted proteins | sample 3512391 | NCBI WGS metagenome assembly VFQM01 (sample SAMN10412369, study PRJNA504923) | tailings metagenome | isolation source: Replicate 1 from Balatoc abandoned mine | place: Philippines
CAGCGGGTGGCTTCTTCCACTGACTTGCGTTCCGAGACCACGGCATTGGCCGGGAAGGTCTCATCCGGCCAGCCGAGTGCAACCGCCTTCATGATCACCTGATCGTCCGGAATGCCGGCGTGTTCGCGCACCACCGGGCTCTGCATGATCCCCTGGCTGTTGATCACGCAGCCGAGGCCGCGCGACCAGGCAGCGTTGACCAGCGCGGTGGTGACCGCGCCGCAATCGAACGGCGTATCGTCGCTGTCGGCCAGTTCCTTGTCATAGGTGATGATCACGCAGACTGGCGCATCGAACTGGCGGAAGCCGCGCAGCACCCAGTCAAGCCGGGCGTGCTTGTCATCGCGGGCGATGCCCTGCGCGGCGAAGAGCTGCTTGGCGACGCCGATCTGGCGTTCGCGGTGGACGCCTTCAAAGGCATGGCCGGTGCGGAATTCGCGGCTGTGCGGCACGCCGGCCAGATTGCGCTCGGTATTGCCGGCGCGGATTCGGTCGAGCGGTTCGCCGGTGATGACGTGGAAGTTCCAGGGCTGGGTATTCATCGAGCTGGGCGAACGCATGGCGAGGGTCAGCACTTCCTCGATCAGTTCGCGCGGGACCGGCTTGTTGAGATAGCCCCGGATCGAGCGGCGGCCCATGATGACGTCATCGAATTCCACGTGTCGTTTTCCTCTTAACCCAGAACCAGAACATTGTTTTCGCGCCGGATCGGGCGCGATGTCGCGATTGCCATCATTGCCGCTCCGCCGGTGCGGTCGAGCAGATCGGCGAGCCGCGCGGCCTCCGCGCCGGTCAAGGCGGCCGCGGCAGCCTGGGCGCGGCCGAAGTGCCACAGCGAGTGCGGCTGGCTGCCGCGCTCCATCGTCACCCCGCGCCAAGGATAGCTGATCCGCCCGACATGCGGATGCACCTGCCGCGCGCCATTGTGCGAGACGAGCTGGCCGGGGGCGGGATCGGCCAGGCTGCTGACCCACCGGTCAAAGCAGGCCGCATCGGCGGCGAGGCCGGGCCCCCACTGCGCGAACACCACCTTCAGCACGGCCTCCAGCGTTGCGGGCAAGGCGTCGCCGGCCGGGAAGTCTGCACCGTAGCCCGGGAAATCGGGATCCTCGATCTCGGCGCAGTTCATCCGCTCGGTCCAGCGGAACACGTTCGGGGCCGTTGTCTTCATCAGGAAGCCGGGAACCGGATCGCGGGCAAGGTGGGCATAAAGCGGTGCCATCATCCCGAAGTCGGCCAGGCTGGGGCGCCCGCCCAGCAGATAAGGATGCTGCTGGAAGTGCTTGTCCAGCACGGCCAGCAGTTCGGCATAGCTTTCTTCCATTGCCGGAATGACCGCCTCGGTCACGCCCAGGTTGGGCAGGAAGCCGGCGAAGCGCGTCATCAGCTTGCCCGCCGTTTCCAGTCGCTGCTCGTGCGGCATGTGCGGAATGGCCCGGGCGAATTCGGTGCGCAGGAACAGCTCCTGCCGGTCGCGGTAGGACCAGCGGTAGTGCATCGCCAGCGGCAGCAGATAGTTTGACCCGAAGGCATCGAGCACGTGGGCCACGACCTGCTGGACCGGGCCGGGCGGGGTGAAGTCTGGCGCGGGCGTGCAGGCTTCGATTGTGTCGATGATCGCAGTGGTATCCTGCACGATCTCCCCGACCGGGGTGCGGACCACCGGGATCACCATGTGCCCGACCTGCGGGATCACCTCGCCCAGAAACTCAGGGTCAGCCGCCGAAACCTCACGGTAGGGCACGCCCTTCTTGATCAGATAGCTGCGGGCCTTGCCGGCATAGAGCGAGTGCGGTGTCGCCCACAGAATGTACTGGCCACCGGCCATGAATCGCCCCCTCCCGCTGTTTTCAGGCGGGCTTGTGGCACGCGATCAGGCGGACTGGAAGCCCAGTCGCTCTGCTGACGCGATCAGTTCGGCCCGGCGGGTCGGGGCGAGGCGATTGGCGCGGGCGGTGTAGATATCGACCAGCGCCTGGCCGGCCTTGGCCGGCGAGCCACCATCGAACGGCGGATCGGGATCGTATTCCAGCGCCAGCTGGACCGCGCGGGCGTGGTCCTCACCCGCGATCTCGGCCATCAGCGCCAGGGCAAAGTCGATCCCCGCGGTCACCCCGCCGCCGGTCGCGCGGTTGCGATCGATCACATGGCGGGCCTGGACGGGCTCGGCGCCGAACAGGCTAAGCAGGTCATGCCAGGCCCAGTGGGTGGTGGCCTTGTAACCCTTGAGCAGACCCGCCGCGCCCAGGATCAGCGCGCCGGTGCAGACGCTGGTCACCCATTGGGCCTCGCCGCCGACCTGCCGCACCCAGTCGAGCGCAGGTTCGTGGTCGATAACCTTGGCAACGCCGATCCCGCCAGGCACGCAGAGGAGATCGACCTTGGGCACTTCGGCAAAGGTCGCGGTCGGCAGGATCGAGAAGCCCGCGTCGGTGGGCACCGGATCGCGGCTGTCCCAGACCAGATCGACCTTGGCATCGGGCAGGCGCGAGAGGAACTGGGCCGGACCGGTCAGATCAAGCTGGGTGACGTTCGGGAAGAGCAGGAAGGCGATGTGCATGGCCAGATCTTCGCATGCGCGCGCTATCGCATCAACAGGATCGAGATTCGGCGGTTGCGCGGGTCCTGCGGGTTCTCGCGCACCAGCGGCTCGCGGTCGGCCACGCCCTCGATCTTGCGGAAGCGGCTCTCGGCAATGCCCTGGCGCAAAAGCGCCTGGCGCGTTGCCTCGGCCCGGCCGGCAGAGAGCGACCAGTTGTTGGCCCCGCCGCCGCGCCAGGGCAGGGCATCGGTATGGCCGCGCACCGAAACGTCGCCGGGTTCGGGCGCGATTACCCCGCCGATTGCCTTCAGCAGCAGCGCGGCATCGCTGGTCAGCACCGTGGTGCCCAACTGGAACATCGCGAAATCGGCATCGTCGACCAGATCGATGCGGATCCCCTCGCTGGTATCGACCATCCGCACCTGCTTGGCGATCCGGCCGGGGACCTTGCCCTCGGCCAGCTTGGCGGCCAGCCGCTGCTGCATCGATTTGACCCGCTCACCGCCCTCCTTGGGGCCGCCCTTGGTATCGCGCGGGATGGTGATGCCCTTGGTCCCGGTCTGGCCGGCGCGATTGGGATAATTATCGACATCGGTGATCGAGGCCCCGCCGAGCATGCCGTTCGAGCCGGCGCTTTCCTGCTTCAGCTTGACCAGGGTCGGCGTGAAATAGTCGGCCAGGCCCTTGCGCTGCTTTTCATTGGTCGCGCCCAGCAGCCAGAGCAGCAGGAAGAAGGCCATCATCGCGGTGACGAAGTCAGCATAGGCCACCTTCCAGGCGCCGCCTTGGTGCCCGGCAGCGACGACGGTGATCTTCTTGACGATGATCGGCGGGCCCTCGGGCTTGCCCTTCTTCGGCGCAACCATGGCCTAGCGACCCCGCAGTGCGTCGAGCAGTTCGGACAGGCCGGGGCGGAAATCGTGGCCCAGACCGGAACGTGCGCTTTCGACCACCAGCGGCTGCGGCCAGCCGTGCAAGCTGGCGATGATCACCTGCTTGACCGCGTGGAAGATCTGCTCGTCCGCCTCCAGCACCTGCTTCAGCCGTCCGGCCATCGGCGCGACCATACCGTAAGCCAGCAGCACCCCCAGGAAGGTCCCGACCAGCGCCGAACCGATCATGCCGCCGAGGATCGCCGGGGGCTTGTCGATCGAGCCCATGGTCTTGACCACGCCGAGCACGGCCGCGACGATCCCCAGTGCGGGGAGGGCATCGGCGAGGCCCTGCAGCGCGTGCTGCGGCTCGTGCATTTCGTGGAAATGGGTTTTCAGCGCATTGTCGATCACGTCCTCGACCGCGCGGACCTCCAGCGTGCCGGAAGAGACGACGATCAGCGTCAGCGTATCGGCAATCACTGCGACCAGTTCCTTGTTGGCGAGCAGCCGCGGGAACTCGGCGAAGATGGCGGAACTGTCGGGATCGGTGACGTGGCTTTCCAGCGCCACAGGCCCTTCGGCGCGCAGCAGCTTCATCAGCTTGGTCACCAGCACGATCGCATCGACATGATCCTGCTTGGTGTGGCGCGGGCCCTTGAAGACCTTGGCAAAGCCGCTGCCGATTGCCTTCAGGCCGTGAAGCGAGTTGCCGGTGACCAGCGCGCCCACTGCCGCCCCGCCGATGATCAGCATTTCGTGCGGCAAAGCATGGAGCACCGGCCCCAGCGCCCCGCCGGTCAGGGCAAAGCCGCCAAAGACCATGACGATCAGGATGATGATGCCGATGACGGCGTACATGGTGGTTCTGCCCCTGCTAGGTCGTTCGGATCAGCGCAGCATCGCGAACAGGCTGAGGCCGGCCAGCCGCGTGAAGGCGGCCTGGCTGGCTTCGAGCACGGTCATGATTTCCTGTAGCGCAGTGACGGTGGTGGCGAGATCGGCCCCGCCGATGTCGGCCTGCTGTTCGCTGCGCTGTTCGCCGCGCTGGGTGCGGCGATCGGTGACGAGATCGATCCAATTCATCCGCCCGCCCACCATTGTCTGCGCGGTGCTGATCGCTTCCAGCCCGGTGTCGAGCGCGCCCAGCGCATCGCGCGCGGCCTGGGCCGGATCGGCGCTGCCGCCCTGCATCGCCTGGCCCAGCTCGCGCACCAGCGTGAACAGGTTGGTCGGCCCGCCGGGGCCGGTGAAGTTCAGGAATTCCGGCCCGGTCACGCCGCGCAGCACGCTCTGCCCATCGCCCAGCGCCAGTTCGCCAGCCTGGGCCGTGCCGGCATAGACCGGCAGACCGGCGGCATCGAGGGTATAGGCTGCCCCGGTTGCCTCGCCTCCGAACAGGGCGTGGCCGGCGCTGTCGCGGCTGTTGGCCAGGCGGATCAGCTCGCCATAGATTTCGCGGATTTCCACCCCGATCCCGCCGCGCTGGCTGGTGGTCAGGGTATCGCTGGCAGCCTGGACCGCCAGTTCCTTGATCCGGGTAACATAGGCGGCAAAATCGCTCAGCGCGCTGTCGGTCAGCGCCAGGTCCGAGCTGACCCGCGCGCCAGCGGCGGCGTTGATCTGGGCGAAGCTGTCCTCGCGCGAGAGCGCGCGGAGCTGGGCTGCGCCAACCGGATCGTCCGATCCGCGCAGCAAGCGCTGGCCGGTGCCGATCGAACCTTGCAGGCTTTCGGCCTGCTTGCGCAGGTCACCCAGCGCGCGGCTGGAGCGTTCGTAGAAGGCGCTGGTGGTGATGGTGGTCATGGCGCGGGTTCCCTTGTCGCTCAGCGGATCGCCAGCAGGGTGTCGAACAGGTCGCTTGCCACCTGGATCACGCGGCCGCTGGCCTGGAAGGCTTGCTGGAAGCGAACGAGGTTGGCGGCTTCATCATCGAGGCTGACCCCGGCCTGCTCGGCGAGCGCGAGGCGGGCCGCCCCGGCGATCGAATCAAGCGCGTCAGCCGTGGTGCGGCGGGCTGAGGTCGCACTCGCCGCGCCGAACATCAGGCTATCGATCCGGTCGGTTACCCCGGCGCCGTCCAACGCGTTGCGCAGCGCGGCCAGATTGGCGGGATCGCGGCTGCCGGCGCCGGCACCGGCGGGGGCCGTGGCAAGGCCTGCGCCGCTGCTGAGGGCGAGGGTAATGCCGCCCGCGCCGCTGCCGGCGAATAGCGGCTGACCGGCGCTGCCATCGAGCGCCACGCCGCCCGCCTGGGCAGCATTGGCGGCGGTGATCAGGCTATTGGCGATGCCATCGAGTTCGGCCTTGGAATCGCGCACGCCAACCAGGCCCTGGGCCTGTCCAGCGAGCTTGCCCGAGCCGAGCGTCACCGCGCCGCCGGCCAAGGTAAAGCCGATTGTGCCATCGGCGGCCGTCGTCATGGCGAAGGGCTGGGTGGTTCCGGCAGTGACCAGCACCGGCCCGCTGCTGCCGCCGATCCGCACGGTCACCGACTGGTCCGGGCCATAGCTTGTGCTGATCCCGACCTGGGTGGCAATCTGCTGGAGCAGCGTATCGCGCCGGTCGAGCAGCATGGTCTGGTCGCTCGATCCGGCCGAGGCGCGGGTCAGCTGCAGATTCACCCGCGCCAGTTCGGCAGCATAGGTGTTGACGTCCTGGGTGCCTGCGCTGGCGGCAAAGCGCAGCCCTTCGCCCAGCGTGTCGAGCGATCCCGAAGCAAGGTTGAAGCTGCGCGCGACAGTGCGGGCATCCTCCAGCGCGTCGGCCCGCAGCGCCGGATCCACCGGGTTGCTTTCCAGCCGCTGCAGCGCGCTTTCGAAGGCGGTCATGGCCGGGAACAGCCCCGATTGCTCAAGCGCGGCCTCGATATTTTCATAGCCGCCCAGCTCTTCGGCAGCGCGGGCGGAATCGCTGCCGGTGCGGCGCACTTCGGCCTGGCGGAACAGGTCGGCGTTGCGGGTCACGCCATCGATGCGCACGCCTGAAAGGGTCAGGTCGGTCGGCGCCAGCCAGGTCCCGGCGCTGCCCACTTCGGACACGCGCAGCGAGCGGCGGATATAGCCCTCGGTCCCGGCGTTGGAGATGTTCTGCGCCGTCAGATCGAGCGCGGCACGCGAGGCGCGCAGGCCCGAGAGGCCGATCGAGAACAGGTCACTGGCCATTGGTTACGCCTTCGGCCGGAAGATGGCGGGCAAGCTGCGCCTCGATCTGCTTGGCCAGCCCCAGCGCGCCGCTCTGCGCGGTCATGTCGGCGAACTGGCTGTCCTGCATCGAACGAAAGGTATCGAGCCCCTGGCCGCCGATCAGGCTGTCACCAAAGCCGGCCTGGCGCGCGGCGGCCAGCATCTGGCGCACGAAGATCGCCTCGAACGCATTGGCCGCGCCGGCCAGCTTCTCGCGGTCCGTGCCGTGGCTGGCATTGAGCGAGCCGGTGGCGAGGAGGGGCGCCGATACCGGGTTCATATCACCACCATCTCGGCCTTGAGCGCGCCCGCCTGCTTGAGCGCTTCGAGGATCGCGACGAGGTCTGACGGGCTCGTGCCGAGCAGGTTGAGTGCATCGACCACCTTGGCGAGCGAAGCACCGGGGCGGAACAGCGCGACCTGCTTGCCGCCTTCCTCGGCGGAGAGCTTGCTGTCCTCCTGCTGGGCGGTCTGGCCGCGGCTGAACGGGGCGGGCTGGATCACCTGCGGGTTTTCATCGATCCGCACGGTCAGCTTGCCGTGGCTGATCGCCGCTGGAGACAGGCGCACTGCCGAGTTGATCACCACGGTGCCGGTGCGGCTGTTGACCACGACCCGCGCCGGGGTTTCGGCCGGGGTCACGTCAAGCATCTCGATCGCCGCCATCGTGCTGGCACGGGCGTTGGGATCAAGCGGCAGGCGCAGCGCCAGGGTTACCCCGTCCTCAACCTGGGCCGCGCCGGGGAAGCGCGCATTGATCGCATCGCGCACCCGAGCGGCGGTGAGGAAATCGGCGGCGAACAGGTTCCAGCGCAGCGTGTCGCCGGATTGGAATCCGGTCGGCACGCTGCGCTCCACGCTGGCGCCATCGGCGATGCGACCCACCGTGGGAACGTTGACTGTCAGCTTCGATCCGTCGGCCCCGGAAATGCCCAGGCCGCCGACCGCAAGATTGCCCTGCGCCATGGCATAGATCTGCCCGTCGGCGCCGTAGAGCGGGGAGAGGATCAGTGATCCACCGCGCAAGGACTTGGCCTTGCCGATCGCGGAGACGGTCACGTCGATCCGCTGGCCGGGCTTGGCGAAGGGGGGCAGGTCGGCCGTGACCATGACGGCGGCGGCGTTCTTGAGGCTGGGGTTGACCCCGGCGGGCAGCTGCACGCCGACCCGGCCCGAAACGCCGCGCATGGCTTCGGTGACATAGGCCAGTCTGTCATCACCGGTGCCATCAAGGCCGACGACCACGCCATAGCCGGTCAGCTGGTTGGAGCGGACGCCTTGAAAAGCGCCCAGGTCGCGCACGCGTTCGGCCTGGGCCGGCATCGAAAGCATCAGCGCGCAGAGCGCTGCTGCCCACACCTTCCCCTCCCGCTTGCGGGAGGGGCTAGGGGAGGGCCTGTTACTGGGGACAATGGCGAACATGCCCTCCCCCGACCCCTCCCGCGGGCGGGAGGGGAGCCAATCGACAATCGCTTTCAGGATTGCGGTCACTGCGTTCCCTTCCCTAGAACGGGCTGATCATGTTGAAGAACTTGCTGAGCCAGCCTTCGCGGCTGGCGCGCTGGATCGATCCGTTTCCGGCATATTCGATCCGCGCATCGGCAACCCGGCTGGACAGCACACGGCTATCCGCATCGAGATCGGCCAGGCGCACGATCCCTGAAAACTGGATCCACTCCTGGCCCTGGCTCAGCAACAAGCGCTTTTCTCCGCGTACCAGCGCGGTCCCGTTCGGCCGCACCTCGGCAATGGTCACCGCCAGTTCGCCCGAGAGCGCGCTGGTCTGGCTGGCGTTGCCCTCGCCCTTGAACGACGATTGGCTGCCGGCTTTAAGGGCATCGGGATTGAGGAACGACAGCGGCCCGGCGCTGGGCGGCGTGATCGAGGCATTGCCGCCGCGCTGGGTCTTGGATCCGGCCGACTTGGACGTGGTGGTGCTCTCGACCAGCAGGATCGTGACCGGATCGCCAACCGCGCGGGCACGGTGCCCTTGGATCAGCGGGGCATAGCCAGCGCTGGCGTTGAAGATCGCCCCATCGGCCGCGCGCGCCGGGGGTGGCGGGGCGGGCAGGGCGGGCTCGAACCCGGCTGGCGGCTTGGGCTTGGCGAGGGCAGGGGTGCTCAACAGAATTCCCAGCAACAAAAACGCCCCCCTCCTCTTCAGAGGAGGGGTTGGGGGTGGTGGCGAAACGCACTGCCTTGCAGGCTGTACCACCCCCCGGCCCCCTCCTCTGAAGAGGAGGGGGGGAATTGGCTGAAGTTTATCAAACATCACCACCCTCACAGCGTCTGGTTGGCGTTGCGCAGCATCTCGTCGACCGCGGAGATGAGCTTGGAATTGATCTCGTAGGCGCGCTGGGTCTCGATCATGTCGACCAGTTCCTCGACCACGTTGACGTTCGAGGCTTCGAGCATCCCCTGGCGGATCGAGCCGCGGCCGTCGGCCCCGGCCGCGCCGATCTGGGCGGGCCCCGATGCGGCCGTTTCGGCCACGAAGTTGTCGCCCAGCGACTGCAGGCCGGCCGGGTTGGTAAAGCTGGCCAGGGTCAGCTGGCCCAGCTCGGTCGGGACGCTGGAACCGGGCACATTGGCGGAAACGGTCCCATCCGGGCCAACCGAGATGGCGGTCGCGCCTTCGGGGATGGTGATCGCCGGCTGGACCGGATAGCCCTGCGGCGTAACCAAGGTGCCCTCGGCCGAGCGGGAGAAGTTGCCGGCGCGGGTAAAGGCTTGCCGCCCACCCGGCAGCTCGACCTGGAAAAAGCCCTCGCCATCGAGCGCGAGGTCAAGCGGGTTGCCCGTGCTGGAGAGCGTTCCCTGGGTGGTGATCGAAGTGGTCGATTGCAGGCTGACCCCGGTGCCCAGGTTTAGCCCGGTGGCATAGGCCGTCTCGGTCGAGCTCTGCTGCCCGGCGACGCGGTTTTCCTGATAGGCCAGCGTCGCGAAATTGGCGCGGTCGCGCTTGAAGCCGGTCGTGGCAATGTTCGCCAGGTTGTTGGCGATCACCCGCATCCGGGTGTCCTGGGCTTCAAGCCCGGTGCGGGCGACATGCAAGGCGGAAGAGGGCATGGGTCAGTCTCCGTGGAATAGGGATCAGGACAGGCGCATCAGGCTGGCGCCGCCTTCGTCGAGCTCCTTGGCCGTGGCGACGAGCTTGGTCCGCATGTCGTAAAGGCGCTGGGCCTCGACCATATCGACCAGCACTTCGCTGGGCCGGACGTTCGACTGCTCAAGCGTGGCAGGAGCGAGGCGGGCTTCGGCATCGCTGGGCAGCACGCCGCCGCCGACCACGCGGAACAGTCCGTCGAGGCCCTTGGCCAGCGCACTGCCAGCGGGGCCGGCCAGCTTGAGCCGCGCGATTTCAGCCGGGGCGGCATCAGGCGCGCCGGGATCGCGGCGCAGCACGGCGCCGTCTTCGGCAATGGCATAGGTTCCGCCCGGCGGCAGCGTGATCGGGCCGCCTTCGCCCATGACCGGGAAGCCTTCGCCATTGACCAGCAGACCGTTGGCGGAAACCGACAGGTCGCCGCGGCGGGTATAGGCCTCGCTGCCATCGGGGGCCTGGACCGTCAGCATGGCCTGACCCTGGAGCGCGACGTCGAGCGGACGGCCGGTATTGACCATCACCCCGGGCGTCATCATCGCGCCCTTGACCGCGGCATCGGTCATCGCCCGCGCCTCCACCGCCGGCCCTTTGAGGGTCAGCGGGGTCATCTGCAGCACCTCGGCGCGAAAGCCGGTGGTCTGGGCATTGGCCATGTTGCTGGCGATCACCCGCTGCCGGGTCATCGCTGCAGTCATGCCGGTCACGGCGGTCCAGATCAGGCGGTCCATAAGTCAGGCCTAGGTCCGCAGGTTGATGATCGTCTGCGACAGCTGGGTCGCCGTATCGATCGCCTTGGCATTGGCCTGGAAATAGCGCTGGGCGGTGATCAGCCCGACCATTTCCTCAGCAATGTCGACGTTCGACTGCTCCAGGCTGCCCGACAGCATCGTGCCGAACCGGGCCGCGCCGGGCTGGCCATAGGATGCAGGGCCGGAGATGCCGGTCGCCTGCCAGTCCTGGTTGCCGATCTGCAGCAGGCCCGGCGGCGATACGAAGCTGGCCAGCGCGACCTTGCCGATCTCGGTCACCGAGCCATCGGCATAGGCGGCGATCATCGCGCCGTCGGTCTTGACCGTGACCGACATGATTTCCGCGCCGGCGGCATTGGTGCCGGGGGCCAGCGCATCCTGCGGCGTGGTCGAGGTGACGTTGCCGGCGGTATCGACCGGCAGCACCTGCAGCCGGTTACCCTGGACATCGGTGATATAGCCCGCGCCATCCATCCCGAAATTGCCATTGCGGGTATAGAAGGTCTTGCCGGTAACCGGCGAAACCTTGACGAAAAAGCCCTCGCCATTGATCGCCAGGTCCAGCGCCGAGCCGGTTTGCTGCGTCGGGCCAAGCGAAAAGTTCTGATCGATCGACTGGACTGCCGAGCCGATCCCCTTGACCAGCTTGGGGTTGGACGAGGCCGTGCCGGAAACGATGTCGGCAAAATTGATCCGGCTCTTCTTGAAGCCGGTCGTTTCGGCATTGGCCAGGTTGTTGGCGATGACCGAGAGTTCGGTCTGGGCATTCTTGAGCCCGTTGAGCGAGGTATAGAACGACATTTCGGGTTACTCCTGAACCGGGGTCTGGGCGGGGAAGGCCCGGTCCAGCCGGGCGGCGATGTCCTTGAGCGTGGCGTTGATCTGCTCAATCCCCGACAGCGAGGAGAACTGCGCCATCTGCGCGATCATCTCCTTGTTATCGACCGGGTCGGTCGGGTCCTGCGCCTTGAGCTGGGTGGTGAGCAGGCGGATGAAGTCCGACTGGCCCAGGGTGGGGCCGCTGCTGGCAGCGGTTGAGCGGGTGGCGGCGGGGTTGGACCCCGCCGCGGTGACAGAAGAGACCATCACTTCATCCTCATGGTTTCAAGCATCAGCTGCTTGGCGGTGGACAGGGCTTCGACCAGGTTCTGGTACTGGCGCGAGGCATCGAGCATCTCGACCATCTCGGCATTCTCATCGACCGGGGCGGTCCAGACATTGCCATCGGCGTCGGCGAGCGGATGGTCGGGGTCATAGCGCTGCACCGGCTCGGCGCTCTCGCGCAGGATCCCGCCGACGCGGACGGTCGAGAGACCCGAAGCGCGATCGACTTCGGCTGCAAAGACCGTGCGGATCGGGCGATAGGCGGTCTCGGCAGTGCCGGTGACCGTGCCGGCATTGGCAAGGTTGGAAGCCGCGGCGTTCATCCGCACGAGCTGGGCCGACATGGCCCGCTGCGCAGCGCCGAACAGGGTGAGCGGCTGGGCCATCGTCATTCACCCTTCAGCGCGCGGGTCAGCGTTTCGATCCGCCCGCGCAGGAAGCCCAGCGTGGCCTGATAGGCGACGGCGTTTTCGGCAAAGGCGGTCTGCTCGGTCGCCATTTCGACCGTGTTGCCATCCAGGCTGGGCATGACCGGGACGCGGTAGCGCGTGGCCTTGTCGGCGGCGCGATCGGTGCCAAGCCCCTCGCTGCGGGCCTTCAGTGCCGCGCCGAAATCGAGGTCGCGGGCCTTGTAGCCCGGGGTTGCGGCGTTCGCGATGTTCGACGTGATCAGCGCCATGCGCTGCGAGCGCAGTTCCAGCGCGGTGCCGTGGATTCCGAACAGGCCTTCACTCATGGCAGGTGTCCTCATGACATTGCGTGCCACCATTTCCGCAAGGGCCGTGCCAATTGCAGGAATGGCGGTTTTCCAGCACTCCTGTGCCGGTCGACCGGCAAGCCTTTGCCGCCTTCCGGCAATCTTCCGCCAGTGCTGAACGTCGCGATCTGCCGGCCGTTCTTGCGGGTGAAGGAGTTTGCCCGATGGATCTGACCACCCTGATCGATGGACCGTCCGCGCTGATTGTCGGCGGGGGGACGCTGCTGGCCACCGTGCTGCGCAGCGGCCTCGCCGATTGCCGGATCACGCTGATCAAGCTGGGCGGGCTGGGGCGGCGCGGCTTCGATCTGGATCGCACGCGCGCGGAACTGGGCCTGCAGATCCAGGAGATCCGCCAGGATGGCCTGCTGCGCGCCGTGCCGCACCATTCGGGCGATGCCGAGTTCGACGAGGCGACCGATGCCCTGATCGGCCGCCGCTCGGTCGCGGCGCTGCTTGAAGCGCACGAGGCGCACCGCAGCCGGCGGCTGGCAGAAAGCGAACGCGCGGTCCGCACCCTGGCCCAGGCGGCCGAACTGGCCCCGGTGTTTGGCCTGGCTGGCACCCTGATCTCGCTCAGCCAGCTGCCGACTGGTGGGCTGGCGCAAGGGGCATTCGCCGGATCGATCGCAATGGCGGTGACGACCACGCTTTATGGCTTGCTGGCCGCCAACCTGCTGCTCGCCCCGCTGTCGCGGATGGTCGAGCGCAAGGCCCTGGCCGAAGAGGCCGAGCGCCAGCAGGTGACCGACTGGCTCGCCGCACAGGTCGAGGCGGCCGTCGCGCCGCGCCCTCGCGTGCCCAGCCGCGAGGTGGCCGCATGATCGCCCGCGCCGGGAGCGGCTGGCAGACGGTGCTCGCCGATCTCTCGCTGATCCTGTTCATGGTTACTGCGGCAGCGGTGTCGGAGGTTCCGGCCCGGACTGCGCCTCAACCGCCCGCGCCAATCACCTTGCCGGCGCTAGGGGAACCTGTCGCCGTCTGGCGCGCGGCATCGGGTGGGCCAGGCCTGACCGAATGGCTCGCCAGCCAGCCCGATGATCCGCGCCAGCGGCTGACGTTGGTTGCCATGCCCGCCGATGGCCCCGCCGTGCTGGCCGAGGCCGCCAAGCTGCCCCGCCCCGCGCGCGTCTTGATCGAACCGGACCTGTCCGGCCCGCCCTATGCCGCTTTGACCTATGACACCGGAGAGAACCCATGATCCGTTTCACCCCGCTGCTGCTCGCCGCGCTGACCAGCCCCGCGCTGGCGCAAGGCTTTGCCGATCTCGACGAGGTTGACCGCCAGGTCAGCGCTTTTGTCGGCCAGCCCGCCCCGCCGGTTGACCGCCGCCTGCGTCTCGCCCGCTGCACCGCGCCGCTGGCGCTCGACTGGTATGGCAGCACCCGCCAGGCGGTGCAGGTGCGCTGCCCCGTTCCAAGCGGCTGGACGCTTTACGTCACCATGCCCGCCGCTGCCGCTGCCGCCGCCGCGCCGCCGCTGATCCAGCGCGGCGATAGCGTGACGATCCAGGTTGGCGGCGATGGCTGGGCCGTTTCCCAGCCCGGTGAGGCGCTGGAGGCCGGCGCAGCGGGGACCTGGATCAAGGTCCGCGGGGTCACGCCCAAGGCGCCGGTGCTGCGCGGACGGGTGCTGCGCCCGGGCCTGGTCGGCGTCGATTTGCCGTGATCCGGCAAAGGGCTGCCGGTGGGGCTTAAAAAGTCTGCGCCGCCGCCGTTCTCGGGCGTGATGACAGATCAGGAGCGGCAAGATGCCACCGATTGACCTTCCCCCGCTGCGCCCCGTTGGTGCGATCGACCGGCGCCAGCCCCACGCCGTGCCCGATCGCC
>VFQM010002360.1_pt1 | contig 14143 bp, 16 predicted proteins | sample 3512391 | NCBI WGS metagenome assembly VFQM01 (sample SAMN10412369, study PRJNA504923) | tailings metagenome | isolation source: Replicate 1 from Balatoc abandoned mine | place: Philippines
CGCCAGTGCTAGCTTTGCGTACCGTCACTTATTGCACTGAAAACGAGGAGACCCCAAAAAACCGCAGAAGTGGGATTAAGCCCATGATTGCACTGCATTTTTTGCAGTTCATCCCCCTTCCCGCTGTAGGCCCTCGCCAAAAGTGCAGTTGAACGGGCAATGCAAATGCATTACTATGCGTGGCATTCCTCCTTCCATCCGGAGATTGCGTCATGCCAACCGCACTTGAAGCAGAGTCCACGCTGACCGACCGCTACCAGACCACGGTTCCAGAAACCGTCCGCCGAGCGCTTCGCCTGGGTAAGCGCGACAAGATCCACTACGCGATCCAGTCCACTGGCGAGGTCGTCCTGACCCGCGCCGCTGCCGCAGAGGCGGATCCTGTCATCGGGCAGTTCCTGGATTTCCTGGCCCGCGACATCGCCGCGCAGCCGGAACGTCTCCAGCGCATTGACATGGGCTTGGTGCAACGGGGGCGCGAGCTGACCGCTGGTGTGAAGTTCGACATGGATGCACCACTCTCACCGGAAGACGAATGAGCCGCATCCGCCATGTGGGTGCGGGTGTTCCGCCGTCACGCCTGCCCAAGTCCTCGGAAAAATCGACACCGCAACCCGAGGTGGTTATCCATGGATGGACGGTCTTCGCACACCCTCTGTTCCTTGATCAGTACGAGAAGCTGCTCCAGCAGGTTGCCGAGTTGCAAGCGAAAGACCCGACGGGCTACGAGAAGAAGAATTCCGCAAAGAGGCTTGCAGCCATCGTCAGCCTGGCGTTTGATGTGATTCCGCAAGACCCGGCACGGCCTGAGTACCGGCAGGGCAACACGCTTGGCGATGAAAACAAGCACTGGTTCAGAGCCAAGTTCTTCCAGCAATATCGGCTGTTCTTCCGGTTCCACGCGCCCAGCAAGGTGATTGTCCTGGGCTGGGTCAACGATGCAGACACCAAGCGCGCAAACGAGAGCGATTCTGATGCGTATCGGGTGTTCAAGAAGATGCTGGCCAGTGGTCACCCACCGAGCGACTGGGAGCAGCTGCTGGTAGAAGCGCGTGCCCAGGTGGCACGGCTGCGCGGCAGCATGGGGAGCGCTCCACGCTGACTTTTCAGGAACGGGAGGTGCTTCTCCTGAGGCGGGAATCGTACTGCGATACGTAATACGGCATTACGTACCGTTTTCGGCACCTTTGCGGTCACGGTGACGGCATTTCCTCACATTTGATAATCTGGCGTTATTCAATGTGAGGCCGGTTTTGAGCTGTTCTGCCCGGTGCGGCCGGTACGGATGACCGCTGGGGTTGCTGGCAAAGAGGCCGATGCTGAGCCGCGAATTTCTCAACGGAATCATGTGGTTAGGCTGAGTTCTGCGGTTTTTTACATGAATCCCTGCCGACCCTCTTACCGCAAAGTGGTGCGCTTGAGGGCAGCACGGCGAGGAGCCCGCGGTGCCTTGGCTGAGCCCGCCTTGGCCAATTCCTTGACCCGCTCCTGCAACTCCTCCACCTTTTTCTCCAGCCAACCCTTTTGGCTGACAACCTCTGCATTCTCCGCGCGCAGCGCAACTACCGATTCTTCAGCCTTGTTCATGCGCTGGCGGTAGGTAGCCAACTCGATGTCCTTGCTGGTCTTTTCGGCCTGCAGCTGCTCACGCACATCCTTCTCGACCTGACGCGCTGCCTCGATCTGGCGCTTCGCAAAATTGATCTCCCCCTCAAACCGCTTCGCATCGGTTCTGCGCTCGATCCGCTCGTTCTCCAGCTCGGCCATGAACTTCTCCTCCGACTGCTTGCGTGCAGCAGCGTCAGCTTCAGCCTGGCGCTTCCAACCTTCCACTTGAGCTTCAAGACCGCCGATTTCCGCTGCCTGGGCCTCGGCCCGTTTTTCGGCGGCGTCCAGGCGCTCCTGCATGGCGACCAGCTGGCTTTTGTGCGTATCTACCTGCGCCCATGCCTCGGTGCGGGATGAGCATGCTGCCTCCAGAGCCATCTGGGCAGCATCGACGTGTTCCTGGCATTCGCGCCTGAAGATCTCCATCCTCTTATCGGCATGCTCACAGGAAAGCGCCCACAGCTTGCCCAGAGCCTCACCAAAAGTGGCTCGAAGAGCCACTGGCGCCTCTGGCACCTCCAGCTTTATCCGCATGTGCTTACGAAACTCATCCCAGAAGTGCTGCAGGTCACGGCTGATGTCGGTGAGAGAGCCTTGTCCTGTGAATTCACGCACCACCTTGGCAGAGGGGTAGATCCCAAAGTCCAGAAACAGGATCCTGGCAGCGAGCTTGGTCTTTTCCTGCCTGGTGGCTCCACCGGGAAGACTGTCTAAGGCGGCGCTGACAGCGGCAAGGGCCTGTGCGCTGTTGACCGTGCTGTTTTCCTGCATGTCTTCTCCTGGTGAAGCTATAGATACGACATTTTAGCTCTTTTACGGATTATGTAACCTTTACGCTTTACGTAGCGTTCATTATGTTTTATGATCATTTTTATGATTAGTCCACTTATCATAAGAAATTGAGGGGGTGGCGTAAAAAGTACGAGCAAAAAAGTTTTTTGGGCGTGTTGGAGCCCGTGTGCTCAGGCGGTCTGGGCGACCACTGCAAATACACAACTCAGTGAGAAGTCTTTTGGAATCAAAGACTTACGAGGAATCATCTGGAGCGACCACATTGGCGCACCCCGAAACCGTGTCCAATCAGTTGACACAGAGAGGTTGTTGGGTGGTTTCGACTGGTGTCCATCTGCTTGACACTCTTGGGATGTCAAACGCTTTGCCTGTACGGCCCAGCACGTAAGGCCTTTGCGCAGCTGCTAAGAGACTCACACGGTCTGGTCTCGTGCGTGGCGAGGTCAACGCGACTACGTGGGGTTTTCTCAGTTCATGGCGGGCAGCCACTACGTCATACTCCTTGGCGAAACCAACGCCCGCGCGGGATTGAGTGGCGTCGATATGTCGCTGGTCAGCACCGTTTGCGGTAATCAGTAGCAACCCAGAGTGGCCAGCACAACATCCATCAAGCAGGTTTCGCGAGACAAAGCTCGCGCAGAGTTGCGTGAGCTGGTGATTGCCTGGGCCACGGATGCCGACACCCACCTGGCAACCTACATCCTGGAACTGGGCCCCGAGCGTTCTGGCGCCAAATCCCGGTGCCTTTGCCCCGGTTGTGGTGGCCCGCTGGTCGCCGTGAACAACGCCAAAACCCAGTACAAGGTTCGCCCGCACTTCCGGCACCATCAAGGCGCCAACTACAGGGATTGCGCGATTGTGGCTGCGCGCATGGCCATCCTGCGCACGATGACCGATCTGGGCTGGATCGATTTGCCTGCCCGCACACGCAGCACCAGCATTAAAGGGCTCGATGGTCGGGACTATGAGGGCATAGCATCCAGACCAGCGGAGCGCGTACGAGTGATCAGGGCTGAATTCAGCGACTGCGCCCCCGCTGTACTGCACCTGGAGGATGGCAAGCAGATCACGGTGCTGCTGCGCGGCGAAGCCGCACCCACCGATGGCTCACCGCACACCGGTGCTGTCATCGTCATTGAGGTAGATGACCCTGCCGTTGCCCTCATGGATCCCCAGCAACTCAGGGAACGGCTGTCCCTCAATGCAGGGGCATGCTGGCATCAGCACTGGGATGACGCGGCGATTCTTGATGAGGCAACCAGCCAGGCTCGGGAAACGGCCATTGACCATCTGGCCCTTGCCCCTGATGGCCTGGATCTCCCCAGCGATATGCCCGCTGAACTCAGGTCAGAAACCGTCCTTCACTATGTCGTCAAACACATCCTCAGGGAAGCTGGCGAACTGCGCACGCCTGAAGATGTGGTCTACGTGGAGGCGGAATCCGAGAAACGCTGCCACAGCAGGACTTGGAGACTGCCTGAACAACACTTGGCGCTGTCCGAGGTGGAGCTGGAAAAACGCTTGGGCCTGACCCGCCCCGATCTCCTGTGCAATGCCACAGACACTGCAGGCGGCCACTCCTACCCCTGTTTGTGCATTGAGGTCACCGTCTCCAACACCATCAGCCAAGAACGCCGCAACCGGATTCGTGAGGTCGGCTTGCCAGCGCTGGAGATTGACCTCAGTGCCCTGCAAGGGCGCATCACTCGGGAGGGACTGAAACACCTGGTCGTCACATCCACTGAATTGAAAAAGTGGATCTACAACCCGGTGGTGACTCAAAAATTCCTTGAGCTTGAAAAAGAGGTCAAGGCATTGGCTGCAGCGGAAGACGAAGCCCTCGAAGAGGAGAGGGCCGAAAGGCGGCGCGTGAACGCCCTCCCACTCCAAGAAGTCGCCGAGCAGTATCTTGAGAAAGCCTATCGGTACTTCCTGCTTCTCCAAGATACGAGCGATGCATGGCCCGCAGCAGGCTCAACAACTGCCGTGGCTATCGCTGAAGCCAGGGAGGATCTGTCCGAGCACGCCAAGCTTTTGGCCTGGAAGGGCTACCCCGGCGCCGATGAAGAGGACTTTCTGTCCCAGCGCGGTGTATTGGAGGCCCTGCTCTCTCTCAAATCTGATCGCGGGCTCACTCGCAAGCTGAACACGGGGTTCCAGGTTCTCAATGCGCTGGTGACAGGCGGCAAAGGCATCGCCAACGAGCTCACACCGCTGTACCTGGCCGCAGCCAAGGCTTTTGATGTGCCAATGACCCTCGCACAGCAGGCCATCGTTGAGCAATGGCGTGGTGAAGTCATTGAGCGCATCAGGACGATCAAAGGCAGCTACGTGAGGAGCAGCGTCTACGACCCGCTGCTTGGCACCCTCTTCCCCGAGTTGCGCGAAGCTTTGCCTCGTACGACTGGTACCCACTTTTTGAGCGTCTATCAAAAACACCAACAAAAGCTCCAGCCGCCACGGAGGGAACAACAGCCCAGAGTGGCCACTCGTGCCACCATGGCAGCGACACTGGCCGAATTCAGACACTCCATGCCCTCATGGATGCGTAGTATTGGTTTCTTGTCCGGGGCAGACATGGAGAATTGGATAGAACAGAACCCCGAGCAAGCTAAGGCTTTGGGGGTCACATCCATCAAGGATAAGAAGCGCTCATGATGGGCAGCCGCTTTGTATGGTGAAGCCCACACCCATTCACGCGCGGGCCCCCGGCGCTTACACTTCGACCAAGACAACCACAGGCAACTCCACTATGAACCGTGCTGAACTCGTAGAAATCCTGGCTTCCAAGAACGATCTGTCCAAGAGCGCTGCCAACGGCGTGCTGGAAACGCTGATCGAGACCATTCAGACCGCCGTCAAAAAAGGCGATGCAGTCCAGCTGGTGGGCTTTGGAACCTTCAAGCCGGTCAAGCGAGCTGCCCGCACCGGCAAGAACCCCGCCACGGGCGCGGCCCTGAAGATTCCCGCAACCACCGTGCCCAAGTTTGTGGCTGGTGCCAAGTTCAAAGCCGTGGTGGATCCCAAGGCTGCCAAGCGCAAGGCCGCGAAGTAAACCGCCCTACCCTCACAGACAACGCCGCCACTGGTATATCGCCACTGGCGGCTTTTTTGATTTGATCTACCCACGGATTGACCTATGACGGCATTTCAGGATTCTTTCCAGGCTGAGGTCGCGCGCCTGGTACGCAAGCAGGTAAAGGACGATCAGGCTGCGCTCAAGCAATCAGACCGCAAGCAGCGCGAAGAAGTCTCAGCCCTCAAGCAAGAAGTGAAGTCTCTGAGCACCCAGGTGCGCTCGCTGACCAAGCAGTTGGCCAAGTTGGAAGCATTAGTACAGAGTCAGCTGCCCGAGAAGGAACCACGCGTTTCCCGGTCCGCAGCCGGGTTCGTTTTCGACCACGAAGCGCTGATTGCCAAGCGCCACGAGCTGGGACTCACCCAGGCCCAAATGGCTCAACTGCTGGGGGTGTCGAACCTGACTGCCTACAAGTGGGAAACAGGAGCTGTACATCCCCGCGATTCGAAGCTTGGGCGGTTACAAGAGGTTCTAAAGATGGGCCCACGGCAAGCCCAGAAGGCGCTCAGCGCCGCTCAAGAATGATTCCCACTCGCGCAGGTCAATTCTATTTTTCACATGAGGATCATGAAAAAGCAAAGCATCTTGTTTACTGCCATTTTTCTATTTGGACTATATGGTTCATCCAGCTTTGCGCAGGGTTCACTGATTCAGGATGTAGAAGACAAATGGGCTGACATGAATTTCTGCAAGCAGCATGTTTTAGATGACCCACAGCTTGGCTATGCTATCTACCAAAATGATAGAAACCGATGGAAAGCAACAGACACCTTCCTCCGTAATTTCGCAAGAGAAACTTTCGGGCCAGCAGATGCGCAGAAGCTCGAAACCAAGGCTGATGTAGCCGGTGCTTTTATGACCTGGGGCAAAGGTAAAAAGCCGTTTAAGTCCTTGCCGCTGGAAGATAAATTAGCTGCCTTGAAGTGGTGTCGCGGTGGATTCATAAAGGAGTAGTGCGGTTTAGATTGTCACAAGCGCAGGAACTTGCAAACTTCGAGCGCTGCCTGCGCATGGCATTCAACGCTCTTCTTTTTAGGGCAAGTCTGTGCCCGACTCAAACCTCTCATCGAACACCCAGCGAAGCGGAGTGTCACGCCACTCGCCATCGAACAGCTCGCGGGCCATCTTGCAATCCACGGTTAAGGCAGCCGCATCCTCGCCAAAGACCTCGTGCTCAAAAAACGCACCCTGCAGCGCGTCACAGTGAACGCAACCGTTGGATAGATAGGCATGCCCGCGTGTACGCGAAAACCGTTCCTTCACTTGGCCAATGCCTAGCGCTCGTAGATCAGCGCTCCCGAGTGCTTGAGCAAGAACAGTCCTGCCCACTGGGTTGTCAAAGTTTCCCATCTTGAGCGACACAGATCTGGCACCAGGCGCCAGCAGATCCACCCGAAACACCAGGCGGGTAACGATGGATGTGGGCCTCTTGCATCGCCAGCAGACTTGATCGGCTGTGAAAACCTCCAACGGCACAACTTGTTCAATTCCAGGTGCCCAAATGAACTTGCGTGCCAGACACCCACGCACAAATCGACCCAGCTCGATCCTTGGGCCCCATTGGTAATCCATCTTTTTCGAACCATATGGTGTTTCGTGAGGGATGGAAACCCACGCGAGTGCAGGATCCAACTGCACCTCAACATGCAGAGATGGGATGTCCTTCGACACCTGAACAGCACTCGGATGTCTGAAGAGCCACAGACCTCGAACCCCACTGCTACGGTACTGCTCTTGCCGCCGCGCTGTCTCGTCGCTGCTCTGTGCTGACCACTGCATCTCGAAGGCTATCCGGTGGGCCCCACGGCTGGCCATCACATCTGCTACCCACACGCTTCCGTCTGGTGCTTGGCCACGCTGCTCCGTGTTGACTTCCCAGCCTGTGCCTCTTATGGCTTTGGCAATGCATGCCTTTACAAACAGGTGCTCTGCAGTTTCAGCCGCCGATGTGCACTCGCCCCGACGTTTGTGCGCAAAGAACTGCGTGCCCAGCTTCGAGGTTTTGAGGGTGACATGCTCATCACAGCAAGTCATCCTCAGGTTCTTCTCTGACGCATTCGACGCCTTCAGCCCCGCCCATCCGGCAGCATCGAAGTCGAACGAAAAAAGCGTGTTTTCACCGTGCTTGCAAGACAGAGGCATAGCGGTCAGCCCATAGATTTATTGATTCATCGTAACACTCGCAGTTTTATTCACCAATCTATTCAACTGCGGTATCCTCTCGGCATGGAATCAGCCGCCCAGATCTATGCCAAACACATCCGTGCGATGTTGCGAGGTGGCCCCGCCAAAGCGGTGACCCTTGCGGAGGGGCTGCGTGTGAGCCAGCCCACCATCTCGCGAACCATCAAGGCGCTGGGCGATGAGGTCATCAGCGTGGGCGCTGCAAGAGCCGTCTTCTACGTGCTGCGAGACGATGCACGCGCCAACCTCCAAGTGCCCGTCTTCAGGGTCAATGAGGACGGCAATGTTCTCCGCGAGGGCCTGTTGGTGCCCGTTCGCCCTGAGGGGTTTGTGTTGCTGCGTGAGGTGAACCGCGCGCATAGCGAGGGCCTTCCATGGTGGATTGCTGATGCCCTGCCGCAGGGCTACATGGGACGGGCCTTTGCCAAGCGCTACGGCCAGGCGCTGGGGTTTTCACAGCGGCTGAGCGACTGGAGTGATGCGCAAGGCCTGCAGTCGATCAGCCAGTACGGTACCGACCTTCCCGGCGACATCATCATTGGCCATGCACCGGCAGAGGAATTCATCAACTCCCCTGCCCCTCAGCCCCTGCCCCAAGAAAGCTGCGCCCAACACTATGCGCAGATAGCCGCTGCCGCTGAACAAGGCGATGTGAGCGCCCTGCTTGGTGGTGAGATGCCCAAATTCACCGCCTGCGTGCAGCCTGAAGGTGGCAGCCCACGCCATGTGATCGTCAAGTTCACCCCCCAGGAGGACAGCCCTGCGTCCCAGCGATGGCGCGACCTCCTCGCGGCCGAGCACTTGGCTCTGCAAGTGCTGGCTGATGGCCGTATCGATGCCGCAGCCTCCCGCATTTGGGATTTGGGGGCTCAGCGCTTCCTTGAGGTGGAGCGGTTCGACAGGGTACGAGCGCTTGGCCGTCGATCCGTGCACACCTTCGCCGCCTTGGATCCCGAGTTCGCAGGCAGTGGAGGAAACTGGCCTGTCATCGCCAAGGCTCTCGCACAAAAGGGTGTCATCACCAGCTTGGCCCTGGACGATGCACGCTTGCGCTGGGCGTTCGGCACCTTGATAGGCAACACCGACATGCACAGCGGCAACCTCGCCTGCTATACCGACAGGGCCCAGCCCTTCTCGTTGGCGCCCGTGTACGACATGACGCCCATGGGCTTTGCCCCGACAGCACCCGGCGAACTCCCAGAGTTTCGGCTGAGCCTGGACATCATCGATGTGGTCAACCCGAGCACCTGGGCGCGGGCCCTGTCCTTGGCGCAAGACTACGTGATGCGCCTGCGCGACTCCTCCCTGTTGAGCCGCGACTTCACCCCCTGCGTGGACAAGCTCCAGACCCACATCGACCAGGCCGCAGAGCGCCTGCAGCGGCTGGCCCCATGACAGCGCCACCCTCTTCCACCCAGCCCACCCTGCAAAGCACGAAAAAAGGCGGGTTCCTGGCTGAACGCCTGCGCACCAAGGGCTGGTCGATACGGGATGCCGCTCAGTACCTGGGCGTGTCCCGGCAGCGCCTGTACACCGTGTTCGAAGACCCCGGCAGAGCCCGCCTGTGGGAATGCGCCATTGCCGGTATTCCCCAGTGCACACAGCAAATCAAGGAAGAACTGCGCACCGCCCGCGCGGCAAAGCTCAAGCTCAAGCCCGTCCGTGAAGTGCCCGTTGAGCGTCCTGAGTTCGAGATTGGCGATGAAGTGGTGGCCATCAGATCCAGCGGCTTGGCCGAGGAGGATGAGCGCGCCCACATCGTGCGACTGCGCGGCAGCCAAAAAACGAATGATCTCCAGCTGCTGGTGCACGGCCCTTCTGCGGAGGACTGGCTCCCAGAGAAGACCTTCCGCTATTACTTCGAGAGCACGGGCTTGAACATCTACCGGCGTAAAGGGATGCCATGAGCCAAGACCCCAAAATCCTTCTGATGCGCACCGATGCCGAAGGGCTGGCCAACTTCAACGATGAGGCGTTGGTGGTACTGGACCTGACCCGCACTGAAATCGAAGCAGGCAACATCGCGAGCGCCTTGGAGCGCCTGATGGCCCTGACCGACTCCAAAGAGACAGCGCTGCGCTTCCAAGAATCCCTGCTCATCCACATCACGGGCTACGACAACGACCCGCGTGAGCTGGTGGAGGTGCCCGAAGTCCGCGCATTTTTTGGCAAGCTGATCCAGCAGTGGCCAAACTGGCTGTGGTTCCTCATGCGCAGCGTGGGTGCTATCCCTTTGCTCATGGGCCTGATTTGCCAAGTCAAGATCAACCGCCGAGAGGATCTGGTCGGCATGGAGTTTCTCGACCGCCACGAGCTGGCTCAGAAGATGCTCGACCTGTTTGAGCGCGGCAACGCCATGTTCCTCGCCTTTGGCATCACCCCAGCCCAATCCGAGGCTTCTGCCACCAGCGCATGTGCGGAGCTGGTATCGCCATGAACACCCTCACCTCCTACCAATACCCGGTTCGCCCAGCCGCTGAGGCCGACTCCCTCGCGCTCATCACCCGGTACATCACCGATGATGTGTCAGCGATCCGCGCCTTCTTGGACACCTACTCCAAGAAGTCTCAGCACACCACGCGCTCCTACGAAAAGGAGTGCTACCGCTTCTTGGTGTGGCTGCGCGCCAGGCGACCGCCCGCACCCGATCTGCTGCCCGAGGTGGTCACCCAGGACATCAACGACTACCTGTTGTTTCTGGAGAACCCTCGCCCCTTCGATCATGAGTACCTTCTCTCCCAAGGCTGGAAGCACCAACCCTTCAGAAAACCTCTTTCCACCGAGAGCGTCAAACACACCCTGACGGTGCTCTTCAGGATGTTCACCGCCATGCGGGAGCTGCGCCGCACCAAGGTTGACCCTTACTGCATGTTCAACCCCGTGAAGATGGCCCACGAGGGAATGGGTAAGACCACGCCCGATGAGGAGGTGGAGGAGGCACTGAGCGAGCGCGAGTGGCTGGCCGTCCAGCAAGCCGTGGAGGCCCTGCCGCGCGAGAGCGACCGCGACCTCAAGCACTACCACCGTGCGCGCTGGATCACCCAGCTGCTGTACCGCGCCTACCTGCGCCGCGAAGAGGCCGCGATGCTGACCATGGGAAGTTTTGAGCCATCGCCCCATGGTTGGGACATCAAGCTGGTGGGCAAGGGCGGCAAGAAAGCAACCATCGTGGCCACCTCCAAGCTCATGGACGAGCTGCGCATCTACCGCACCTCCTTGGGCCTGTCACCTCTGCCCGCGTACAAGGAGACCCTGCCCGCCATCCTTGCGGTCACCGGCAAAGACAAGGGCGTCACCGCCCAGGCCATCTACCTGATCTGCAAAGAGATCTTCAAGATGGCGGCTGCGTTGGTGAAGGATGAAGATGACCGAGCCGCACAACGGCTTTTGCTGGCATCGCCCCACTGGATGCGACACACAGGGGTCTCGCACACCATGGAAGCGGGGGTAGACCCACGGTACGTACAGGCCCAGGCTCGGCACTCCAGCCTGAAGGTGACGGCCCGCTACGACCACAAGAGGCGACAGGCGTGGCGAAATGCGCTCGAAGCCGCCTCGGACAAGGAAGAACCGCTCGATCAATGACAAAAGCCCCCGAGGGGCTTTGCTTTAGGTTCTTAATCGGGGAGTTTCACACCACCGAGACCATTGGGGAAAGCCAGCTTCTGGGCTCTCTCTTTACAGGTTGGCAAGGGAATCTGCGCAGTAATGCACTCTTGAAGCTTTTCTGCATACAGCTGCTGGGCGCGACGCTTTTCGGCGTTCAGCTCCTGGACGCGGCGATTTGACTCATCCAAATGCTTTTCCACCAGTAAATAGCCCACACCAAAGGCACCCAGACAGAAAGCACCCAGACAAATCCAAAGGGCAGAGATCTTCAGGTGTTTTGAAACAAAGGTCGGCAGCGCTACCAATACGGCAATTGGCAGCATGACAATCTTGCGGCCAACGGACTTTAAAGCAGTTCCAGCGGAAGCAAGCTGGCCCACCATCTGGGCCTTCAGCATCCTGCGTTCCGTTTCCTTTTGAAGGGCCAAACGTTCGCGTGCCAGCTGAACCTTCTTGAGTTCTAGGTCGATGTCTTCCATGTCATTGAGGCTTTATGAGTTAGGCAGCGAGTAACCGCTTTTGAGAAGGTACGCCTGCACCTCCCCAAACCGGCGCTGGGCCACCGCCAAGTCTTTAAAAAGCTCCTGACGGCGCCCGTGCCTGCGGCTGTTCTCTCCGTACCAATGACGATTGATCACGCAGGCCTCGAACAGATCTACGTCCAGGGAGAGGATGTAGCGCCGCTGGCCCCGCACGAACTCCTGCCGCATGGTACGCCTCTGAATCAGCCCTTGGGCGCAGTGCGGGAGCGACGGCGCACTGCATCGATGGTCAGATCGGTCATCGTGGCCATCTTCATGTTCTCGTGGAACTCGGGCACGTACGACCAGCCCAGAACACTGTTGGGGTAGGCCGAAACTGGTGAGCCACGCTCATCAATGATGATTTCCATCTCACCTTGCACCAGGACCTGACCATAGATCACGGTGGTGCTGGGCTCCAGAATCGCATCCAGGCCCAAGGCCTCCAGGTAGCGCTTGGGGCTTCCAGCAAGCACCTCGATGTACTTGCCCTCGTGCATGCCAGACCACTTGCGCACAGCGATAGCCACCATCGTTTTCTCAGGTGGAATACCCACGGCCCATTCAAATGATGGAGAAGGCATTTGGGCTTTTGGTTTTGCTTTCGACACTGCCATATTCAATTTCCCAAGGATCGGGCGAAACTGCGAACGCCCTTGCCCACTTTGTTTTTTGACGGCGTTGGATTAGCAACCGCTGCGGCTGCTGGCGGAGAATCCTGCTCCTGTTTCTTTACGGGCGGCTCAGAAGCGCTGGGATTCATAGGCTCGGACATATTGGCCGCAACAGGCTCATTCGAGACCGAATCGGATTTGGCTGGCGCATGCGCAGCGATAGCACTGCGATACATGGAAACTGGAGCCACAGGGATTGGTGGCTGTGCAGTTTCGTATTGCCTGCCCATATCTGAAGATACGAGAGAACCCTCTGGTTGATGGGCGCCTTCAATGCGAAGCAAACCACCATCCACATGCAAGCCCAGATTGGCAAGGTTTCTCAACCGCTCAGCGCGCATACGCGCCGGGGTCGCTTTGAGCGCATTAAACAATGCGGGATGGGCATCGTTTATCACCAGCGCAAAGGCAGGCAATTCAACCATTTGCGGTTGAAGAGCCCATTGAGCTGCTCCCACTGCCAAGTAACGACCTTCGACCAAAAGCCCAATCTCTGCGAGAACACGCACCCGCTCTCCTCGGCGCTCAAGAGAGTACCGAGACAAATCCGCCACCAAGAGTGGATAAACCTCATTGATCGACAAAAGGATCTTGAGGCTTCCTTCTTTCATGCTGATGCGCCCAACAGCCAGAAACCGCGTGCATTCGACAAAACAGGGTTTTCTGGACATACCACCTTCAGGCGTGGGAAAGCGTCCTGAATGGTTTTGTGGAAGAACTGGGAGCCGCCACCCACGAGAACCACGATGTCAGGCGACATGCTTTCAACGCGCAATGCTTTTTGAATGGAAGTCGAAGTCACCGTGGCCAGAGATTCACTCGCCTTTGTCAAATATGGAGCCAGCTCGACACGTTCACCCATCAGCAGAATGCTTTGCTTTCCGGTACGCAGCGCATTTTCGAGAGTTTCCACGCTGGGTTTTGCGCCATGGTCTTCGGCAATCAAAATACCGGCCTGCTCCAAAAGGACAGAAGAGGCTTTGAGACTGGTGCCGCTGGATTGGCGCTGCAATTGGCCGTTACTGACCAGAACCCAATCCAGAGAATAGAAGCCGGGGTCCACCACCAGAATGCGATGTTCGTCCGTGATGCGGTCTTCTTCGGGGCCATCATCGACCAGATTCACATAATCCAGCAAGCCGCCAATAGGCTGCGCCACAACCATCACATCCTTCACATTCACCGTCCGCTTAGCGGTGACTTTGTGCTCACCAGTGAATCGCTTGCGCAGATCTTCGCGCAGCGCTTCATCTTGGAATTGAGAAACTGGCAGCCCAGTCACCAACAGGTCAATTTCCTTTTGACCAGTCAGCAGCAACCCTGCATGAAACAGCGCCTTATATGAATCAGTTTTGGCGTAATCAGCATGCAGGGAGCGCTCCCACATTTCTGCGCGATCACTAGATACGCCAGCCACGAACTCTTGACCATCCACATTTACGTGCAGAAAGTCATCCTGCTTTTTGCCGTCAAAGCGGCTGCCAAAATGCTCTTTGGGCGCAGCACCCGCAGGGCGAATGACCGTGGTCATTTCGCCATCTGATGTGCCGAAGGCGATTTTGAGATTGGAATAACCGATATCCTGTCCGACTACATAGCCCATTGCGGTTCCTTTAAATAAGGCGGATTCAAGTACGAAGCGCAACAAAGATGAACCCGGTGACGGGTGGCTGAGG
>VFQM010002361.1_pt1 | contig 14117 bp, 9 predicted proteins | sample 3512391 | NCBI WGS metagenome assembly VFQM01 (sample SAMN10412369, study PRJNA504923) | tailings metagenome | isolation source: Replicate 1 from Balatoc abandoned mine | place: Philippines
TATTAAGAAGAATGTCTTTTCTTTTTTCAGGAAGTTTATGATATGGATAATTAATTTCCCATTTTTTTGTTTCAGCAAACTTTGTTAGCATTTTTGGTGTAATTGGAATTCTTTTTACTAGTTTATCAGGAGATTTATAAAAATATCCTCCAATGCTATTCCAACTTCCTTCTTCTTCATGATGAAAATACCATAAGAAGTTTGATATATCAACATCATATTTTTTGGAAAACTTTTCTATTAATTCATAACAATCATCGCCGCTAATTCTTACTGTTTCAAAAATATCAGAATTCGACTGAAGATTGGATTTCCAATATTCTGTTTCAATGAAATCAATTATTTCTTTTTCTAGTATATTATCCATAAAATATCGCATTATGAGATTTCTCCTTCGTCGAAATGACAAAACTACTCAAACTGCCAACTGCTACTGAACACTGACCACTTTTCTAATGCGCTTCCAACCAGTTTTTACCCAATCCAATTTCCACATCTAACGGAACTGCCATTTTGAAGGCGTTTTCCATTTCATGTTTGATCATTGGTTGAATTTTTTCTAATTCGGAGTTGTGAACGTCAAATACTAATTCGTCATGAACTTGTAATAGCATTTTTGATTTCCAATTTTCAGATGTTAGTTTTTTGTGAATGTTAATCATCGCAATTTTAATGATATCCGCAGCCGAACCTTGAATTGGTGCATTCACTGCATTTCGTTCCGCACCACCACGAACAATTGCGTTGGCTGAGTTGATGTCTTTTAAATAACGTCTTCTTCCTGAAATGGTTTCTACATAACCGTTTTCTCTAGCAAAATCAACTTGCTCTTGAATAAACGATTTTAATCTTGGATACGTTTTGTAATATGCTTCAATTAATTCTGCACTTTCTTTTCGAGATAAGTTGGTTTGGTTGCTCAATCCAAAAGCCGAAACTCCATAAATAATTCCGAAGTTTACGGTTTTTGCATGACTTCTTTGCTCTTTTGTTACTTCGTCTAAAGGCACATTGAACACTTTTGCAGCCGTACTTTTGTGAATGTCTTCGTGATTTTGAAACGCTTTAATCATGTTATCTTCGCCACACAAAGCGGCAATGATGCGCAATTCAATTTGAGAATAATCGGCAGAAAGTAGCGTGTAATTTTCATCGCGCGCAATGAAGGCTTTTCTAATTTGTCTTCCTCTTTCGGTACGAATTGGGATGTTTTGTAAATTCGGATTGTTCGAACTCAAACGACCTGTAGCGGCAACCGTTTGCATATAATCGGTATGAACTCGACCTGTTTTTTTATCGACTTGATTTGGTAAAGCATCAATATAAGTACTTTGCAATTTCACCATTTGGCGCCATTCTAAAATATCGCGCACAATTTGATGTTCGTTTGCCAAATAACTCAACACTTCTTCACCAGTAGCATACTGACCCGTTTTGGTTTTCTTTTGTTTCGCACCACCAATTTTTAGTTTGTCGAATAAAATATCGCCCAACTGTTTTGGAGAAGCCAAATTGAATTTCTCTCCAGCGGTTTCATAAATTTGTTGTTCCAATGCATCAATTTCTTTTTGCATGTCAACCGACATACTTTTTAGAAATTCCACATCCAAACGAATCCCTTCTTTTTCCATATCAGCTAAAACGGGAACAAGCGGAATTTCGATTTCGTCGAACAATTTTTTCGTTCCTACTTTTTCTAAAATCGGTTGGAAATGTTCTTTTAATTGGAACGTAATATCGGCATCTTCAGTTGCATATTCTTTAATATCTTCCAAAGGAACATCTCGCATCGACAATTGATTTTTTCCTTTTTTACCAATTAACGTTTCAATGGATTTAGGCGAATATTTCAAATAGGTTTCCGACAACACATCCATATTATGTCGCATATCAGGATTAATTAGATAATGCGCAATCATGGTGTCGAATAATTTTCCTTTGACTTGAATATTATAATTCGAAAGAATTTTCAAGTCGTATTTCATGTTTTGACCAATTTTTTCGATGTTTTCATTTTCGAAGAATGATCGGAATTTTTCAATTAAAGTTTGCGCTTCTTCCTGGTTTTCAGGAAACGGAACATAAAATCCTTTTCCTTTTTCGAAAGAGAACGAGATTCCTACTAATTCAGCATTCAAAGCGTCAATTCCAGTAGTTTCAGTATCAAAACAAACCGAAGTTTGGTTTAATAAATTCTGCATTAACAATTTTACTGACAAATCACCTTGAACAATTTGGTAGAAATGCGTTGTATTTTCTAAAGTCGCATAATACGAATGATTCGCAGTTGGTTCATCCGATTCATCACTAAAACCGAATAAATCAAATTGGTCTTCGTTTGATTTTTTTGCAGGCGCTTTTTTAGTAGGTTGTGGAATTTCAGAAGTATTTCCGTTATTATCAATTTCATCATATTCTTTTCCAGAACCAAATAACTTATCAAATTGCGCTTTCATCTGACGGAATTCTAATTCTTGAAAAATCGCATCCGTTTTTTCTACATCAGGTTTTGATAGTTCGAAATCAGTTGCATCAAAAGTAACTGGACAATCGAGTAGGATAGTAGCTAATTTTTTCGATAAAAGCCCCAATTCTTTATTTGCCTCGATTTTCTCTTTCATCGCACCTTTTAATTGATGCGTGTTGGCTAATAAATTTTCTAAAGTGCCATATTCCGCTAAGAATTTTTTTGCCGTTTTTTCTCCCACACCAGGCAATCCCGGAATATTATCGGCAGAATCGCCCATCATTCCTAAGAAATCAATTACTTGTTCTGGACGCTCGATTTCAAATTTTTCTAAGACTTCGGGAATTCCCCAAATCTCGATATCATTCCCCATTCGAGCAGGTTTGTACATGAAAATATTTTCCGAAACCAATTGGGCAAAATCCTTATCCGGTGTTACCATGAACACTTGAAAACCTTCTTTTTCGGCTTGTTTCGCTAAAGTTCCAATCAAATCATCCGCTTCAAAACCTGCTTTTTCGATAATTGGAATATGCATTGCTTTTAATAATTCTTGAATGTATGGAACTGCAATTTTAATTGCTTCTGGTGTTTCGTCACGATGTGCTTTGTATTCTTGGTACATTTCGAAACGGTAATCGCTTCCGCCTTTATCGAAAGCTACGGCTAAATGATCTGGTTTTTCGCGTTTAATTACATCCATCAAAGAATTCATGAATCCCATAATAGCGGAAGTATCCATTCCTTTAGAATTGATTCTTGGGTTTTTGATAAAAGCGTAATAACCTCTAAAAATTAAGGCGTAAGCATCGAGTAAAAAAAGGCGTTTTTGTGACATAATATTGGGTGTTCTTTAATTTTTCAAAGTTATAAAAATATATGTGTTTTTGGTCTTTTTTGTTTTGTTAGGAAAAAAAGCGGACGGAATTAAAACCATGATTTCATGTTTTTCGTAAGTGAAGAAAAACAAATTAATTATGAGACAAATTTTATTCCCTATGAAATCAGTTTTACTGATGAGTCTTTTGACAATTTTTGTAGCATGTTCGGATGACGATGCTGCTCCAATGCCACAACCAGAACCAACTCCAATGCCAGAAGTTGCTCCACTTGTTGAGTTTACTGCATTAAGTAATGACAACAGAGTTATTTATTTTAACGCAAGAAATTTAAGTTCTCCAATTCGAAATTTAGCAATTACGGGATTGCAATCTGGAGAAAATATTATTAGCATTGATTATCGCCCGGCAACAGGTCAATTGTATGGTTTAGGTTCAACAAGTCGCTTGTACGTTATTAACGAAACTTCGGGATTAGCAACACCACTTGGTACAGCTCCATTTTTACCTCAAATTGCAGGGACTTCTAGTTCAATTGATTTTAATCCAACGGTAGATAGAATTCGTTTGGTTTCAAATAACGGTCAAAATTTAAGATTGCATCCAGAGTTAGGAACAGTTGTAGCAACTGACGGAAGTATTAATGGAGTGGCTAATGCAAGAATTGAAGCCATTGGTTATACTAATAGTTTTGCAGGAACTACTTCAACGTTATTATACGATATTGATTATGCAACTGATAAATTATATGTTCAAAATCCGCCAAATGATGGAGGACTTCAAGAAGTGGGTGCTTTAGATGTAGATTTTGAAGGTGTAGGAGGATTAGATATTTTACCAGATTCTAATTATGCAATGGCTGTTAACAATAAAAATAACGAATCAAGATTGTACACAATCAGTTTGATGTCTGGAAAAGCTACTTGGATAGGAACTTTTTCTCAACAAATTGTAGAGGTTGCATTTAAATCTAAACCAATTGCTTATGCAACATCGTCTTCTAATATGTTGTACAGAATTCATCCTCTTTTAGGTTCTTCTAATTCAATTGCTTTAACAGGAATGAATGCTAACGAACAAATTGTAGGTTTAGATTTTAGACCAGCAAACGGTGCTTTATATGCAGTTACAAATCAAAGTAGATTGTTGACGATTAACACAGCTAATGGTCAAGTTACCGCTGTAGGTTCAGGATTAACTCCGGCGCTTTCTGGTACAGATTTTGGTTTTGATTTTAACCCCACAGTTGATAGAATTCGATTAGTAAGCAATACTGGACAAAATCTACGTTTACACCCAGATTTAGGAACAGTTGTAGCAACAGATGGTAACTTAAATCCAGGAACTCCTTCGGTGACAGCTGCTGCGTATACTAATAATTTTGCTCAAACAACATCAACTCAGCTTTTTGTTATTGATACGAATAATAATAGTTTGTATTTACAAAACCCACCAAATAATGGAACCTTAGTTTTAGTTGGAAGTTTAGGCGTTACTGCTTCCTCAATGAACGGATTTGATATTGGAGGAAATAGTAATGAAGCCTACTCAATTCTAACAGTAAATGGTACACAGGCTGTTTACCGAATTAATCTAACAACTGGAGCTGCAACACGTGTTGTGAATTTTTCTCCAGGTGTTTCCGCAATGGCTGTAGGATTAGGATTTTAAAGAGTTTTAGTTATTAATTTCAAAGGCTGTAAATCGGATTTGTTTTACAGCCTTTTTTAATCGTTAAAATTTTAATAAATACGTATTGAATTGACAAAGTTGTAGTTACTTTGCAAAAAAAAGAGCTAATGATTCGTTGGATTGTTTTTTTAGTATTTGTAATCATTCTTGAAATCTATGCTTTTCAGGCATTTAAAACTTTGATAAAATCGAAGTGGTTTTTTGTATTCTATTATGTAACATCTGCAATTGCATTATTTTATATTGTTTATCAATTGTATCATTTTGATAGAAGTGTTGGGCAAACTCCACAAACGATGTTGACTTTTGGCTTGTTATTGTTGCTTTATGTCCCAAAGTTATTATTGACTATTATTTTATTTGGAGAAGATATTGTTCGCTTTTTCGCAGGGTTATTTGGTGTGATAACAAAAAGCGGTTCTGAAGGTTTTTTACCCGAAAGAAGGAAGTTTGTGAGTCAAATTGCGTTAGGAATTGCGGCTATTCCGTTTGCTTCTTTTTTATACGGAATTACCATTGGAAAATACAATTACAAAGTAATCAGACAAACGCTGTTTTTTCCTGATTTACCTGATGCTTTTGACGGAACAACGATTACTCATATTTCAGATGTTCACAGTGGAAGCTTTGATGATGCAGAGAAAATCCAATACGCGATTGATTTGATTAATGAGCAAAATTCGGATATAGTTTTGTTTACGGGAGATATTGTAAATACGCACGCAACTGAAATGGATCCTTGGATTGAAACCTTCAAAGGAATTCATAATCCCAAATTTGGGAAATACTCTGTACTTGGAAATCACGATTATGGCGAATATATCAATTGGCCTTCCCAACAAGATAAAATCCAAAATTTTGAAAATATAAAGGCAATTCATGACAAAATTGATTTTAAATTGTTGTTGAATGAACATGTAAAAATCAAAAAAGACAATCAAGAATTAGCAATCGTCGGAGTTGAAAACTGGGGAAGAAAATTTGGTGAACGTGGCGATTTGAATTTAGCGTCTAAAGGTTTGTCTAAAGATGATTTCAAAATTGTAATGAGTCACGATCCAAGTCATTGGGATGAGAAAATTCAGCACGATGACAATCATTATCATTTAACGCTTTCAGGACATACGCATGGATTGCAATTTGGAATTGAAATTCCGGGTTGGGTAAAATGGAGTCCAGTTCAATATGTATATAAGCAATGGGCTGGATTGTATGAAAATGCAGGAAGATATATCTATGTAAATCGTGGTTTTGGTTTCCATGCTTACCCTGGTAGAGTAGGAATTATGCCTGAAATAACGGTAATTGAACTAAAAAAAGGAGAAAAAGTAGCGTAATTCAGTAAAAATGCTACATTTGTATATTATTTTCGTGTGAAAATTAATATTTTTGATACTAATAAATTGCAATTTATGTCAAAATTTGGAGAACTTATCGATGCTCAAGTACCTGTACTTATCGATTTCTTTACAGAGTGGAATGAACCTTCTGTAGCTATGAACGAAGTAATTCGTCATGTAGCGGCTGCTTTAGGAGACAAAGCACGTGTAATTAAAATTGATGTGGATAAAAATCAGGAATTGGCCGAAGCACTTCGTATTAAAGGGTTACCTACTTTAATGATTTACAAAGAAGGTCAAATGGTATGGAGACAAAGTGGCGAACTTGATGCCAACACTTTAATTTCATTAGTGCAAGAACAAGCCTAGGAAATTACATCGAAAACAAACCCCTTATCTTTTAAAATTTGTATTGCTTTAGGTAAAGCAAACCTCAGATTTTTTTCTGCTTTTAAGCTATCGTGAAATACGATAATACTTCCTTGTGCCGTATGTGTAATTACATTTTCTAAACATTTTTCGGCTGATATAGTTGAATCGAAATCATAACTCAAAACATCCCACATAATTATTTTGTAGCCTAAATTACGAACTGCTTTTGATTGACTTGGTTTGATTTTTCCGTATGGAGGACGAAATAGGAAAGAGTTTTCAGTGTTCAGTTTTAGGTGTTCAGTTTCGCACAACTTGAAATTTTCGATATAATGACGGTTTTCGGTTTTCCAACCATTTAAATGATTAAAAGTGTGATTGCCTGTTTGGTGACCTTCAGCAAGTATTCTTTTGTAAATATTTGGATGTTTTTTGATGTTATCGCCAATACAAAAGAAAGTGGCTTTAATCCCTTCCGATTTTAAAATATCTAAAACCCATTCAGTAACTTCTGGAATTGGGCCATCATCAAAGGTTAAATAGATTTTGTTTTCTGAATTTGGTACATCCCAAACCAGATTATGAAAAAACTTTTTAATCCATTTATTTGTCTTAACCCAATTCAAGTTCATGTCGTAAAATTAGCATAAAAAAATGTTCCAAACGAAATTTCTTTCATTTGGAACATTTTGTATTTAGAAATTAGTTATTCTTTATTTATACCAAAACGAAGAAATGGCTTTATGTAGTTGTTAAACTTTGTTTTTTCCGCGTTATAAAATTCTGAATCACCAGCTAATTTTATAGTTTGAATTAATCTTCTGTAATAATAAATATCATTTCCAATATCCATTGCGCTGAAGTTTTGCTCGCTTGGTTTCCAGCCGCTATAAAATTTCAAGTTTTCTTGATATTTCTTAATAACTTCGGTAAGTATAGCTCTTGCTTTATCTTTTTTGCCTACTTCATAATATCCAGCAGCAAATGGTTCTAATAATGAATAGTATTCAAAATATTGAATTGGCATTTTTTCCATTGCTAAGTCAATCACTTTTTCAGCTTTATCTAATTTGCCTTCATTGATTAAAGTTTCCATTAGTCGTGCTAAATTAGTACGATATGAAATGCTGTTTTTGCGTGTTTCTGGATCGTGATAAATGATTGGTTTTCCGCTATTACCCCAATCCCATTTCATTACTATATTATACATTTTTTCTGAATCAATCAATCCCATTGTAGTTGGACTTGGTGATTCTGTTGGGGTTTTTATTGGAACTAATTTAAAGCACATACCGTCAAGTTGAAGGTAATCTTTCATCCATAAATAATCGTCTTCACCAAAACTTCCGCCTGTAAAATATATAGGTCGTTTCCAATTGTTTTGATTAATGATATCTAGCATCATTAGTCTGTTTTTGTAAAGTGCATCATCTTTTATTTCAAATTCAATACCCGAAACAATAGAATCATAATACTTTTCAGAAACAACTTTATTTTTTATGATTGTTTGTTTATCAACAGGATAAATGATTTTTTTCGATGGGAAGTAGTTCACTTTTCGCCCGTTGTTCAATTCAATTTTAGCTCTTTCGTCTTCTAATGCTACAAATTTTAGCATTTCATCTAGCAACAAAGGATCTTTTGTTCTTTCAACAAACAAAGTGTAATCTCTATGATTTCCAACGTATTGACTTCTTTGGAATGAACTTGGTACGGGGTCTGAATTATGAGTTTTCATTTTCATTTGGTCAATGTACCAATCGGTCATAAACAAACTAGTGTTTACGATTCTAATATCGGTTCTATAACCCTCAATTTCTTGCATATACCAAAGAGGAAAAGTATCGTTATCTCCAATAGTAAACAAAATTGCATTTGGTTCACAAGAGTCTAAATAAGCTTTTGCCATAGTATAAGCAGTGTCTTTGTTAGAGCGATCGTGATCATCCCAGTTTTCAGCTGCTAATAATACAGGTGAAGCCAATAATGAAATTACTAACACAGTAGGAATTGCAACTTTTGGTTGGATGTATTTTTTTAATGTGTCAAAAATAGCATACACTCCATAAGCAATCCACATTGCAAATACGTAGAAAGAACCAACTAAAGCATAATCACGTTCTCTAGGCTCAAATGGTCTTTCGTTAAGGTAAATTTTTAATGCTAATCCTGTGAAAAGGAAAAATACTAGTAAGACATAAAAACTTTTAATGTCTTTTTTAGCATGGAAAAATATTCCAATAACTGCTAAAATAAAAGGCAAGAAGAAATAAGTGTTTCTACCTTTATTGTTTTTCATATCTGAAGGAAGGTCTTTTTGAGTACCTACAAAAATTTCATCAACAAACGGGATGCCGCTTAACCAATTTCCATGCGTATTGTCATATTTGCCTTGAACATCACTTTGTCTTCCAACAAAATTCCAAAATAAATAACGAACGTACATGTATCCAAATTGATATTGAATCATGAATTTCATGTTATTGAAAAATGAAGGTTTTTCCACAATTAAATATTCGCCATAACCTTTCAAGAACTTGTCGTAATCGCCTTCGTCTATTTCTCCTGCATCGTATGCTTTTCTAAATTCAGTAACGATTTGAACTAATTCATCTTCATGAGCGTATTCAGGATTGATTCTGAATTCTAAAGGCTCTGTAAAAATCATGTAATTTTCTCTGTGTTCACTGCTCCACATTCTTGGTAAAAATGCTTTATGTGCATCATCAGTATTTTGTTTTGCGTTAACATAATCGTTAGTAATTACGTATTTACCAGATTTATAATCTCTTTCATAGTTTGGTTTTTCATCAGAATATGGATTTTCTGGGTCTAAACCTGAGTAGGAATCAGAGAATTGAGGTCCATAAAACAGTTTTTGTTCTCCGTATTGTTCACGGTTATAGTAAGCTAAAACTTCTGCTGCATCTGATGGTTTGTTTTCGTTAATTGGAGTATTGGCATTTGCACGAATAGGCAACATCATCCAAGTTGAGAAACCTATCAAAATAAATAAGGTGGATAAAATTAAAGTATTATAAAAAACATATCCTTTTTTCTTGGTGTAATTTAATCCAAAATAGAAAGCAGCAACAATTAGAATAAAAGCAAAAATGGTTCCCGAATTAAATGGCATTCCTAAGCTATTAACCATAAAGATTTCTGTTTTACCAAAAAAGGCCAATGTGTAGGGTAATAAAAACTTAAAAATGAAAAGCAAAATAGCAATAATTACTACATTGGCAATAAGGAAACTCTTGATTGTAATGTTGTTATATTTTTTAAAGAAATATAAAAATCCAATAGCTGGGAAGGTTAATAATGCCATGAAGTGCACCCCAAATGACAGACCTATTACTAATGAAATTAATAACAACCATTTATTTCCGCGAGGGGTGTTAATTTCTTGTTCCCAACGCAAACCAAGCCAAAACAATAAAGCAATTAAAAAAGTTGCCATTGCATATACTTCAGCTTCTACAGCATTGTACCAAAAACTATCTGTAAAAGCAAAAGACAAACTCGATATGGCTGCACTCCCTAATATCATTACAGCATTGTTAGTAGAAAGTTCTTTTTCTCCAACAATTAATTTTCTTAATAAAATAGTCAGTGACCAAAACATGAAAAGTACGGTAAATGCACTTGAAAATACAGAAAGATAATTTACCATTAACGCAATTTTGTCAGCACTTAAAGCAAACATTGCAAAAAATGCACCGAGCATTTGAAATAAAGGAGCTCCTGGTGGATGCCCTACTTCTAAATTAGCAGAGGTGGCGATGTACTCACCACAATCCCAAAAACTTAATGTGGGTTCAACAGTTAATGAATAAGTAATTAAAGCTACCATAAAAGTAGCCCAACCGAGAATGGTGTTCCACTTTTTAAAGTTGAATGAATTCATATTTATTTTTTTGTTTTCTATATTCTCCTACAAAGAAACTATTTTTTTGTTTATAATGCTTGTTAAATATTTTTTTTAATATTTTTTTTGGAAAAATTTGCAGAATAAAAAATATGTTCTACATTTGCACTCGCAATCGAAAAGGTTGTTAGGTATTGGCCCATGGTGTAATGGTAACACTCCGGTTTTTGGTACCGTCATTCAAGGTTCGAGTCCTTGTGGGCCAACAAAACTCCGCTAATTTTTTAGCGGAGTTTTTTTATTTTATAATGTATTGATTTAGAGTTGTAAAAAAATAAAAAAAGACCTTCATTTGAAGGTCTTTTTTATATCAAAAAGTCTCGAAAATTAAATTTTGAAAGTAATAACAGGTCGTTTAGCGTGATTTACTAAATCTTCACTAATGCTTCCGTTGAAGAAGTGAGATAAACCTTTTCTTCCGTGTGTACTCATTCCAATGATGTCTGCATCGATACTTTTGGCAAAATGTAAAATTCCTTTTTCAACATTTACGTCATTATATATATGAGTAGAGTAATTGTTGATTTTAAATTCAGCTACAAATTCATCCATTTGTTTTTGAGCAACTTTAGTTGATTTGAAGTTGTTTGGCGTATTTACATTAACTAAGTGTAAGTGTGCGTTAAATTTGTTTGCAAATTCAACAACTTTTTCAAAAGGTTTTTTGATTTCTTCTGAAAAGTCGGAAGCAAATACAAATTTACTTGCGTTGAAATTATCTTCTTCGCGTTTAATAACAAGTACAGGAACGTTTGAGTTTCTAACTACTTTTTCTGTGTTAGAACCGATGAACATTTCTTGAAAACCGCTTGCTCCGTGAGATCCCATAACAATTAAATCAACATTGTGAGCTTCTCCGTTTTTGATAATGCCTTCAAAAGCCATTTCAAATTGAATAATTCTAGATATTTTAACTCCATCTAAGTAGCTAGAATTCATCAAATCATCTAATTTAGCTACAGCGGCATTTTTGAAAAACATTAATTCAGGAATATCGTGTGCTCTTGAAAGTGCATCATTTCCTGCAGATGGCAATTCTAACATGTGTAATAAAAAAATCTCACCATCATTTCTCTTAGCAATTTGTGCTGCTACTTTTAATGCGTATTCTGCGTGTTTTGAAAAGTCGGTTGGTACTAAAATTCGTTTCATAAGTTTGTTTTAGGTTATTTTAATAGTGTAAAATGAATTACACTATAAAAGTACAAAAAATATCGAAACTGACAATCTTTTTTTTAATTCAAAAAAATTTGTATATTTGCAACGTTATTAAAAGACAAAGGATTATGAGGCACGCAAAGCGTGCCTCTTTTTATAAAAAATATGACATTTAGAAATAAAGTTCAGGAATTGTTAGAGGCTGCATTAGCTGAGCGTGAGCATCTTTTTTTGATTGATTTATCAATAAACGATGCTAACAAAATTAGTGTTGTTTTAGATGGGGATTTTGGTGTAAATTTACAAGATTGTATCGATGTAAGTAGAGCAATTGAAAATAATTTAGACCGTGAAGAGCAGGATTTTTCTATTGAAGTGGCTTCGGCTGGTGTTTCTAGTCCGTTGAAATTAGTAAGGCAGTTCAAGAAAAATATCGGAAGAACATTAAAGGTTAAAACAATAGCATCGGAAGAAGTTGAAGCAAAATTAACTTCGGCAGATGATGAAAAAATAACTTTAGAGTGGCAGGCGCGTGAGCCTAAGAAAATTGGTAAAGGAAAAGAAACGGTTGAAAAAAAGTTAGAACTTCCTTACGAGAATATAAAAGAAGCAATTGTTATAATATCATTTTAAATAAAGAGTTGACATGGAAAATATTGCATTAATCGAATCGTTTTCAGAATTTAAAGACGATAAACTCATAGATAGAGTTACACTAATGGCAATTTTAGAGGATGTATTTAGAAATGCATTAAAAAAGAAGTATGGATCAGACGATAACTTTGATATCATCATTAATCCTGATAAAGGAGATATGGAGATTTGGAGAAATCGAGTTGTGGTAGAAGATGGGGAAGTAGAAGATCCAAACTCAGAAATATCTTTATCTGAAGCTCGTAGAATTGAGCCTGATTTTGAAGTGGGTGAAGAAGTCTCTGAAGAGGTAAAATTAATTCAATTGGGTAGAAGAGCTATTTTGGCATTACGTCAAAATTTGATTTCTAAGATACATGAACATGACAATACCAATCTTTACAAACAATTTAAAGATTTAATTGGTGATATTTATACAGCGGAAGTGCACCATGTTCGTCCAAAAGCTGTAATTTTGATGGATGATGAAGGAAACGAAATTGTTTTGCCAAAAGAAAAACAAATTCCAAATGATTATTTCAAAAAAGGGGATAATGTTAGAGGGGTAATTGAAAATGTTGAATTGAAAGGGAATAAGCCACAAATTATCATGTCTAGAACGGCTCCAGAATTTCTTGAAAAATTATTTGAGCAAGAAATTCCTGAGGTATTTGACGGTTTAATAACAATTAAAAAAGTAGTTCGAATTCCTGGTGAAAAAGCAAAAGTAGCGGTAGATTCTTACGACGATAGAATTGATCCTGTTGGAGCATGTGTGGGGATGAAAGGGTCTCGAATTCATGGGATTGTTCGTGAGTTAGGAAATGAAAATATTGACGTTATTAATTACACTAGTAACCCTCAATTGTACATTACAAGAGCATTGAGTCCAGCTAAAGTTTCTTCTGTAAAAATTAATGAAGAAGCAAAAACGGCAGAAGTTTTCCTAAAGATAGAAGAAGTTTCTAAAGCTATTGGTAGGGGAGGTAATAATATTAAGTTGGCAAGTTTGTTAACTGGATATGAAATCGATGTAATACGAGAAGGTATTACAGAAGAAGAGGATGATGTAGAATTAAGAGAATTTTCTGACGAAATCGAAGCATGGGTTATCGAGGAATTCGAAAAAATTGGTTTAGATACAGCAAGAAGTGTATTAAATCAAGAAGTTGCAGATTTAGTTAGAAGAACTGATCTTGAAGAGGAAACAATTTTAGAAGTTATCCATATTTTGAAAGAAGAATTAGAAGGGTAATTTTTAGATTTAACAACACAACAACAAAAAAAGAATTTTAAAAAGATTATATGTCTGAAGAAAGAGTAATAAGAATAAACAAAGTTTTAAGGGAGTTAAATATTTCTCTTGATAGAGCTGTGGATTTTTTAAAAGAAAAGGGTCATGAAATTGAGTCGAGTCCAAATGCTAAAATATCACAAGAGGAATACAAAGTCTTATGCGGTCAATTTTCTGCTGACAAAGGGAATAAGGTTGCCTCTCTTGAAGTAAGTGAAGAAAAAAGAAAAGAGAAGGAGGCGCTTAAGCGTGAACTTGAAAAAGAACAAGAGGCAAAACGTTTGCAGGAAGAAGAGCGTCAAAGACAAGAGATTATCAAAGCTAAGGCTGTTTTATCAGGTCCAAAAGCTATTGGTAAAATCGATTTAGATCCTAAAAAAACAGAAGTTAAATC
>VFQM010002363.1_pt1 | contig 14109 bp, 8 predicted proteins | sample 3512391 | NCBI WGS metagenome assembly VFQM01 (sample SAMN10412369, study PRJNA504923) | tailings metagenome | isolation source: Replicate 1 from Balatoc abandoned mine | place: Philippines
TCTACGAATACCATGCGGCGATGATGGAGCCGTGGGACGGCCCGGCCGCCGTGGCGTTCACCGATGGCCGCCAGATCGGCGCCACGCTCGACCGCAATGGTCTGCGTCCGGCACGCTATCTGGTCACCGACGACGATCTCGTCGTCATGGCCTCGGAATCCGGCGTGCTGCCTATTCCCGAGAAGAAGATCGTCAAGAAGTGGCGCCTGCAGCCGGGCAAGATGTTCCTGATCGACATGGAGCAGGGCCGCATCATCGACGACAAGGAACTAAAGGATTCGCTCGCCAACGCCAAGCCGTACCGCGAGTGGATCGAGAAGATCCGCATCAAGCTCGACGAACTGCCGGTGGCTTCGGAGTCGCAGGACGACGCAGCGGCGTCGCTGCTCGATCGCCAGCAGGCCTTCGGCTACTCGCAGGAAGACATCAAGTTCATCCTCGAACCGATGGCGGTTGCCGGTGAAGAGGCGACCGGATCGATGGGCAACGATGCTGCGCTGCCGGTTCTGTCGGCCAAGGAAAAGGTCTTCTACAACTACTTCAAGCAGTTGTTCGCGCAGGTGACGAACCCGCCGATCGACCCGATCCGCGAGGAAATGGTCATGTCGGTCGTCTCCTTCATCGGCCCCAAGCCGAACCTGCTCAACGTCACCGACATCAATCCGCCGATCCGCCTGGAAGTTTCGCAGCCGGTGCTTTCCTTCGATGACATCCAGAAGGTTCGTCATATCGAGAAGTACACCGGTGGCAAGTTCCGCTCCTTCGAGCTCGATATCTGCTACCCGGTCGCCTGGGGCAAGGAAGGCGTCGAGGCGCGGCTCGCCTCGCTGGTCTCGCACGCCGAGGACGCCGTCCGTTCGGGGGCCAACATCCTGATCATTTCCGATCGCAAGATGGACGCGGACAGTGTCGCCATCCCGGCGCTGCTGGCGACGTCGGCGGTGCACCAGCACTTGGTCAAGGAGGGTCTGCGTACCAGCACCGGTCTCGTCGTCGAAACCGGTTCCGCGCGCGAAGTCCATCACTTCGCCCTGCTTGGCGGTTACGGTGCCGAAGCCGTGCATCCTTATCTCGCGCTGGAAACGCTGCGCGATCTCGCGCATGGCGACGCCGAAAAGACCGCAAAGTACGAGAAGAACTTCATCAAGGCCGTCAGCAAGGGCCTGTGCAAGGTCATGTCCAAGATGGGTATCTCGACCTACATGTCCTACACCGGCTCGCAGATCTTCGAAGCGATCGGCCTGAAGAAGGATTTCGTCGAGAAGTACTTCACCGGCACGCCGTCGAACATCGAGGGCATCGGCGTCTTCGAGGTCGCCGAGGAAGCGATCCGCACGCACAAGAAGGCTTTTGGAGCCGATCCGGTGCTCGCCGACATGCTCGATGCCGGCGGCGAATACGCCTATCGTGTGCGTGGCGAGGACCACATGTGGACGCCGGATGCGATCGCCAAGCTGCAGCACGCGACGCGCTCCGGTGAAGCGAAGACCTACAAGGAATACGCCGAGATCATCAACGACCAGAGCAAGCGCCACCTGACGCTGCGCGGTCTGTTCGAGTTCCGGAAGGCCGCGACGCCGATTCCGCTCAAGGAAGTGGAGCCGGCCAAGGAGATCGTCAAGCGCTTCGCCACCGGTGCCATGTCGCTCGGTTCGATCTCGACCGAGGCGCACACGACGCTGGCCATCGCGATGAACCGCATCGGCGGCAAGTCGAACACCGGCGAGGGCGGCGAGGATGCCAAGCGCTTCGCGCCGGTCAAGGGCGGCACGATGCTCTCCGACATCGTCGGCAAGACGCGCATCGAGCGCGACTACCAGATGCAGGACGGTGACTCCCTGCGCTCGGCGATCAAGCAGGTCGCCTCCGGTCGTTTCGGCGTCACTGCCGAGTACCTGGTGAACGCCGACCAGATCCAGATCAAGATGGCGCAGGGCGCCAAGCCCGGTGAAGGCGGTCAGCTGCCGGGCCACAAGGTGTCCGAGTACATCGGCTTCCTCCGTCATTCGGTGCCGGGTGTCGGCCTGATTTCGCCGCCGCCGCATCACGACATCTACTCGATCGAGGATCTGGCGCAGCTGATCCATGATCTGAAGAACGCCAATCCGACGGCCTCGATCTCGGTCAAGCTGGTCTCCGAAGTCGGTGTCGGCACCGTCGCTGCCGGCGTCTCCAAGGCCAAGGCGGACCACGTCGTCATCGCCGGCTACGACGGCGGCACCGGCGCTTCGCCCTTGTCGTCGATCAAGCATGCCGGTACGCCGTGGGAGCTCGGCCTCGCCGAGACGCAGCAGACGCTGGTGCTGAACCAGTTGCGCGGCCGCATTCGTGTCCAGGTCGATGGCCAGATGAAGACCGGCCGCGACGTCGTAATCGGTGCGCTGCTCGGCGCCGACGAGTTCGGCTTCGCCACCGCGCCGCTGGTCGTCGAGGGCTGCCTCATGATGCGCAAGTGCCACCTGAATACCTGCCCGGTCGGCGTCGCCACGCAGGATCCGGTGCTGCGTCAGCGCTTCTCCGGTCAGCCCGAGCACGTTGTGAACTACTTCTTCTTCGTTGCTCAGGAAGTGCGCGAGATCATGGCCGAACTCGGCATCCGCAAGTTTGACGAGCTGATCGGCCGCGCCGACCTGCTCGACATGCGTGCCGGCATCGAGCACTGGAAGGCGAAGGGTCTCGATTTCTCGAAGATCTTCCACCAGCCTGCCGTGCCGGCCAGCGTCCCGCGCCTGCATGCCGAGACGCAGGATCACGGGCTTACCAAGGCACTGGATCGCCAGTTCATCGAACTCGCCAAGCCCGCGCTCGAAAAGGGCGAGAAGGTCACCATCGAGCTGCCGATCAAGAACGTGAACCGCACCGCCGGCACCATGCTCTCGGGTGAGGTCGCCAAGCGCTACGGCCATGCCGGCTTGCCGGACAACACCATCCACATCAAGCTCACCGGTACCGCCGGCCAGAGCTTCGGCGCTTTCCTGGCCAAGGGCGTCACGCTCGAATTGACCGGTGAAGGCAACGACTACGTTGGCAAGGGTCTCTCCGGTGGCCGCATCGTGATCAAGCCAGCACCCGACTTCCGCGGCGTCACGACGCAGAACATCATCGTCGGCAACACCGTCATGTACGGTGCAACCGAAGGCGAATCGTTCTTCGCCGGCGTCGGCGGCGAGCGCTTCTGCGTGCGCAACTCCGGGGCCACGGCGGTCGTCGAAGGCGTGGGTGACCACGGCTGCGAATACATGACCGGCGGTACGGTCGTCGTGCTCGGCCATACCGGTCGTAACTTCGCGGCAGGCATGTCGGGCGGCGTCGCCTATGTGCTCGATGAGGACGGCAGCTTCAAGAACCGCTGCAACCTCGCGCAGGTTGCGCTCGAGAAGGTTCTGCCGGCCGCCGGCCAGCCGAAGGGCGAGCCGATGCACCGCGGCCAGACGGACGAAGAGCAGCTGAAGGACCTCGTCAAGCGTCATGCCGAGCTGACCGGCAGCGCCACCGCACAGGGCATCCTCGCCAATTGGGATGCCTACCGCGAAAAGTTCGTCAAAGTCTATCCGCACGAATACAAGCGCGCGCTCACCGAAATGGCCGCGCAGCCGCAAAAGGAAGCAGCCTGAAATGGGAAAGCCAACCGGATTCCTCGAGTTCCAGCGCCTCTCCGAGGCCTACGAACCAGTCGAAAAGCGCGTCAAGCACTACAAGGAGTTTGTCGCACGCCTGACGGACGATGACGCCAAGGTACAGGGCGCGCGCTGCATGGACTGCGGCATTCCATTCTGCAACACCGGCTGCCCGGTGAACAACATCATCCCCGACTGGAACGATCTCGTTTACCACGGCAACTTCCGGCAGGCGCTGGACGTGCTGCACTCGACCAACAACTTCCCGGAGTTCACCGGTCGCATCTGCCCCGCGCCGTGCGAGGCCGCGTGCACGCTCGGCATCAACGTCGAGCCGGTGGGCATCAAGTCGATCGAGCACTTCATCATCGACACGGGCTGGGAAAATGGCTGGGTCAAGCCGCAGATCGCTGCCCAGAAGACCGGCAAGAAGGTCGCCATCGTCGGCTCCGGCCCTGCAGGCCTTGCCGCCGCGCAGCAGCTGGCGCGTGCCGGCCACGACGTTACCGTGTTCGAAAAGAACAGCCGCATCGGTGGCCTGCTGCGCTACGGCATCCCCGACTTCAAGCTGGACAAGGCGATCATCGACCGCCGCATGCAGCAGATGGAAGCCGAAGGCGTGAAGTTCCGTACCAAGGTCGCCATCGGGACCAAGGACATGCCGGCCGGCATCATCAACGATGCAACCGAAGTCATCCCGGCCGATCAACTGAAGAAGGATTACGACGCCGTGATCCTTGCCGCCGGTTCGGAAGTCCCGCGCGATCTGCCGATTCCGGGGCGCGAGCTGAAGGGCACCTATGCCGCGCTCGAATTCCTGATCCCGCAGAACAAGGAAGTTGCCGGCGACGGCGCCAACCCGATCAACGTCAAGGGCAAGCACGTCGTCGTCATCGGCGGTGGCGATACCGGTTCCGACTGCGTCGGCACCTCGAACCGCCACGGCGCAGCCTCGGTCACCCAGTTCGAACTGATGCCGATGCCGCCCGAGCAGGAAAACAAGGCGCTGACCTGGCCCTACTGGCCGTACAAGCTGCGCACCTCGTCGTCGCACGAGGAAGGCGTGACGCGTGATTTCGCCGTGGCGACGAAGGCCTTGATCGGTGACGGCAAGGGTGGCATCAAGGCGCTCAAGGCGGCCCGTGTCGAGTGGAAAGACGGCAAGATGAGCGAAGTTCCCGGTTCGGAATTCGAACTGCCGGCCGACTACGTCTTTCTTGCCATGGGCTTCACCAATCCGGTGGGTGCGCTGCTCGAAGCGTTCGGCGTCGACAAGGATGCGCGCAACAACGCCAAGGCAACGACCGACGGTGCCGGCTGCTACGCGACCAATGTCGGCAAGGTGTTTGCCGCGGGCGACGTCCGTCGTGGCCAGTCGCTCGTCGTCTGGGCGATCCGCGAAGGACGTCAGTGTGCCCGCGAGGTCGACGTCTTCCTCACCGGCAAATCGGACCTGCCGCGCTGATCCTCGCCGGCTCGGTGGCAATGGATGAAACCTCCGCTGCGGCATGGCCGGAGCGGGGGTTTTTCTTTTTTGAATGAGAGGCTTGTGGCATAGTGTCGCTTGCTCTGGCCGGGGAGGGTCGTGATGAACACGGAATTGCAGAAATCATTGCAGGTGACGGGCATGGTCGGTGGCCTCGACGGCTACATGCTGATGATTCTCGGCATCATGGTCGTCGCCGGCGTTCTCGGCGGCATCGCCAATTATTTCCTTTCCGACCGCCAGGGTGAGCTGTCTTCCCGTGACGGCATCAAATACGCCACGCTCGGCGTCATCGCCGCGCTCACCGTGCCGCTCTTCCTCAACATGATTTCGAGCAACCTGCTCGAAGCGGCCCGTACCCGTCCGGTCGATTTCTTCGTCTTCGCCGGCTTCTGCCTGATCTACGTCGTCGCATCCCGCCGCGTCTTCGAGAATGCCGCCAACAAGCTCCTGTCCCAGATCGACCAGGTCAAACGCGACGTCAATCATCTCAAGCAGGAAAAGCGCGATGTCCCGGTGTCGCAGCCTGCGCGCGAGGAAATTTCCGCTGCCGCTGCGGAACCGGCCCGTAGCGAGCCGCCGAAGGAAACCCTCTCCTACAACGATGTCGAAATCCTGCGGGCGATCGCCGAAGAGAACTATGTCTACGGCAATCTCGTCGGCCTTACCGACAAGACCGGCCTCGGTCGCGATCTGGTGAGCAATCGCCTGACCGTCCTCAAGAACCTCGGCATCATCGAGACCCGCATCAACGACAAGAACGTTCTCCACTGGTACGTCTCGCCGAAGGGCAAGCAGATGCTCGGCGAGATCCTGGCCCAGGGAGAGCGCAAGAGCGCCTGATTCTGCAACCCCGCGCCTGGCATGTCCCGCCGGGCAGCACTGCTTTTACTACTCCTGAATTCATGACTCTCAACGTTGTCATCCTCGCTGCCGGTCAGGGCAAGCGCATGCATTCGAACTTGCCGAAAGTGCTGCATCCCGTGGCCGGCAAGGCACTTGTCCGTCACGTCATCGACACCGCCCGCCAGCTTTCTCCCGCCGCTTTGTGCGTGGTCTATGGCCACGGCGGCGACATCGTGCGTGCCGCACTGCCCGATGCCGATCTCGCCTGGGCCCTGCAATCGCCACAACTCGGTACCGGCCACGCCGTCCAGCAGGCCTTGCCCCACATTGCGGCCGACGGCACCACGCTCGTCCTCTATGGCGATGTGCCGCTGACGCAGGCCGACACCTTGCGCCGTCTGCTGCATGCGGCGGCCGACGGCCTCGCGGTGCTGACCGTCGATCTCGCCGATCCCACCGGGTATGGCCGCATTGTGCGCAATTCGGCCGGCCAGGTGCTCCGTATCGTCGAGCAGAAGGACGCTTCGGTCGAGGAAAAGACGATCCGTGAAGTGAACACCGGCATCATGGCCATCCCGACGGCACGTCTCGCCGGTTGGCTGGCCGGGCTGTCCAACAACAATGCGCAGGGTGAGTACTACCTGACCGACGTCATTGCCGCCGCGGTTGCCGAAGGGGTTCCCGTCCACGCCGTTCAGCCCGAAGCTGAATGGGAGGTGCTCGGCGTCAACAGCAAGGTGCAGCTGGCCGAGCTCGAACGCCAGCAGCAGCGCCGTATTGCAGACGGATTGCTGGAGGCCGGCGTGCGCCTCGCCGATCCGGCCCGCATCGACGTGCGCGGCGAACTGCATTGCGGGCGGGATGTTGCCATCGACGTAAACTGCGTTTTCGAAGGCGTGGTCAGGCTGGCCGATGCCGTCGACATCGGCCCTAACTGCGTCCTGAGGAACGTGAGTGTCGCCGCCGGTTCGCGCATTGCCGCCTTCAGCCATCTCGAAGATGCCGTCGTCGGCCCTGACTGCGTGGTCGGCCCCTATGCCCGCCTGCGCCCCGGTGCCGAGCTCGGGCCGGAAGTGCACATCGGCAATTTTGTCGAAGTGAAGAACAGCACGATCGCTGCCCAGTCGAAGGCGAATCATCTCGCCTATGTCGGCGATGCCAGGGTCGGTCAGCGCGTGAACATCGGCGCCGGCACGATCACCTGCAATTACGACGGTGCCAACAAGCACCTGACCGTGATCGAGGACGATGCCTTCATCGGCTCCGACACCCAGTTGGTCGCGCCGGTCACCGTCGGCCGCGGCGCCACGCTCGGCGCCGGCACCACCCTGACCAAGGATGCGCCAGCGGAGACATTGACCGTCTCGCGCGCCAAGCAGGTCAGCCTCGCCGGCTGGCAGCGCCCCGTCAAGCAACCCAAGAAGAAGTGAGCTGAACCATGTGTGGCATCGTTGCCGCGGTCGCGAACCGCAACATCGTCCCCGTTCTCATCGAAGGGCTGAGAAAGCTCGAATACCGCGGCTATGACTCGGCCGGCCTGGCCGTACTGAACGGCGGCCTGCAGCGCCTGCGTGCAGTCGGTCGCGTTGCCGAGCTGGCGACGCAGGCCGAGGCGGCGCAGGCTGCCGGCGGCACCGGCATTGCCCACACGCGCTGGGCGACGCACGGCGTACCGTCCGAGCGCAATGCGCATCCGCATGTCTCCGGGGGGCTCGCCGTCGTGCACAACGGCATCATCGAGAACCACGAAGCCCTGCGCGAGCAGCTGAAGGCCGACGGCTACGTGTTCACGTCGGATACCGACACCGAGGTCGTTGCCCACCTCGTCGAAAAGAAACTGCGCAGCGTCCCCGATCTCTTCGACGCGGTACGTGTGGCATTGGTCGACCTGCAGGGCGCCTATGCGCTGGCAGTGATGCGCGAGGATGACGCCAGCCGCGTCGTCGTCGCCCGGGAGGGCTCGCCGCTGCTGCTCGGTCTGGCTGATGACGGCTGCTATGCGGCATCCGACGCCTCGGCGCTGCTGCAGGTGACGCGGCGCATGGTCTATCTCGACAACGGCGACTGTGCCGAAATCCGCCGTGACGGTGTGCGCATTGCCCGTGTCGACGGTACGCCGGTCGAGCGGGCGGTGATCGAATCCCAGCTTTCTGCCGATGCCGTCGAACTCGGTACGTTCGATCACTACATGCAGAAGGAAATCTTCGAGCAGCCCGATGCGCTGGCCAACACCCTGGAAATGGTGGGGGCGGCAAAGTCCTTGCAGCCCGGTCTTTTCGGCGCCGAAGCAGCCGATATCCTCGGCGGCGCGAAGCAGGTCCTGATCCTCGCCTGCGGTACCAGCTGGCACGCCGGTCTGGTCGCCCGCTACTGGCTCGAATCGATCGCCGGCGTTGCCTGTTCGGTGGAGATCGCCAGCGAATACCGCTACCGTGAGAGCGTGCCCGATCCGGCGACGCTGGTCGTCACCATCTCGCAGTCCGGCGAAACGGCAGATACCCTGGCGGCGCTACAGCATGCAAAATCGCTGGGCATGCCGCGCACCCTGGCCATCTGCAATGTCCCGGAATCCTCGCTGGTGCGCGAGACCGCACTGCGCTTCATCACCCGTGCCGGCCCCGAGATCGGCGTTGCTTCGACCAAGGCCTTCACCACGCAGCTGGCCGCGCTCTACCTGCTGACGCTGGTCATGGCGAAGCTGCGCGGCCGACTCGATGCCGATACCGAGGTCCGCGAATTGAAGGCGCTGCGCCATGTGCCGGCTGCGGTCCAGAACGTGCTGGCCCTCGAACCCGGGATCAAGGCCTGGGCCAGCCTGTTCGGTGCCAAACACCACGCGCTCTTCCTTGGCCGCGGTCGCCACTACCCGATCGCGCTCGAGGGCGCGCTCAAGCTCAAGGAAATCTCCTACATCCACGCCGAAGCCTACCCGGCCGGCGAGCTGAAGCATGGCCCGCTGGCCCTGGTGGACAAGGAAATGCCGGTGATCGCCGTGGCGCCGAACGATATCCTGCTGGAAAAGCTCAAGTCGAACCTGCAGGAAGTCAGGGCTCGCGGCGGCGAGCTGTTCGTCTTTGCCGATGCCGATTCGGAGATTGCCGGTTCCGAAGGCGTTCACGTCATGCGGCTGCCCGAGCACTACGGAGCGCTGTCGGCGCTGCTGCACGTCGTGCCGCTGCAGCTGCTGTCGTATCACGTGGCACTGGTCAAGGGGACCGACGTGGACAAGCCGCGCAACCTCGCCAAATCGGTCACGGTCGAATAGATTCCTGCCGGTAAACGCGACGAGGCCCGCAGTGCAGACTGCGGGCCTCGTCGTTTCCGGGGCGCTCAGCCGATCGCGTGCAGGAACTCGCTGCGCAGCTGTGCCGAGCTTTCGAAACTGCCGGCAAAGGCCTGCGTCACCACCCGCTCATCGCCGCGCCGGTCTTCGCCGAGCAGCAGGCAGAGCTGTTCCGCTTCGACGATGCAGGCGGCGCCGGCCGCCTGGCCGTGGCGGACCAGCGCATCGGCGATGTCGCGCGTCATCCATTCCTGGTAGGTGAAACGGTGGCCGATGGCATCGACCATGCGCGCGATGCGGCCGAACCCGTGCAGGCGGCCGCCGGGCACGTAGGCAACGCCACGGAAGGGGACGAGGTGGTGCGGACAGACGCCGTGTACGGCGATGCCGCGGATGACGACCATGTCGGCGCGGGGGTCGGCAAAACCCTCGCCGAGCGCGCTTGCCGGGTCCATGTCGTAACCGCCGAGCAGCCGCTTCTGCCACAGCTCCCGAACCCGTTGCGCCGTGCGCCCCATGTGCGTGGCATCGGCGGCGATGCCGCTGGCGGCGAGCAGGGCGCCGATCGCCCGCTCGAAAGCCTCCGGATCGAAGGCGTTGCGTCGCGGGATGCCGATCTCGCCGGTTTCGTGCGTGCTCGGGGAATGATCGTGACTGCTCATCGCGGAACTCCTCGGGGATGCTGGATCAACCGAAGTGTAGCAGCCGCGCGAACACGCTGCCGGCAGTCTGGCGGGGACGGGTTTCGTGCCGCAGAAAACAAAAAAGCCCGGGAGTCCCGGGCTTTTTCGGCTGACATCAGCGCTCGAATCAGTCGAGCGGGTTGATGTTAGCGGCCTGCTTGCCCTTCGGGCCGGTCACGATGTCGAAGGAAACCTTCTGGTTTTCCTTGAGCGACTTGAAGCCGTTGCCCTGAATTGCGGAGAAGTGAGCGAAGAGGTCTTCGCCACCGTCAGCCGGAGTGATGAAACCGAAACCCTTAGCGTCGTTGAACCACTTGACGGTACCGTTTGCCATGTTGATAGCTTCCTTGAATAACAAATGAAAAATGGACGAATGTCCGAAACTACGAGAATCAAGAGGAGAGCTGCCGAACTGGAGTACCGCTTAAACGAGGCACGGCGTTGAGCCGCTATTGCACTGCTTGATAAAACCCGTGCGCGCAGTATGCGGACTTGTTGCGCGAAGCACAAGCACTATTTTCCGGGTCTGCACGGCATCAGTTGCCGCGCAGGCGCCGTCGGTAGGCGCTCGGTGAGAGTCCGGTCCAGTTGACGAAGGCGCGGAAGAAGGCCGAAGCGTCGGCAAAGCCCAGCTCCGCAGCGATGGCGCTGACCGGTTGCGAGGTCTTGGTGATGCGTGCCAGTGCGATGTCGCGGCGCAGCGCATCCTTGATCGCGCGGAAGCTGGAGCCTTCGTCTTCCAGCCGGCGGTTGAGCGTGCGTGGCGTCATGCGCAGCGCCGCTGCGGTCTCGGGCAGTTCCGGCATTTCCGGCAAGGCGTCGCGCAGATGGTCGCGGACGCGGGTGACCAGTTCCCGGTCGCGCCGGTAGAGCATCGTCAGCTTGCCTGGTGCGCCGTCGAGGAACTGGCGCAGTGCGGCCTCGTCTCGACGGATCGGCAATTCGAGGAGATTGCCGGCGATACGCGCCGTCAGGTGTGCTGCATCGAAGCGACTGTTGGCCGTGTAGATCAGCGCGTAGTCGTCGGCATGCGCCGGGCGCGGGTAGGGAAAGTCGACAGCGTCGAGCGTGATGCCGCGACCGACCAGCCAGCACGACAATCCGTGCAGCAGTCGCAGCAGCCATTCGTAGGCGAAGACGCGATCGATCGTCAGCGCTTCGCGCTCGGCGATCTCGATGACGCCGGTGTCGCCGTCGCGGACGACACGGATGGCCATCGATGGCAGCACGATGCGCAGGAAGCGGATGGCCCGCTGCATGGCCTCGTCCAGATTCGGTGCAGTGATCGTCGAGCGACAGAGGAACTCGAAGCAGCCGACCCGCATCGGCGTCGGGAACAGGCCGAAGGCTTCGTCATCGAGGACGGCGTTGATATGGTTGTAGAGCGCCGCATAGTTGGCGACCGGGACGCGCCGGCTGTCGTCGGCAAGGCAGGCATCGTCGATATCGACGGCCGCAAGAAGCGAGCGCGGGTCGAATCCGGCGTGGCGGGCGCCGGCCAGCATCCCGCGCACGAAAGCGGGCGCGACGGTGCTGCGACTGCCTGCGGAACTGGCGTAATTTGCAATGTTCATGGTTTTTTCGTTCAAGGATCAGGTGTGGCGGGCGATTGCGATCAATCGGCATTTTGGCGCAATTTGCACGATTTCAGGTTTTTTTCGCACTGGAGCCGGCTGGAGCGGCGGCGTAGGATGCTGAATCGACAACCGTATCCATGCTGGCGGCAGAATGTTTTGCTGCCGGTCGCCGCAAGCCACCGGGAACCACCGAGAGCCGACACCATGAAAGCCTTCCAGGATTACTACCCCGAGAATCTCGCACACTGCTATGGCTGCGGCAGCCAGAACCAGCACGGTCATCGCATCCGCACCTTCTGGGATGCCGAAAACCCGGACGAGACGGTCACCCGCTATACCCCCGAGCCGTATCACACGGCCGTCCCCGGCTTTGTCTATGGTGGCCTGCTGGCCTGCCTGATCGACTGCCACGGCACCGGCACCGCTGCCGCCGCCACGTATCGCGCCGAAGGGCGCGAGATGGGCAGCGAACCGCAACTGCGTTTTGTCACCGGCGCACTCAATGTCTCGTACCTGAAGCCGACACCGCTCGGCCCCGAGCTGGAGCTGCGCGGCCGCGTGCGCGAGATCAAGGGGCGCAAGGTGGTCGTCGATGTCACCGTCTATGCTGAAGGTGTCGCCACCGCACGCGGCGAAGTGATCGCGCTGCAGATGCCCGAGAACTTCGGCGCCTGAGCGATGTGCATTGCGCATCGCGAGGAAGCACTCCCGGGGTGCGCCGCCTGAACCGGAACAAGAATCCACTGATTTGGAGTTGTCACCATGACCGACCTGTCCATTGCCAAGAAGATCAGCCCGTACAAGCCGAAGAACAAGGTGCGCTTCGTCACCGCCGCCTCGCTGTTCGACGGCCACGACGCCTCGATCAACATCATGCGCCGCATCCTGCAATCGACCGGCGCCGAAGTGATCCACCTCGGCCACAACCGCTCGGTGCAGGAGATCGTGAACGCCGCGCTGCAGGAGGATGTTCAGGGCATCGCCATCACCTCCTACCAGGGCGGGCACGTCGAGTTCTTCAAGTACATGATCGACCTGCTGAAGGCCGGCGGCGGCGAGAACATCAAGGTTTTCGGCGGCGGTGGCGGCGTCATCGTGCCGTCCGAAATCAAGGAGTTGCATGCCTACGGCGTGAACCGCATCTACTCGCCGGAAGACGGTCAGTCGATGGGCCTGCAGGGCATGATCAACGAAATCGTTTCGCAGTGCGACATCGACCTCGGCCCGACCGTGCCGGCTCCGGCCAAGGTGCTGGACGCGCTGCGCTCGGGCGAGCGCAGGCAATTGGCGCAGATCATCACCGGTCTGGAAAACGGCGTTTACGACGACAAGGTGAAGAAGGAAATTCTCGCTGCAGCGGCCTCGACCGAAATCCCCGTGCTCGGCATCACCGGCACCGGCGGCGCCGGCAAGTCCTCGCTGACCGACGAACTGGTGCGCCGCTTCCGCCTCGACCAGGGCGACACGCTGAAGATCGCCATCGTCTCCATCGACCCGTCGCGCAAGCGTACCGGCGGCGCGCTGCTGGGCGACCGTATCCGCATGAACGCGATCGAGCATCCGAACATCTACATGCGCTCGCTGGCGACGCGCGATACCGGCTCGGAGATTTCCGCCGCGCTGCCGGAAGTGATCGCCGCCTGCAAGCTGTCCGGCTTCGATCTGGTCATCGTCGAGACCTCGGGCATCGGCCAGGGCAACGCGGCCATCGTGCCCTTTGTCGATTCCTCGCTCTATGTCATGACCCCGGAGTTCGGCGCTGCGTCGCAGCTGGAGAAGATCGACATGCTCGACTTCGCCGACTTCGTCGCCATCAACAAGTTCGATCGCAAGGGCGCCGAGGACGCGCTGCGCGATGTGCGCAAGCAGTACCAGCGCAACCGCGAGCTGTTCGGCACGCCGACCGACGAAATGCCGGTGTTCGGCACGCAGGCGGCGCGCTTCAATGACGACGGCGTCACCGCGCTGTATCAGGCGCTGGTGCCCAAGCTCGGCGAGTTCGGGCTGAAACTGTCGTCGGGCAAGCTGCCCATCGTCACCGTCAAGCATTCGTCCGGCTCGCGCGCCATCGTGCCGACGCAGCGCGTGCGCTACCTGGCCGAGATCGCCGAAACCGTGCGGGCATACCATCAGCACACCGAGAAGCAGGCCGGTCTGGCTCGCGAGCGGCAGGCGTTGCGCATGTCGAAGGCCATCTTCGACGGTTGCGGAAAGCTGGAAAATGCGTCCGTCAAGGACTTCGACGAGCTGATCGCCTGGAAGGACAGCGAGCTCGATCCGAAGGCGAAGAAGCTGCTCGACATGTGGCCGGACACCGTCAAGGCCTACAGCGGCGACGAATACGTGGTGAAGATCCGCGACAAGGAAATCCGCACCCAGCTGGTCACCGAGTCGCTCTCCGGCACCAAGATCCGCAAGGTGATCCTGCCCAGGTTTACCGACGACGGCGAGGTGCTGCGCTTCCTGATGAAGGAAAACGTTCCCGGCTCCTTCCCGTTCACCGCCGGCGTCTTCGCCTTCAAGCGCGAGAACGAAGACCCGACCCGGATGTTCGCTGGCGAAGGCGACGCCTTCCGCACCAACCGCCGCTTCAAGAAGGTGTCCGAGGGCATGCCGG